>OGJJ01001443.1_pt1 | contig 17932 bp, 14 predicted proteins | sample 1572081 | NCBI WGS metagenome assembly OGJJ01 (sample SAMEA2582122, study PRJEB24529) | metagenome | biome: Human gut stool | place: China | collected 2011
TAATCGATAAGTTGCAACAGAAAAAGGGGAGGTTAATGAATGATTTTGAAATATAATATTCTTATATAGAATATATAGTATATAAATATAGAATATATAGTATATAAATACTTTAGCTTTAATAAAAATACTATTTAGAAAAAATAGTAATAGTAAATTAGTAGGACTATTGATACACAAGCTAAATATAAGAATAGATAAGAAGAAATTCGCCCTCCCCCTATATATTTAATACCTTCTCCTAGAAAGAAACTTGCAACGCCAATCCCATTAGTCACTCCATCAATTACTCGTCGATCAAAAGAATGAGCTAGTTGAGCTAATCCTCGTACACCCCTAATGAATACTTTTTCGTAATAAACGTCTATGTAACCGCGATTGTATGACCAGTTGTATATGACATTTATTATTTGTTCTAAGCGAATTCTCATTTTAGAATCTATTTTAGCAAATGAATTGATTAAGTACAAATTTTGTCGATCTGAATAGACAGACCCATATAGAACAGATGCTATAAATATTCCGAAGTAGGCTATACTAACTGAATAAAATGCATTCGTCAAAAATTTATACCAATCCTCATCAGTTGAATTCTCATGGAAAAGTTTCATCGATGGGGTTAACCATTTCGATAATATGTCAACCTCCATTACTTCGTGCCCGAAATGAATTCCTATGCATCCAACGAACAAAGTAAATATGGCCAATATAAGCAGGGGAAATAACATGGTATTGTCCGATTCATGCGGATATAGTAAAGTATGAGAGTCTTTATTTAAAAAATGAGTACTAAAAGATGATCGCATGGTTCTTACATAACCGGCAATTTGATATGTATTAGAAAACGAGCAATTGGAAAAGGAGGACTTGTCATTATTATTCCTTGTTGTTAAAAGCAAATTACTGCTAACAGGTTTGGAACCTTCTTGCCCCCATATGGATATTGAATAAAAGGAACTATTTGTGTGTCCGCTGTAATTTTGAAAATGACTACGTAAATGCCCTTCGAAAGTAAGTAGATACATACGAAACATATAAAATGCAGTCAATCCTGCTGTGTAGAAAGCTATTATCGCAAAAATCGGTGAATACAACCAACTATCATTAAGAATTTCGTCTTTGGACCAAAAACAAGCGAGGGGTGGAATACCACAAAGAGAAAGTGTACCTAAAAAAAAAGTTGTTTTTGTAATTGGCATATATTTGGTTAAACCACCCATAAGAACCATGTTCTGACTCTTAGCCGGAGAATACCCAACAATGGGTTCCATGGAATGAATGATTGATCCAGACCCTAAAAACAATAATGCTTTAGAATAAGCATGAGTGATCAAATGGAATAAGGCGGCCCGATAAGAACCTATACCCAAAGCTAACATAATGTATCCCAATTGAGACATCGTGGAATAAGCTAAACTTCTCTTAATATCTCTTTGAGCAAGAGCTAAGGTAGCTCCTAATAGTACCGTTATTACACCTATCAAAGAGATGATATTCATTATGTAAGGTATGGCTATGAAAAGAGGAAGAAGCCGAGCTACAAGAAAAATTCCTGCGGCTACCATAGTAGCCGCATGTATAAGAGCGGAAATAGGAGTGGGTCCCTCCATAGCATCAGGTAACCATACATGAAGTGGGAATTGCGCAGATTTAGCAACTGCACCGAGGAATAATAAGAAGGCACAAAGCGTAGCAAATGAGGAATTAATCTCATTGTTATTAATGATCGAATCATTGAATATTTCGAATAAATCCTGAAATTCGAAACTACCTGTTATTAAATAAAAACCTAGGATTCCTAATAATAAACCAAAATCCCCCACACGATTGGTCACAAACGCTTTTTGACAGGCATTTGCTGCAGTTGGTCGGGTAAACCAAAAACCTATTAACAGATAGGAACACATTCCCACTAGTTCCCAAAAAATATGGATTTGTATCAAATTGGGACTAGTAACTAATCCCAGCATCGCTGTATTGAAAAAACTCATATAAGCAAAAAATCTCAAATATCCTCGGTCATGAGACATATAATTATCACTATAGATAAGAACCATGATTCCAACAGTAGTGATTAATATCGACATAATAGAAGTAAGTGGATCAATCAAGTAGCCGAATTCTAAGGAAAAATCACTAGTGATGCTCCAAGACCATAGATATTCATAAATGGAGCTACCATTTATTTGCTGGATCGCCAGCTTGGCGGAAAAGACCATAACTATACTTAACAATAAAACAGCGGGAAAAGCCCATATACGACGAATATTTTTTGTTGCTGTCGGATTAAGCAGGAGTTCCAATCCTATTAACATAGTAACTAGAAGCGGAACGAAAGGTATAATCCATGCATATTGATATGTGCGTTCCATAATAATAAAATTAAATCAAACCTTTTTCCTCTATTTTCTTTTAATTAATTATATTAATTATTGTTCCCAATTCATATTCATCACCAGTTATTTTTTATTTTTTGAAACACAAAAAAATAAGGATACGGAAAAGAATATTCTTTTTTATTAATCTCGCTCTTCCTCGACTATTTAAAATTGGACCCAAGGAGTTACAATTGAATTGGTCAAATGATATAATTAAGCAAATGATTGCTTAATACTAGGGGTTAAGTAATTATTAGCTTTTGATATGGATCATGAGATCCACAAATAACTCAACCCAACAAGATCTTTTATCCAAAATAATTAACTAATTTCAATTTGATTTGAAACTGATTGATTGGCTTCCACCAGAACTTGTGGGAAATTCTATGATACTTGTAACCTCCCCTATGGGTGAAGTAAGAAGGTGAAGTAAGAGGTTACTTAAATAAATTGCCTTAATCAAGTTCAAGTAATGGATCATTGAATAAAAGTATTATTCGAATCGTGGGGACGCTATGCTTTAATGTGATCAATTGGTAGATCAAATCTTATTGTTTTATCTCATGTAGGTAATGAATTTCTGGTTATTATTATTAAATGTATTACGACGGTAGGTATATGTAGGTTATATTATATATATGGTCTATTTCAAATAGACTGAGATAGGAATTGGAACCTTTTATTTTTATTTTTTATCTTATTTATCAGTTATCAGCGGGGGTCGATTTCATCGATAGTTGATACCATTGATCCTAATGAATGGAGTATGAAACAACCAGTACAACTTTCTTTCTTCTGAGATTGTCATTGTATGCAATAATAATGATAATGAATACTTCAAAAGAGAAAAAAGATAACTTAACTCTTTTTCTATGAGAGTTATACCTAGCGAATCGCATCTCCTTTCTTTTTATTCTCCAACTTGAGTTTTAGTCCCTAGCAAAAATTGAGTCCCTAGCCATAATTATATGCTATATGCGCATATTTGTATGTTATGAAGAAAATCTATAAACTAAATAATAGATATATGAATAGAAAGAATTAATGATCTATTTTGAACAATACATGTCTTTCACATTCAACTTAGAAAAGTTAATTTTGGCATGGCGGTTCCAAAAAAACGTACTTCTATATCAAAAAAGCATATTCGTAGAAATTTTTGGAAGAGAAAGGGATATTGGGCAGCGGTAAAAGCTTTTTCTTTAGCTAAATCCATTTCTACCGGTTATTCAAAAGGTTTTTTTGTACGACAAAAAAAATGAAATAAAAAAGCAAAGAATAAATAATAATGTGATAAGAAACCCTTCAAATGATCTAAATCAACATCAATCAATGATTGGATAAATTAATGATTCTGTGTCATATACTGGGCCCTAAAAATGGCACTATTTGTGTTTTGTTTGAAAAAAGGGCGTTATTAGACGCAAGATACAAGGTTCAATATAGTGAATAGAGTACATTTTTATATGATTTGCGAGATGGGGATTGCCATTTTCCCCATCGATTCACTATTACTAAGCTTTAAGGTAAGCTAGTAGCAATTATTGAACCTTCAAATATTGACTTGAATGGCTATTTTTCGATTTATTCAATAATAATCTATTGCAATTGCATTGAACGTCTCAATATCGACGATTGAATATGCATGGGTTAGTATTACTTCGAACAAGCCGCCATGGTGAAATCGGTAGACACGCTGTTCTTAGGAAGCAGTGCTAGAGCATCTCGGTTCGAGTCCGAGTGGCGGCATTCTCTAAAACAAAAAGGACACAACGGATCCTTTAATTCAATACCATATTTACATTCGGTAATTAAGGAAGGGTTCCCTTTTTTTATAACTAGAACAACAAAAAATGATTGTTTATGATATTTGCAACTTTAGAACATATATTAACTCACATATCTTTTTCGATCATTTCAATTGTGATTCCTACTCATCTGATGACCTTGGTCTATGAAATTGTAGGACTATGTGATTCGTCAGAAAAAGGCATGATAGCTACTTTTTTCTGTATAACAGGATTATTAGTTACTCGTTGGATTTATTCGGGACATGTACCATTAAGTGATCTATATGAATCATTAATGTTCCTTTCATGGAGTTTCTCCCTTATTCATATAGTTCCATATTTTAGAAACTATAAGAATTTTTTCAGTAAAATAACCGCCCCAAGCGCTATTTTAACCCAAGGCTTTGCCACTTCGGGTTTTTTAACTAAAATGCATCAATCCGCAATATTAGTGCCTGCTCTCCAATCCCGTTGGTTAATGATGCACGTAAGTATGATGTTGTTGAGCTATGCAGCTCTTTTATGTGGATCATTATTATCCATAACTCTCCTGGTCATTACGTTTAGAAGAAAGATAGATATTTTCGGTAAAACCAAAAATTTCTTAATTAGTTCATTTTCTTTTGATGAGACCCAATACGTGAATTTTTCGTTTAGAAATTATCACAGATATCAATTGACTCAGCGATTGGATTATTGGAGTTATCGTGTCATTGGCTTGGGTTTTACCTTTTTAACTATAGGTATTCTTTCAGGAGCAGTATGGGCTAATGAAGCATGGGGATCTTATTGGAATTGGGACCCCAAAGAAACCTGGGCATTTATTACTTGGACCGTATTCGCGATTTATTTACATACTAGAACAAATAAAAGTTTGCAAGGTGCAAATTCAGCAATTGTGGCTTCTATGGGATTTCTTATAATTTGGATCTGCTATTTTGGGGTCAATCTATTAGGAAGAGGGCTACATAGTTATGGTTCATTCACATTAAACATCTAATTGAAGAAAAAAAAACCGCAGAATACATAGAAAGATTGTACACATACCCTTTCATTCTCATATACCCCTCTCATATACCATAATATGATCTCATTTATACATTATATGTATAAGGTGAAAGATATATATGTAATCATAAATATCTGGAGTTTTTATTATTTATTAAAAACTCCAGATATTTATGATTACAATTTCCTTCATTTAATTGCATTTTTTACTTGATAGAAGGAAAATCCTCTTTTCCTTTTGATTGGTCTAGCCAACGATTTATTTGTTTGTAAACAGCAGTGCAGGATTATTGGATTGGATCTTCTGTGCTGCCCATAACCATAAAAAATCCATCCATGAAAGCTACCCATGAAAGTAATTAGATAGAATAGTTTCTACCTTGTCAACTGATAGTGAAAGAACGAAATCTGGATAAATACCAATACCTATTATAGGTAAAAGGATACACATCAAAATAAAGATTTCTCGTGGTCCAGAATCCACAAAGTGAGACTTTGGAACATTGAATAACCTGTATCCATAGAACATCTGGCGTAACATAGATAATGAATAAATAGGAGTTAATATAATTCCAATTGCCATTACAAAAGTAATTAGTATTTTTGACATTACAAGGTATTTTGGGCTAGTAATTATTCCAAAAAATATCACAAATTCTGCAACAAAACCACTCATTCCTGGTAATGCGAGAGAAGCCATCGAGAAGCTACTGAACATCGTAAAGATTCTTGGCATTAGTATAGCTATTCCCCCCATTTCGTTAAGATAACGAAGACGTATTCTATCATAACTTGTTCCTGCCAGGAAAAAAAGTGCAGCACCAATAAATCCATGAGAGATTATTTGTAAAATAGCTCCATTGAGTCCCGCATCAGTTATAGAACTAATTCCTATTATTATGAAACCCATATGAGATACGGAAGAATAGGCTATTCTCTTTTTTAAATTGCGTTGACCAAGAGAAGTTAAAGCTGCATAGATTATTTGAATAGTCCCTACTATCATCAACCAAGGAGAAAATATGGAATGGGCGTGGGGTAATAATTCCATATTTACCCGAACCAACCCGTATGCTCCCATTTTTAATAAGATTCCAGCTAGAAGCATACATGTACTGTAATGCGCCTCTCCATGGGTATCTGGTAACCATGTATGTAAAGGTATGATCGGTGATTTGACAGCATAAGCAATAAGGAAACCCAAATAAAATATTATTTCCAATGCCACGGGATACGATTGATTAGCTAATGTTTCAAAATTTAATGTTGGTTCATTGGAACCATATAAACCCATACCTAGAACTCCCATTAAGAGAAAAATAGAACCTCCTGCAGTGTACAAAATGAACTTTGTAGCTGAGTACAGACGTTTCTTTCCTCCCCACATGGATAAAAGTAGGTAAACAGGAATTAATTCTAATTCCCACATGATGAAAAAAAGTAAGAGGTCTCGAGAAGAAAATGATCCTATTTGACCACTGTACATTGCTAACATCAGGAAATGGAACAATCGCGAATTTCGGGTAACTGGCCAAGCAGCTGAAGTAGCTAAAGTAGTGATAAATCCTGTCAATAAAATGGGTCCTATAGAAAGTCCGTCGATTCCAAGTCTCCAGTGAAAATCAAAAAGATTTATCCAGTTAAAGTCTTCTTCCAATTGGATTAATGGATCGTCCAATTTAAAATGATAACAGAATACGTAGGTCGTTAGAAGGAGTTCAAATAAGCAGATACAGATAGTATACCATCGAACTACCTTGTTTCCTCTATGAGGGAGAAGAGCAATTAAGGAACCCGCAGATATGGGCAAAACAACAATGATTGTTAACCAATAAAAATCACTCATAGTAAAGACAAAATACACTTTGATTTGACCAGAAAAACCCGCGCTCGGATTTTTTTATTTATCGAGTACGGGTTTTTGTCGGTAAAGAGGAATCAAATGGATTCAAGGGGAGTTTTTTGTAACGTATTAATAAGCTAGACCCATGCTACGGGTTGTCTCATGCCATAAATAAACCCGTATACTTAAGAAATCCGTTGGACAAGCAGATTCACATCTCTTACAACCTACACAGTCCTCCGTTCTTGGTGCGGAAGCAATTTGCTTAGCTTTACATCCGTCCCAGGGTATCATTTCCAGGACATCTGTAGGACACGCTCGTACGCATTGGGTACACCCTATACATGTATCATAAATCTTTACTGAGTGTGACATTAGATCTATTAAATTTTTTGGAACGTCATAAATTTTCGGTCTGGTAGCTTTAGTAAATGATTCAATATTTGGGCACCAGACGAATCGGTGATTAGACCATAGAGTTTTGTTAGAAATCTATTTCTGATCTGTTCATGAGATAGGCCCAAGATACTTTGATCTCTTATCTTTCATCAAACATGGTCATATCAGTCAATACACGTTTTGCTAATCTATAAATGAATTATAATTATATATTATATAATAATATAATAAAGAAAGAAAACGTAGAAAATTTCTTGTACTCTTATTCCTAGTCCATGCTTATGATCCATTGATCCATAACGTGAGCCGGGTGTCTATTTACTTCTACAGAGTGACATAACGTATATGTCTTTATATATTTGAGTAAAGGTTCCGACTATTTTTATTTATTCAATAAATTTGATTGATTGATACGAGTTGATTTTCTGTTACGATAGATCGAAGAAACAATAGCTGGTCCAATAGCTGCTTCAGCGGCTGCAATAGCGATAACAAAGATCGAGAAAACGTCTCCCTTTAATTGGCGACTATCAAATAAATCAGAAAATGTTACGAGATTCATATTAACAGCATTCAGTATAAGTTCAAGACACATAAGTGCTCTAACCATGTTTCGACTTGTGATCAATCCATAGATACCAATAGAAAATAAATAGGCACTCAAAACAAGTACATGCTCGAGCATCATTGACCAACTCCTCGTCAATCTCGATTCATTTCAATATAAACAACAATTCAACTGATTCGATTAATTAGAAGATTCTACTGAATAGAATTCAATTATCAATCCTTATAATATATATAAGAAATAGAGTAACAATATATAAGTATAAGAAATACAGTACCAAGAAAGACACTGAAATGGGTCGTCGAACTAACAAAAACTTTTCAATATGTCTCATGAACAATATTCCAATTTAGGGTGGACAGATGCGATAACAATTACACGGAGGAAGACCTTATTTGCTTTATTTTATTTGGTTGGTTTGTTATTTCCAATTCTAAGTATCTATTCCCGGCGAGCCATAGCAATTGCGCCCACTAAGGAAACTAAAAGGATTATAGAAATAAGTTCAAATGGAAGATAAAAATCTGTTGATAAATGAATCCCAATCTGTTGAACATTACTTGTCAGGTCCTGTTCTATGATCTGGTTTGATCTTGTAGTCCAAAGAATCCCGTACCATGACGTGTTTGGGATAGTAGCAATTAGTGAAAAAAAAATACTTGTACAAACTAGTGAAGTGAATCCATCTCCGACAGTCCAAAAATGAAAATAATTGTAATATTCTGAACCATTCATAAACATCACAGCAAATAAGATTAAGACATTTATGGCTCCCACGTAAATAAGTAGCTGCGCAGCAGCTACAAAATAAGAGTTCGATAGAATATAAAATAAAGATATACAAACAAGAACCAATCCCAACGAAAAGGCAGAATAAATTGGATTGGTAAGTAATACCACTCCTAGACCTCCTACTATAAGACCTGATCCCAGAGATACTAAAAGAATATCATGTATTGGCGCAGGTAAATCCATTATGTGTTAAATAAGCGATAAATAAGTCAAAATATCTCATGATCTTACTGGTCGGGAAAAAGTAGGTTACCCTTTTTATATCTAATAGTTCTTACCCCAGCGTGGTGTGGGTTTATGTAGATAGAGTTAATCAATTGAACGGGCCAATTTTTCTTTTGTCTTTAGTCGAAACAGAGTTCGTAATTTCATATTTTTAATTAAACAAATAAGGGCTATGGCTATAATGGCTATATATATTTCTATATTCCAAAAGTAGTTAAAATCCTCACAAATCTAGTTATTATTTGTCTGACATGAAAGAAACTTACCTACTTTCGATCAAAACTTAGTCTTATTTTGAATTTAATTGGTAATCGTTCTTGAATCAAGGGGTTTATCCATAGATATTTTTATTTGAGTTGAGTTCATAATTGTTCGAACTGTGTAATCTCCAATTACAGACATTGGTAACCGACCCAAAGCAATTTGATTATAATTTAATTCGTGACGATCATAGGTGGAAAGTTCATATTCTTCAGTCATTGATAAACAGTTTGTAGGGCAATACTCCACGCAATTACCACAAAATATACAGATTCCGAAATCAATACTATAATTAAACAATCGTTTCTTTCTAATATCTGTTTCTAATCGCCAATCAACAACAGGTAGATCTATCGGACATACACGAACACATACTTCACAAGCAATGCATTTATCAAATTCAAAGTGGATTCGCCCACGGAAACGCTCTGATGTGATCGATTTTTCATAAGGATATTGAATAGTTACAGGTAAACGATTTGCGTGAGATAAGGTAATCATGAAACTTTGACCAATGTATCTTGCAGCTCGTACTGTCTGTTGACCATAATTCATGAACCCAGTCACCATAGGAAACATATATCGTGAATATCCATGAATAATTTGATGTTTCTTTCTCTTGCTTGGGAGAGGATAAGAATCTGAAATATCCTATTCTGTTACAGCGAAACAAGTTGGGAAGAAGTTGTCAATAATAGATTACCGAGAGCAATAGGTAAAAGAGATTTCCACCCAAGATTTAATAGTTGATCCATTCTCAGCCTAGGTAAAGTCCATCTTGTTGAGATAGGAATGAACAGGAACAAATAAGCTTTAGCTAATGTAATGAAGAGACTAATTGTTGTTCCAAAGACTTCACTAGTTTTATTTATTTCGAAAAGTTCAGTAATTGGTATATATGGAATAGGAAGATTCCACCCTCCCAAGTACAGAACTGTTACGAATAATGAAGAAACTAGTAAATTTAGGTAAGAAGCAACATAAAATAAACCAAATTTGATACCTGAATATTCAGTTTGATAACCTGCTACTAATTCCTCCTCGGCTTCCGGTAAATCAAAGGGCAATCTCTCACATTCTGCTAGTGAAGAAATTATAAAAACTATAAACCCTATAGGTTGACGCCAAAGATTCCACCCCCAAAAACCATACTTTGACTGCGCCTCAACTATATCAACCGTACTTGAACTGTTAGATAATCATAGTCGATGATAACATCACTGTTCCCATCTCTATTCCAGAACCGTACATGAGACCTCAGCTTCATACGGCTCCTCAATGGTCACGAATAAATCTAAGGTATGCTTCGGTATTACATTGGCATACCATAGGAAAAAAGAAAGATGAATCAAAATGCTCATAAGTGAACTAGACCAGTGGGATTCTGTCCGCGATAAGATAATAACAAACAAAAAGTACACTTCTGAATCCATCTCATCCTTTATCCTTTTTGCTTAGTTTCTTGTTCAGTAATAACTCGATCTTTCCATAAGATACAAGAAATAGTCAATCCATTTTTCCTTCCTGTTCCTCTCTTCTTTCTCAGAAGGACTATACTATATAAATAAAGGATTACTTCGTTCCTGATAGTTATTTTTCAATCAGTGGATAGGAGCTATACTCTGGATCGGGATCACGGGGAAGTACTTTTTGATCATTTCTACCAACTTCAAGCCCTTATTATGACTCCTTTTATGTAATGTAAAAATATCCGTTTGGATACGTTACATTATCTCCATTACTAATCTTTTGTGTACCTTGGTGTTCCTAACCGTCCACTCAGTTTTGGTTGATCTTCGGTATGGTAATAAATACAAGAGTAAAAATTCCATACAGTTGATCTTTTGCGCCCGCTTCAAGTCCTGATGGCTAATCGATACTTGGGGTAAACAGCTTCCGCTGCTTATCTTTAGCTCCACTTTACTCTCGTACGTAGGTAATGAGACTCGATCTTCTTACTGCGAATTCATAAGCAGTTTTGTTTCACTCATATAACTATCTGGTTTAGTTCATAGATCCCTGTGATGAATAAAAAAGAGTTCTATCTATATATTCAATCAACTTCTTTCCTAGAAAAAGCAAAGAAAGAGGTAGGAGTGCGTATTCCAACGAATCACACGTAGAGATATTGATAACACACATGGAGTTAACGGTATTTCATAACTTATAGATTGAGCAGCAGCTCGTAAACCACCTGAAAAGGAATATTTATTATTTGATCCATATCCGGACATAAGAAGTCCAATAGGGGCAATACTTGAAATAGCGATCCATAGAGAAACACCTATACTGAGATCGGTTAGTACAAGGTGATGGCCAAAGGGAATTACTGAATAACTCAGTAGAATTGATACGACCGCTACGGATGGGCCGACACTAAATAAACGAATATCTCCTCTCGATGGAAGAAGATCTTCTTTGAAAAGTAGTTTGACCCCATCTGCTAGAGCTTGAAGAATGCCCAAGGGACCGGCATACTCAGGACCAATTCGTCGTTGTATCCCTGCAGATATTTTTCTTTCTAGCCACACAATTACTAATACCCCTATTGTGATTCCCAATACAAGAGTCAAAATAGGTACAAGTAACCATATGAGCCCATAGACCTCTTTTGAGGATTCCGATCTGAAAAAAGAATTGATAGCTTGTGCTTCTTCAATTATCATTTCAACGATCAACTTCTCCCATAATGATATCTATACTACCTAGTATTGTCATAATATCAGCCAATTTCATTCTTTTAACTAGCTGAGGAAGAATTTGCAAATTGATGAAACCGGGTGGACGGATTTTCCATCTCCAAGGAAAAACACTATTATCTCCTATCAGAAAAATACCTAATTCTCCCTTTGGGGCTTCTACTCTCACATAAAGTTCTTGTTTTGACAATTCAAAACTGGGAGAAGGCTTTTTACAAATGAATCGATATTCAAAGTCGTTCAATTCTGAATCTTTTGTTCCAGCAAAGCGTCGGAATTCTAAATTTTCATAGGGTCCCCCCGGAATTCCTTCTAGAGCCTGTTGAATAATTTTTATGGATTCCGTCATTTCGCCAATTCTTACTAAATAACGAGCTAATGAGTCTCCTTCTTTTTGCCATTGGACTTCCCAATCGAATTGATTATAACACTCATACTGATCGACTTTACGAAGGTCCCATTGGATTCCGGAAGCTCGTAGCATTGGTCCTGATAAACCCCAATTTATGGCTTCCTCCCCCCCAATAAAACCTACCCCTTCAACTCGTTCCAAAAAGATGGGATTGCGCGTAATAAGCTTTTGATATTCAACAACTCCCGTTAAAAAATAATCGCAGAAATCTAAACATTTATCTATCCAGCCATAAGGTAAATCAGCAGCTACCCCCCCGATACGGAAATAATTATGCATCATTCGCATACCTGTGGCAGCTTCGAATAGATCATATAACAATTCCCTCTCTCTGAAAATATAGAAGAAAGGAGTCTGTGCACCGATATCGGCCATAAAAGGTCCAAGCCATAACAAATGCGAAGCTATACGACTCAACTCCAGCATAATTACCCTAATATAGCTGGCTCTTTTAGGTACTTTAATATTTACCAATTCCTCAGGTGCATTAACGGTTATTGCCTCCGTGAACATAGTAGCTAAATAATCCCAACGTGTCACATAGGGTAGATATTGTATAGTTGTTCGGTTTTCCGCAATTTTTTCCATTCCTCTGTGTAAATAACCCAATATGGGTTCACAGTCGATAACATCTTCGCCATCTAGAGTAACAATGAGTCGAAGAACACCATGCATTGACGGGTGGTGAGGACCCATATTGACCACGAGGAGGTCTTTTCTTGCGTCTGGTACAGTCATATGTTTTTATTCTCCGATCCCAATTCATTATTCCATGAATTCCTGAAAATGAAACGAGGTTCATAAAAATTCAAGATCTAATGAACCGAATAATTCAAACGAATTTCCAAACTAACTAGTTTTTGGTTCTCGAATACCCAATTGACCAATTAATTCCCTATAACGCACTCGATTTTTCTTCGATAAATAAACCAGCAGTCGTTGGCGTTTCCCCAGAATTTTCCGCAGCCCCCTCTGAGATAAATAGTCTCTTCTGTGCAGTTCCAAATGTGAAGTAAGTCTCTCTATCTTATTGGTAAAATTAAATACTTGGAATTCAACAGAACCCCTTTTTTCTTCTTGTGGAATAACGGATATGGGCGAATTCTTTACCATACAAATAAATTCTTCTCTTTTTTCTTTTTGTTCCCACGGATATAAATCTTCCCAATCAAGAATAATAATACCATTTATTTTGCCCTGGTGTACACAATAATCTGGATTGATTCATATATTACTCTTTTTCTATCAAACAAATAAAAAGGAATATGAATAAATAATAACAATAAATTTATTCAGACACAAAGGGATGGTATATTCCTAGGCTCACGAAACAGAATGAAAGGGACCTAAAAAGATTCTGTCGATTCATTCCTAGGTCCAATTGATATGTGAGAGAATCTTGTGTATCAGAGTCTAACATAAGGTATGTATTTATTTGATTTGCATTTTCTCATATACCAGGCACGTGATAAAGAGGGAAATTGACTGTAACATCAGCGAATTCCAAATTGCTGATACATATGGATCCTTGACATACTGAAACGACTCCCATTATTGGTATCAAACCAATAGCGATTCATACAGGCTAAATCTTCTAATCGATGAGTGGGCCAAAGAAACACTTTCCATTTTAGAGAGTTATTTGTATCTGTATCAAAATGCTTATCCCTATTTACAAATTTCTCAAACCCCTGCGTATTAGTCTTAGCTCTATTGCTAAATACTGGATTCTTATTCACAAGGTTCCTATTTCGGTAATTGAAACGGCTTATAATTCTCAATTCTCTACGATGGCTAGGAGATAAAATATGTTCAGGAACAAGTAAATCATAGTTATTATTGTCCCCATTCACACGCACTCCTCCGTGTCGTGCAATCGAGCCATTAAAGTAATTCTTATCCATATGTTTTTTTACCTCGTATCCTCGATTAGTTTGGTGCTGAACCTTATGGGTCAATGAAATAGCTATGGTTTGATACATAATCGAAATTCCATCCCATTTGATAGACAAACGAACCGGTTCAATAAGAAATATTCCCCTTTTTATCAATTCTGGGAGAGACAAATCCTTATTAATCAGCATTACATCTAGACCCATTTCTCCTCTTTGAATAGAGGATATAGCAATTTCATTCGGATTCATAAGTCTGAGCAGTAGACAATATACCTTGATATTATTGGTCATTCTTTGATTGAAAGAATCACCCCATTGGAGTTGAAAAAGAAAATATTTTTTCAAAAAGAAGTCTAGTTCCACTTCCTTCTTGCTCTTGAATTTCTTTTTCTTTCTGCGTTTCTTAATATCTGAACCTGCGTCTGAACCTGCGTCTGAACCTGCGTCTGAACCTGCGGAATTTGCTCCAACATCTTTTTTCTTGTTTCTTATATCAGATATAAGATTTCCTTGGTGCTGTCGTTCTTTCTCGTCCCGGTTCTTATTCTCTAATTCAAGATATCCCTTTTGATTAGATTCTACTTTTGATTTTGGATTCAATCTTTCTTTTTGATTAGATTCTACCTTTGGATCTATATCTATATAAGGATCGCTTGTTTTATTTCCATGAAAATCAAATAGAAGCAATTTGATTGGTGTGATCCACGGATTAGTCTTATATCGATCGTAAAGCGGCACAAATTCTGGTAAGAACCAAGGGCGCAGATTCGATATAGTACGATCTAACATTTGTTCATTCATTCCCATCCAATCAAAAAAGAACTCTTTTTGCTTTGTTTGGATTTCTTTATTAATTCTGATATAAAGAGAAAGAATATCTTTCTTATTGGTCCCAGTCTGATTATTGGTCCCAGTCTGATTATTGGTCCCAGTCTGATTATTGGTCCTAGTCTTAGTAGTTTTCTTTTTTTTATTAATGCAAGTTCCGATACCCGTACTAGTCCTAGTTTCCATATTGTTTCTAGGGTAAAATTTGGTGATTCTCAATTCCAAATATTTTCTATCTAGATTTTGATCCCTATCAATTGTATATTTCTCTTCTAGGCTATCATTTATAGTTATAGCATAAAAATAAAACGATTTGTATTTATGTGTATTGTAATTAGAAATCTCTCCGTGCCTGTTTACTTGTAATGGTGATCCATAAATATTGAAGTCTTTCACATCTTCATGATTAAGATATTTATATGATAAAAGATCATATCTGTAGTGTTTTTTCTTTTTTTTTTCGCGACTCGGACTCTTCAATAAGTCCAATTTATAATAATTCTTTTTCCCGGAATGAATTAATTGGTCTTTTTCTTCATATGAACCCAATTTTGGTGAGTCGTTATTTTTAATCGTACGATGCTGATTGACTTTCTTTCTCCATTTTAGAGGTGCTAATCTAGACCATTTGTCATGGGATAAATTGTATTGATAATGGCTCTTTAACCAGTTTTTCCATTCACTCATTCCAGAATTCCGCAGTTTCTTGTAATTCCGCAGTTTCTTGTGTTTTGATTCTGAATCAAATATTCCTCGTGTATGGAAATAGTCTTTTATTCTATCCTTAATAAAAGGATATGTTCTGTAGTAATGAAATATGGATTCTGGCTTATATTTGTTACTAACTTGGGTTTGAAATAATTTGTAAAACACATAGGCTTGGGACAAAGAAGATAAGTCGCAGTAAATCGGTGAATTACTATCACTACTTATATTAATATTAGTAGTATAAGTAGAAAGAGATCTTACAGTCGAAATGAAGGGAATTATATTGGGATTCGTTTCATTAGTATCCTTTTCCTTTATTTCGTCATTGTAAGTGTATCCATTTAAAGTCTTTTTTGCTGAGTCAAGAAAAAATTGTACATTGATCCTGTAAATGTTAGTGATACATAGAAGGATACCCATGTATATTCTTTCAATAAAAGATTTCATAAAAAAGTCCCATTTAGAGATTAATCGGGCACTTCTTCTTTTTTTAGATATTTGCCCAATATGTTTCTGTGATTCGGTAATATCTATATCCTCAATATCTGGAGTTAGAGGTTTTTTTTTCTTGTCTTTTCTAATCTTTTCTACTTGATCCCAGATTTGGGTTTTCTTATCAGCCAGATCATTAATTTTTCTTTCTATCAGTGAATCATTTGTCCAATCTCCGGATACAATTCTAATGGGTGATTCATGGATGATCCTATTACTTATTTTGGAATCTTTTTCATTTTGACTTGGTTCTTTATTTTGACTTGGGTCAGAGACTTGCGTCACTCCAAAAAAGAAAAGGAGTTCCTTCACTTTGATTTCGATAAATAGAACTATTTTGATAATCCATCTTATTTTGTCGTTCAGAATCTTTAGAAAACCTTTTATGTTGTCTTTTAGAATTATTAGAAAGAAAAAACCTTTCTTTTTTACTTTTCTAATTTTTTTTTCGAGTGTTTTTTGAATGGGTTCAAAAAAGAAAGGTTTTTTTCGGGGAGAGCCAAAGGGCAGTTCCGTTTCCATCCCCCAGACCGTTAAAAAACAGAAATTTTTTTGTTTTTTTCTTAGATCCTTATGATGGGATCGTAGCTTTTTTCTATGCCAAGGTTTCAGAGAGAAAGGAAATAGGATTTTTATCTGAATACCGTCTGTTAACCAATCCTTTGGAAATTCTGTTTCCGATAATTGAACACCATTATATGTGCATTTGACATGCATTTCCCTACTCCATTCGTTAAAATCTTCATACCACTCAGGGAATTGAAATAATAACATACGACCCATATTTTTAACTATTATCAATGAAGGTAATACGATGTATTTTCGAAGAATCGAGTGGGTTACTAATAAGGAACTCCTTATTACTTGAGCAAGTATAATATTATCCCAAGTTTCTGCTATTGCTATCCGTTCCTCCTCCTGTCTTTTATCCTCTCTTCTTTTATACTCCTCTTTTTCTTCTTCGTGTTCTTTCTCTATTTTCTCTTTCTCTTTTGCCACTTCACCCACATAATCAGATGTTTTTATTTTTGGGCTTTTCTCCTCCATCCAATTCCAAAACAAATATAATTGGGACAGCGGCCAGGAAGGCAGCGGATGGACTAATGATGAAGTAGCCAGACTTATACGTGAATTGGATACCGCCATCACTTCTGCCGGTCTTTCTATTGATATTCTTCCAGGGGAATCTGGAGATTATGAATATCTCTACAAATTTAAGAATGATGCCGCCCATAGTAACGTACTTTCAGCATTTTTCACACCTGGAACTTCCACCTATATAGGCAACCTGACTCATGTAAAGAAACTTATCTGCGGCCACAGCTACTGGACAGATGGCACATGGGATGGTATGCGTAATGTCCGGAAACAACTGGCCCAAGCAGCCCAACAATATGATGTAGAAATATGGCAAAGTGAGTGGAGTATGTTAGGCGACGGATACAGCTCTTCCGAGTTTATAGGCTATGACCAAGCAACCGAAATGGACATTGCACTTTATATGTCAAAAGTAATACACAATGACCTAACTATAGCAGGAGTTTCCTCCTGGAGTTACTGGACCTCAATGGATATCCCCCGCTGGGGACACAAAAACCGCTTCTTACTGATTTCACTGGAATCATCCGGTGGAG
>OGJJ01001445.1_pt1 | contig 17914 bp, 13 predicted proteins | sample 1572081 | NCBI WGS metagenome assembly OGJJ01 (sample SAMEA2582122, study PRJEB24529) | metagenome | biome: Human gut stool | place: China | collected 2011
ACGGCCAACCCCGGCGGCGTAGGCCATGGCTGGGTGAAGGCACGGTTTATCAGTCCGGCACCTGCCGGGACGCGGATGGTACAGCTGGTGAAGGTAAAAGCGCCGGAAGGGAAAGAGATCACCCGGCGGCGCACCCGCATCTTTATCCCGTCCACCGTCTTTGACAATCCGGCGCTGCTGGAAAACGACCCGGGCTACATCGGCACACTGGCCTCGCTGCCGGAGGCCGAGAAGCAGGCACTGCTCTACGGAAACTGGGACAGCTTTTCGGGACAGGTGTTCACCGAGTGGCGGAACGACCCGAACCACTATGAAGACCAGCGCTGGACCCACGTCATCGAACCGTTCTCCATCCCGGAGCACTGGAAGATCTGGCGGGGATACGACTTTGGTTTCTCGAAGCCGTTTTCGGTGGGGTGGTATGCAGCGGACGAGCGCGGGCGGCTCTACCGCATCAAGGAGCTTTACGGCTGCACCGGCACACCCAACGAGGGCCTGAGAAAGGACCCGATGGAACAGGCACGGATGATCCGGGAAGCGGAGCAGAACGACCCGCTGCTGAAAGGCCGGGTCATCCTGGGCGTGGCCGACCCGGCCATCTTCGACGAGAGCCGGGGCGAGAGCATCGCGGACATGCAGGAGAAAAGCCCGAACTTTCTGCACTGGATGCCCGGCGACCACACCCGTCTGGCGGGAAAGATGCAGTTCCACTACCGGCTGGCTTTCGGCGAAGACGGAAGGCCGATGCTGCAGGTCTTCAACACCTGCAAGCACTTCATCCGCACCATCCCGAACCTCGTCTATGACGAGAGCAACGTGGAGGACATCGACACCACGCAGGAAGACCACATCTACGACGAGTGCCGGTATGTGCTGATGGAAAACCCCATCAGCGGCGCGAAGCACACCCAGCCGCCGCCCATGCTGGACGACCCGCTGGATATGGACCCGAGGAAGGACAAGACGAGGTTTATGAGGATATGAACGAAATGGAGAGAAAGCTGCTGGAGGCGATGTCCCGGGAAGAACCTCTCAGTCTGCCTGCGGCAGACAGCTCCCCTACCGAGGGGAGCCTTTGGCAGGCCGGACAGGCAAATCTGGACGAGGAAGGTCTGATGGGGCGTCAAATGCCGGGCTCCGCTACAGAGGACGGCGAGAGCTTGGCCGGTGTACTGGATAGTGAACCGGCGATCGGCGAGAAGGAGATCAGCGAGGCGATGGCCGTGCTGGAGAAGTACAAATCGGCCAAGGCCAGCCTCGACAAGCGGATCATCGACAACGAGGAATGGTACAAGCTGGGCCACTGGAAGCAGTACGGCAACCGGGTGATGGAGGGCAAGCGCGCCCCCAGCACGGGGTGGCTGTTCAACTCCATCGCCAACAAACACGCCGACGCCATGGACAACTACCCGGAGCCCAACGTGCTGCCGAGGGCGCAGGACGACGAGGAGACGGCAAAGCTCCTCTCCGACATCCTGCCGGTGGTGCTGGAACAGGCGGACTACGAGAGCGTGTACAGCGACACCTGGTGGCGCAAGCTCAAGCAGGGTACCGGCGTCAAGGGCATCTTCTGGGACCCGGCGCTGCGGGAGGGCCTTGGGGACATCGCCATCCGGAGCATGGATCTGCTGATGCTCTACTGGGAGCCGGGCGTGGAGGACATCCAGGACTCGGCAAACTTCTTCTCGCTGGCGCTGGCCGACAACGACCGTCTGACGGCCCGGTGGCCGCAGCTGGAGGGCAAGGCGGGCAGCAGCGGCATCACCGTGGGGCAGTACGTCAGCGACCGGAACATCGACACCAGCGAAAAGAGCGTGGTGGTGGACTGGTATTACAAGCGGGAGAAGCCCGGCGGTCAGACCGTGGTGCATTACTGCAAGTTCTGCAACGGCGTGGTGCTCTACGCCAGCGAGAACGACCCGGCGATGGCCGAGACGGGCTTCTACGACCACGGAAAATACCCCTTTGTGTTCGACCCGCTCTTTGTGGAAGAGAACAGCCCGGCGGGCTTCGGGTACATCGACGTGATGAAGGACACCCAGGACGCCATCGACCGGATGACGCAGGCCATGGACGAGAACACGCTGGCGGCCGCCAAGAAACGCTACCTTATCTCGGACACGGCAGGCGTGAACGAGGACGAGCTGCTGGACACGGCGAAAGATGTGGTGCATATCACGGGACGGCTGGACGAGCGGGGCTTTATGGAGCTGGATACCGCCCCGCTGCCCTCCAACACCATCGCCTACCAACAGAACCGTGTGGCCGAGCTGAAGGAGATCAGCGGCAACCGGGACGTGAACCAGGGCGGCGCGACCAGCGGCCTGACGGCGGCCTCGGCCATTGCGGCGCTGCAGGAGGCAGGCTCGAAGCTCAGCCGGGACATGCTGAAGAGCTCTTACCGCTCCTTTGCAAAAGAATGCTACTTCATCATCGACCTGATGCGGCAGTTCTACGACGAGAGCCGCGTCTACCGGATCACCGGCCAGCAGGGCGGCACGGAGTACCGGGAGTTCTCGGGACAGATGCTGCGGCCGCAGCCGGTGGAGAGCGTGGGCGGCGTGGAGCTGGGCGCCCATGAGCCGGTGTTCGACATCACGGTGAGCGCGGCCAAAAAGAGCACCTTCAGCCGCCTCTCCCAGAACGAGACGGCGAAGGAGTGCTACCAGCTGGGATTCTTTGCTCCGGCCAACGCCGACGCTGCACTGGCGTGTCTGGACATGATGGACTTTGAGGGCATCGAGAAGGTGCGCCAGCGGGTGGCCCAGAACGGCACTCTGTACCAGCAGCTGCAGCAGGCGATGGCACAGATCCAGCAGATGGCGGCGGTCATCGACCAGCAGAACGGCTCGAACCTGAGCGAACAGGCCGGTGCTGCGGCCGCTGCCATGACCGGCGGAGGCGGCGGCGGAGAGGCCAGCGCAAAGACGGTAACGAACTCTCTGGGCGGACAGGTGGGCGGCGGGACCAACCCGCTGGCCACGAAGGCTGCCGAGAGGGCGATGAACATCAACAACCCGAATAAGTGAGGAGGTTCTACATGATCAAAATCATCTACGAAGCAGACCCGGAGGGCGGGAAGCTGACGATGAGGGCCGAGGGCCACGCGGGATATGCCCCGGCGGGGCAGGACATCGTATGCGCGGCTGTGAGCTGTCTGATGCAGACGCTGGCGTACAGCGCTGCGGAGGACGAACACACCTCGAGCTGCATCTATCAGGGCAAGGACGGCCCGGTGGTGAGCGTAGAGGCGGGCGACAGCGTCCTCATGCGGGACAAGTTTGAGCTTGTGGCCGACGGTCTGGACCTGCTGGCCGGACAGTACCCGGAGAATGTGAACTTCAAGAAAAGATGCAAGTGCAGCCCGGCGGTGGACTTGCAGCTGTTTGCTTCTGATGCAGCGGAGCCTTTCGATTTGCAGCTGTTTGCGGCAACGGCGACGACCGCTGCCTGCGGCAGAAGCAGGGAGGAGCTGTTGGGGCCGCGGCCGGCAGGATGCAAGCAGAGCGCAGCAGACGCCGGGAGCCGCAACCCGGGGGAGCCTTTCGATTTGCAGCTGTTTGCGGAGGGCGGCGACGGTGCGGGTGACGGCAGCGCTGGCGGCGGTGGTGCCGTCCCTGCGGCGGCAAAGGCCGGGAGGCTGCTGCCGCCGAGGGGGATGAGATGCTGAGGCCGGCGGAAGAGCCGGGCGCGGAGGAAGATGCTGCTGAAGGCGAGGAACAGGACGGTGCGGCAGACAAGAGCAGCACCGACCCGGAGGCACACCGGAAGGCCTTCGGCGAACTGATGCGGGGCGAGTACAACCGGGAGTTTGGCGAGATGATCGTGCAGGCCACCCAGAAAGCCTACGACAGCATCCTGAACGAGCAGGGGCCGGTGGGGCGTATCCTGAACGCTCTGGGCCAGAAGTACGGCACTGCTCCCGGCGACTACGAGGCACTGGCTGCGGCCGTGGAGGGCGGCGTGGTGAAGGACGACGCCTACTACGAAGACATGGCCATGAAGAAGGGCATCAGCGTCCAGCTGGCCAAGGAGATGGACGCGCTGGAAAGCGAGAACGCCAAGCACCGCGCCGCCGAGCAGCAGCGGGCGGAGGCCGCAAAGATGGAAGCCATCCAGCAGGAGTGGGACGCCGCTGCGGAGCGCATCCGGGCCGAGGACCCGGGCTTTGACATCAAGATGGCGCTGGCCGACCCGGATTTTGCTCAGATGCTCAAGCTGGGCGTGAAGATGGAGGACGCTTACAAGGCCCGCTACTTTGACGACATCATGGCCCGGCGCACCACCCAGACGGCCAAGACCGTAGAGAAGGGCGTGGAAGCCCGGATCCGCCAGCGGGGCGCACGGCCCAGCGAGAACGGCACCAACCCCGGCGGCGCGGCGGTGCTGAAGACTGACGTCTCCAAGCTGACGCCCCAGCAGTGCGAAGAGCTGGAACGCCGGGCCATGCGGGGACAGATCATCACTTTTTAACCGAAAGGCGCTGCTGACCGGAAGAAAACCTCTCACCGTTCCCGTCGGCCGACGCCGCGCGAGAACGGAGCTCCCCTATCAGGGGAGCCCTTCTTAAAGGAAACCCCACCGAAAGGGCGCTGGACATGGGGCAGAAGTGGGGCGTTCCGGCGAAGAGCGGGAACGTGCTGGAGAACGTGGGCAGCGGGGCCATGGCCTACGGCAGCGGCCGGGCGCAGGAGCTGAGAGCCAGCTTTGCCAAGGACAGCGTACCGGACGAGTTCGACCGGATCAACCAGTGGATGGACACCGGGGACAACAAGAATCTGGCCGACGCGGTGCGGCGGGTGGACAACACCCACGGCGCGTACACGGACGCCGACCTGATCCGGAAGGGCGGCTGGACACAGGCGCAGATCGACGAGGCCCGGAAGATGAACGCTGCGCTGGACGCCATCCCCGCATGGAAGCGGTATGCGCGCCGGGCGGCGAACACCATCGGCGGCATCGGAGACACGGTGGCTGCTGCCCCGCTGCTGGGCGCGGAGTACGGCGTACAGGCGGGAAAGAACATCGACGCCACCCTGAAGAACTGGAAACAGGTGGAGCAGGAGGTAAAGGGCGACGAACACGCCCAGAGCCTTTTTAACCTTTTGACCGATGTGGACATGGACTATAACCCCACCTGGCCGGAGAGCCGGAACCGGGAGCTGATCTCGATGGGGTACAACTCCAAGGAGATCCGGGAGATGCGCCAGCGGCTGGCGGGGCTGGAAGTGAGCGACGGCATCGACAAGAACCAGAGCGTGGGCTACCAGCTCTACGACCGCGGGCAGCAGCTGACGGCTGCGGCCCAGAGCGGCCTGAGCCCGGCCCAGAGGGCCGTGGCGGGGGCTGTGACCAGCGCCGCGGAGAATCTGGCCATTGCAGCAGGCGGCGATGGCGTTGCGTGGATCCTGCCTATGCTGAGCGCCCAAGGCGCGGCGGAGGCCATGGGCCAGAGCGCGGAGAAGGGCGAGAGCGCCGGTAAGGCATTGGGCGGCGGCCTCGCCAAGTTTGGCGCGGGATGGGCCATCAACTCGGTGGGCGCAGCAGACCTTGCAAAGACCATGGGCTCGGACTACGCGAAGGACACACTGGCAGGGCAGATCGCGGACTGGGTGCAGGGGCTGGCGGGCAGCTCGGAGCTGGCGAAGCGCTACCCGGCGGTGGCTGCGGCCATCTCGGGCGGCATCGACAACTCGATGCAGGCCTTCGCGGAGACCTATGCGGACATGGCCATCGACGCTGCGCTGGGGGACAGCGAGGCGGCGAAGAACCTGTTTACCAAAGACACCTTCCTCACCGCGCTGGAAAGCGGACTCTCCGGCGGCGCGTCCGGCGCGCTGGGCGGCGCTGTGGGCACGGGGCTTTCCCGGATGAACGCGGGAGATTCCAGCCTGCGGGGCAACGTGGAGCGGTATGCCGCTCAGGACGAATACGAACAGGCGCTGAAAGATTACCAGCGCCGGGAGGAGCTGGCGCGGGAACCGGGGGATGGGGAAGAACCTCTCAGTCAGCGCAGTGGTGCTGACAGCTCCCCTACTGAGGGGAGCCCTTGGCAGGACGGGCAGGACGGGCAGGGCGTGCTGACGGCAATCAAGAATGATGGCCGAGAGGTATTTTATGACGTTGTAAATATTGAACCGACAAAAATAAAAGCCTCCGATGGAACCGCAGAGGGGAATACCTCTGGCAGCAAGTCCACGGAGACTATTGGAGAAGCCGGGGAATCTGACGCTGAAAATGCTGATTCCAACGGCAAAAGGCACCCGACCTCTCCTGAATCCATTATACAGAATACAGAAGCCGGTGTCAACGACACGGCGGTGGAGAACCCCGGGGAAAATGTGGATTACTCCGACGTAGAAACCAGAATCGACCCGACGGAGCTGGATGGGACGGCGTGGAACCGGGACGAGCAGAAGCAGACGGCCCGGCAGCTGGCGGCCAATGCCCGGATGACCACCAAGGCGGCGCAGGGCGTGGTGGATGCCATGCCGGAAGGGATCGGAGCCGGGATCTATGCCCGGGCGGCGAACAGCCTGTACCAGCTTGGAAAGATGGAGGACGTGACGAGCTTTGAACAGGCCGTGAACCTGACCGGCCCGGCTTCCACCACCGGCGGTGCGGTGCGGCAGGTGCTGGCGCTGGGGCAGGCAGGCGAGAATGCGCTGCGGATCGCCTACACCTACGGCAGGGGCGAGGCAGAAGCCTACAATGCCCGGAAAGCAGCGGAGATCGGCAGCGGAAAGGGCGCTGTGAACCCGGATGCCGGAACCTATTTCAAGGGCCGGAATGTGAGTAAAGGAACCGATGCCATGGATGCCTTTATCGAACTGGGGGCGAAGAGCAGCGGTACGGCCATCCACCGGGCAGCGGAAGGACTGAAAAACAATGCAAAGGGCCTGATCCGGGCAGCGGCCGGGGAAATGTATCTCTCCGGTGAGGCAGGCAGCGAGACCGTGATGCACGAGACGTTCCACCTGCTGAACGAGTGGAGCCCGGAGACCGGGCAGGCCGTGATGGACCGGATGCTGAAGTATCTGGTGCAGCAGAACGGCATGGAAAGCACCGAGAAGCTGGTGGAAAGCTATCTGGCCCGGTATGAGGACAGCGGCGTGAAGATGACCTGGAACCAGGCGCTGGAAGAAATTACGGCAGATGCCATGGAGACCGTGTTCGGCACGGAGGACGGATTCCGGAACTTTGTGCGGCAGCAGGCGGCGGAAGCGAAGATGAACAGCGAAGCCCGGGGCGTGATCGGGAAGGTAATGAACCGGATCGACGAACTGCTGCACAACATCCTGGCGGACGTACAGCGATTTTTGAAGAAGGAACCCACCAACGCCGCCGCCAGGGCGGCAAAGAACCTGACTGAAGCGCAGCTCCGGGATCTGCAAAGCCTGTACTTTGAGCATCAGGCGGAGGCCAGCGCAAAATACCGGGAGGCACTGGAAGCAAAACAGGACAGAACAACGAAAACAGAAAATGCCCCTTCCCGGACGGAAGAGGCAGGAGTGAAGTATTCCATTGATGAGGGATTCGAGCAGGCCATTGACGAGCTGGATAACAAAACCAGTGATTCGATGATCACCGTGGGGAAAACGTCTGAAGTGCTGAAGAGCATCGGCGTAAATGACCAGATCATTCTCTGGAATGCGGGCAAGATTCGGAAAATCCTCGCAAAGCACAGCGACGGAATGAACCGGACGATCATCAAACAGGTGCCGCAGGTTCTGGAAGAGCCGGTGATCGTTCTGCATTCCGATGAAAATGCGGGAATACAGCAGGGTAAAGATTACGGCGGCCGGATCTATATGTTCGGTGAAGTGTATGATGCCGCAGGAAAACCTGTGAGTGTTTCACTGGAACTTCTGCCGACCAGAAAGAACGGTCTGGTTATGGACAACATTGTGATCACAAGCGCTTATGGAAAAAACAGCATCCAGAATGCACTGAACAGGGACCAGATCCTTTATGTTGATCCGAATCAAAAAAGAACCGCAGCATGGCTGGGCAGTACTGGGCTCCAATTGCCGGTCCCCCCAACCATGTACGGTTCTATGGGTAAAATAACATATCTCGGGAACTCTGTCAAGATGATACAGCCGAATTCCCGGAACGCAAGGCTGGCGGAATTTCTGACCCGTGATGCGGATGGAAAATACCAGCTGGACGTGGACAGCGAGAGCGTGGACGCGGCCAGAACCGAGGGGCTGGGTGACGTGGAGCAGCAGAACAAACTTGTGGGCAGGGTGATGGACCTTGCAGGCAAGGTGACGGTTTCAGACACAGGGCTGAAGAATATTGCCCGGGCGGTACTGAGCGACTGCGACAGCCGGATGGATGCAAAGACCCTGACGGAACGGCTGCTGGCGTTGAGCGATTACATCCGGCAGAATCAGACCGTGGACTGGGCCGAGGCCAACGCCTTTGTGATGGACATGGCGGACCAGATCATGCAGAAGAGCGCAAAGCGGAACGATGAACTGTGGAAAGCTTATCCGGAACTGCACCGGATGGGAATGACCATTGAGAAGGGGTCGAAGGACTACCGGGAAGTGCTGTACAAATGGGGCAGCTGGGCCAACGCAAAGAAGGAACTGGCCCGACACGGGGTGGACATCCGCCAGAGCAAAGAGGGTGAACACAGCCGATGGGACGCTGACTTTACCGAACTGCAGAAGCTGGGTGCCGGGCTGCTGCCCACCGAGACCCCGAGCAGTGCCGCCGATGCGCTGGAAGCTATGGCGGCTGCCCATGATGCCATCCGACCGGTGATGGAGAACAGCTACAATGAGAACTGGGAGGAAGCGCAGCAGGATATTGCCATGCAGATCTGGCAGCGGTACATGGAAAGCCCGGAAATTGCCAGCGAAGAGAATGCAGCACTGCGGAAAGAATTTGCCGAAAAGCGGCAGGAAGTACGGGATATTGCGAAGCAGCAGGCGGCAGAAGCAAAGGCAAAAGCGGAGATTGCCCGGGTCCGGGCCGAGCAGGCGGAGAAGGACGCGCTGGTGGAGCCTTACCGCCAGATAACGGCAAAGGCCATGGAACGGAAAGAGGTTGCAGAACGGTTTGCCAGAAAACAGAAGGAGAGCGTGGCGGCCACGGTGCAGCGGGCGAAGGACAACGCGGCGAAGCGGGTGGAAAAGGCCCGGAAGGCCCGGGAAATGGACAACACCCGGCGGGTCGTGAACCAGCTTACAAACCAGCTGACCCAGATGTGCGAAACGCCCAATGAGAAAAAATATGTGCCGGAGTATCTGCTGGACAAGGTGCGGCCTGTGGTGATGCTGGCCAACGATGCCATTGGCAACCACGAGGCGGCAAAGAAGATCGCAGCCGGGATGGGAGATGCATACGGCCCCATTCCGGAAGGAACGAACATCAGGGATGCCGTGGACGGCCTGAGCCGTGGAATTGCCCGGGAGATGAAGCTGGGCGAACGGGCTGCTGCGGAATGGCAGCAGAGCGGTATCATGGACCAAATCGACAACTGGATGGAGGACGTGAACGAGAACCGGCAGATCGAGATGGAGAAGCTGCGAAGCGAGATCGAGAACGCCAACAAGTGGCTGAAGGAAGAGACCCTGGAGAAAAAGGCGTATATTGCCCGGCTGAATTCCGACCTGAAAGCCTATCAGGACGGCAACATGGCGAAGCTGACGACAGATCAGCTGCGAGGGCTGCGGGACATTCTGGAAAAGACCATGTACATCGTGAAGAACGAGAATGTGATGCTGGGAAGCATGGAAGATGTGATGATCGATGACTTTGCCGAGGATGCTGCGAAAGAACTGGAAGAAGTGGGAAAAAAGCAGGGTGACGGGATGGCTCAGAAGGTGCTGCGGGAGCTGGGCAGCGTGTACCGGATGAATACCATGAACATCGAGCGGAACTTTGAGCGGATGGGCAACTACCACCACGGCGGAGCCATGGAACAGCTGGGACAGATGCTGAACGATGGACAGTTCCGGAAAGAACGGATCACGGCGGAAGGAGAGAAAATCTTTGACAATGTGACCGGGCCGGAATACGCCGAGGAGCTGCATCGTTTTACCCATGATCTGGTGGACATCGGACTGAAAACGCAGGACGGGAAACCGTGGCCGGTGACCCGGAATGTGGCGGCGGAGCTGTGGGTGCAGCTGCAGAACGAACAGGGAATGCACCATCTGCTGCACGGCGGTGCGACCATTGCGGATCTGCGCTTTTCCACGAAAGGTATGGCAGGGCTGGGAGATCAATTCTCGGAGACCGTGACGCTGGGCGAACTGGTGACCACGGACGGGGACGGAAACAAGCTGAATGCCTATGAGATCTGCCAGAGAGAGAGCAGCCTGCGCACAAGTCTGCTGGGAGAAATTGAGAATGTTCTGACCGACTATGACTGGCTGTGGATCAACGATTTCCGGGAGCTGGGAAAGCTGACAAAACAATACATCAACGAGACCAGCATGACCCTGTATCACACAAAGCAGGCCAGGGTGAACAACTACATCCGGCTGCATGTAGACAAAAACACCCTTGCGGAGCAGAACGAAGGGGTGAAAACAGACCGGAGTGTGGGCAGCGAGGGCTTTATGAAGAACCGCCAGAACAGCTCAAAGCCGCTGGAACTGGTGGGGCTGGTGAAACAGGCCGCGGAGAACATTGAGAATACGGCACAGTTTGCAGGCATGGCGGTGCCGCTGCGAAATGCGGAAAAGGTACTGAACAGTATGCAGGGCGGAAAGACCCTGTACGGCCAGATCGAACGGGTCTGGGGCCGGGCCGGAAGGAATTACATGACCAAAGCCATGGCCGATCTGACGGGCACAAAGAGCGGAGGCGAGGTATTTGACCACCTGAGCAGCGTGCTGCGGGGCAATGCCGCTGCCGCCGTGCTGACGGGAAACCTGAACGTGACCCTGCTGCAGGCGGCATCCCTGCCCACGGCAGCAGCAGAACTGGGCTGGAACGCTGTGGGACAGAGTGCGATCCAGTTTGTGAAGAATGCTTCCGGCAAGGAACGAAAGGCCGTTGAGCAGCGGGCTTACCGGTTCGGCGATACGCTGCTGCCCACCCGTATGCGAGGGAGCAGACGGGGCGAACTGAGTACGGCAGCGAAGGACCAGGGCGTTTTCAGCACACTGCACGATGCAGCCCGGAACAGCGGCAACAAAGCCCTGCGCGGCGTGACCCGGGCGGTGGATGCCGTGGCAGACAAGGCGGCGGGAAGCATCGGATGGATGGACGAAGTGACCGTTGCGGCCCTGTTCCACGGCTCGGAGCAGTATGTGCAGAAGAATCTGGCGGAGTACGATCTGACAGAGGCGGATCTGCCCACCAAAACGCAGGAGGACGGCAGCAAGGCTTACCAGAACGCCGTTGTCTCCAAGTTCCAGCGAGTGGTGGAACGCACCCAGCCCAACTACACTGCCATGCAGCGGACCGGAATACAGCGCTCGAAGAACCAGATGCTGAAGACCATAAGCATGTTCAGCACCCAGCGCCAGCAGAATGCTCAGATCGTGGTGAGTGCCGTGGAGGATCTGGCCGCACAGGCAGAGCGGTACTGGACGGACGGGAGCGCAGAGAACAAAGCTGAACTGAAAAAGGCACTGCAGCGGACGATGGATATGGCCAGCAGCCAGATCGTGCAGACGGCGGTGATCGCCGGACTGGGCCTTGCCGTGAAGTTTGTTCTGCACAAGTGGGGCGACCTGCAGGACGAGAACGGCGACATGACGCTGTGGAGCGTGGGCAGCAACTTTTTGTATCAGTTCCTTAACAGCGGCGTGAGCAACTACACCGGCGGCAGCGAGCTGTGGACGGCGGGGGAGACCATTCTGAGCGGAAAGAGTTTTGGCAGTTATGACAGTATCAGCATGACGGGTTTCTCGGCGGTGAGCGACGTGGTAAAGACCATTTCCAAGCTGAACGGCCTGCTGGATAAGGACACCGGCGAGATGACCGAAAAAGAGCTGGACGATTATGCCGACAGCGTGAAATGGGCTTGGGCTGACACGGCGGGCCAGCTGATGATGCTGGTGGGCGTGCCCTACAACAACGGCAAAAAGTATGTGCAGGCCGTGTTCGGCTGGATGGACAGCATCAAGGAGTGGGGTGAGACGGGCGACGTGAATTTCAGCTCCCTGCCTGCCAGCGCCACCGGGCAGTATGACCGGCTGTACAATGCCATCCAGAGCGGAGACAGCGAGGAAGCGGCGGCAGCGCTGGGGAAGCTGGAAGGGATGAAGAAAACCGACCAGATCGCCAGCCAGCTGAAACGGCGGCTGAAACAGTATGATGAGGACATTCAGGCAGCGGCAGAGTACCAGAACGACGGAAAGGAGAGCAATGCCGGAGAAGCAAAGAACCGGGTCCTGGAACGGATGTGCACTGCCTACGGGGTGAGATTGGTAAACGACCCGAAAAAGACCCCGGCGGATGATGCGCAGCGGGATGCGTTTGTGGACATCATCAACGGGGCTGTGAATGAAAAGGCCGACAGTCTGCTGGCCGGGGACAAGGACCGGACGGTCTACTCCGACCTGACGGACGCACTGGAAACCGGAAAGCGGAAGGACGTACAGGACGAGATCGACCGGCTGCGGACCGCAGGCAAGGACGATGGCAGCATCAAGAGAAAGATCACCGATGCGGTGAAGGAAGAGTATCTGGCGGGCAACGACCGTGACCGGGAGAAGCTGGAACAGCTGCTGCTGAAACTGGAAAAGGCCGATGGCAGCCAGATGTACGAGGAGAAGGACTTTGCCCAGTGGGTGAAGGACGCGGCAAAGAAGGAGGAACAGGCAAAGAACAGCAAGGATGAGTGGGCAGGGGTGAGGTGAACCTCTCTCAGTGCGCAATCCGCCAAAGGCGGAGTTGCTTACAGCTTCCCCGAGGGGGGAGCCCTGCTTAGAAGAAAGGGAGGCCGTTCGGGGTGAACGGCCTCCCTTTTGCTATGCTATTCTGTTAAATCATGCCGAGTTCGGATTTCAGACCTTTTTGCAGAACACTGGAAAAATTGATGTGTGCGGATTCGGCTGCATCGTTAAGCCAACCGGGAATGGAAAGCGTCTTTTTGACCGGTTTAAACTGCTTCTGATATTCTTCCATATCAAAAGGAATCATCGCAACGAAATCTCCGTCATCCACATGAATGGCAGAAGGAAGAGAGGGTTTGGGACATACTTCACAATCTTCGAGCATTAGGCCAATTGCATCTTGAGCCATAGAAACCGCTTCGTCCATGGTTTCCCCTTGAGTGAAGCAACCTTCAATATCTGGAATTGTAACGGAATATCCTGTTTCTTCTGGATGAAAAACAGCAGGATAAAATACAGCAGTCATTTTAATATTACCTCATTGTGCAATGTGATGTAAGTTTTGAAAATAGTATACGATAATGAGAAAGCTAATATTCAATTATTTCAATAATTATAATGTAACGTTAGGATAACCAGAAATTCTCTGGTTCGATCCTAACAAAATGATATTATTTTTTGATTCCGGCTTGTTTGAGAATGTTATTTTCTGTACCTGGCTTCAGATCCTTTGCATGATAAGGAACGACAGTGGATTTCCCGGTAGTGGGGTTACTGTACATCCGGTGAGAGCCATTGGAGCGAATGCAAACAAAGCCGTTTTGCTCCAACAGCCGACACATCTCTTTTGGAGTTAGCGGCATGGCGGTGGAATCCTCCTTTCTTCGTTGGTAATTTGATTATATACGTATTTTACGTATTTGTCAAGAGGCGGGAACTTATGTATGTCCGGGGTAGTTGCACCCGGCGGGGCGTGATAGGATAGGGGCAGGAAGGGCGCACAAATCTGAAATGAGACCTCTGGCGAAACCGAGGAGTGCGCCCGATTGGTGAAGGGAGTGAAACTGTGAGCCAACTGGATATCAAGATCAGAAAGCTGCAGGACAACGGCTCGACGTTCCGGGCAAACATTGAGACGCTGTATCTGGGCGGTGTGCGGAGCGCCAAGGTGGACGAGCTCCGCTTTGAGCTGCCGGAAGAGTGGAAGAACTGCACCGTGACCCTGCATGTGCAGCGCCTGAGCGGCACAAAGCCGGACCCCCAACTGCTGGACGAACAGAACAGCGCACTGGTAGACCGGCGGTGGACACTGGAAAAAGAAGGCACCTGGATGCTGCTGGCCATCAACGACAGCGGCTACATTGCCATGACCAAGCCCGGCAAGTACACCTGCTATGACACCATCGACACCGACACGACCACCGAGAACATTACGCCGAGCATCTATGAACAGTTCGTGGCCGAGGTGACGAAGTACGCCAAGCAGGCGCTGGAGAGCATGAACGCGGCCAAGGCCAGTGAGGAAGCAGCGGCCAAATCTGCTAAAGAAGCAGCGAACTCTGCCGCCAGCATGGAAGAAAGCGTGCGGGTGAGCGGGGAAAATGCCAAAAAGGCTGCAAACAGTGCTGCTGCGGCAAAGAAAAGTGAGGAAGCGGCAGCAAAGAGCGCAGAGGCATCTGAGAACAGCGCTAAGAAAAGCGCCGGGAGTGAGAGTGCATCCAAGGCTAGTGAGGAAAAGGCAAAGGACAGTGAAGAGGCGGCGAAAAAGAGCGAGGACGCAGCAGCCCTGAGCGAGACCAAGTCCGCCGCCAGCGAGGAGCGCGCCAAGACCAGTGAGACCGCCGCCAAGCAGGCCCTGCAGGATACGAAAACGGAGCACACCGCCGCCTTGCAGAACATCGCACGGGCCCGCACCATAACCCTGACCGACGTGGCCAACTCCACCAGGACAGCCACCACCGCGGCAGAAACCGCCACCCAGCAGGCCACCGACGCTGCGGGGAGCGCTTCCACCGCCGCCACCAAGGCCGGGGAGGCATCCACCAGTGCGGGGGCGGCAAAGGCCGATGCCGACCGGGCAGAGAAAGCCAGCACCGACGCGGCCAATGCGGCCACCAATGCTGTGAGGCAGGCCAAAGAAGCCGGAACCTTTGATGGCCAGTCGGCCTATGCGCTGGCTGTTCAGCTAGGATATACGGGCAGTGAAGCCGCCTGGATCGCCAGCCTGAAAGGCGCAAAGGGCGACAAGGGTGACAAAGGAGATACCGGCCCGCAGGGGCCGAAGGGCGCTACCGGAGCCACTGGCCCGCAGGGGCCGCAAGGGCCCACCGGTGCAACGGGAGCCAGAGGTCCCACCGGAGCTACCGGCCCGCAAGGCCCGGCGGGTGCTTCAGCGGTAGCAGCAAGCGGCAGTAACTGGGTAAGATTTTCAGATGGAACACAGATCTGCTGGGGAAATGGCCATGATACACAGAATTTCCCTGTGGCCTTTACCAATACAAGCTACTCTTGCGTTGGTTCCTACAGCGATGATGGTATAAAACTTTATAATTTTAGGTTTACAGAAAAAACAACAACGTCTATGAACATCAGTTCAAATAGTGAGAATGTCGAATGGGTCGCCTATGGCCGCTGGTGGTGAGGTGAACGTAAATGGAGACTAAAACCGGAACAAAAATCCTGAAGCCCGTTATCACGCAAGAAGAGTGCGACACTTATTCTGCCGCTGTGGGTGCCATTACCGCTCACAATGCAGCGGCTGCCGTGGGCGAGGCCCTGTGGGGTATGGACGACCAGCCGGAGGCTTATGTTGTGGTGGAGGCCGGCACGAAGCCAGACCCTGCCGATGCACCGAAGCCGACCCCTACACTGGAGGAGCGGCTTGCTACGATGGAGAACGCCCAAGCAGATGCCGATGCTCTGAACGTTGACCAGGCCTATCGGCTGACGCTGCTGGAACTGGGGATCACTGAGTAAAACCCTCTGCCAAGAGGGCGATAATAATTTTAAGATGGGGCACTGCCCCGGAAAGGACAAACCTATGTTATACCGTACCTGTAAACGCATGATCGAGCGCGGCTCCATCGAGGGCATGAGCACCAAGCTGGATGTTTTCTATGCCGCAGGCAAGTTGACCGATGACGAGTACAAGGAGCTGACCGAGCTGCTGGCCGAGAAGGAGGCGCAGAATGCCCAGAACAATTCTTGACGTTTCCCGCTGGCAAGGCAGCATTGACTGGGACAAGGTCAAGGCAAGCGGCCTTGTCTCCGGCGTGATGATCCGGGCCATGGGCAACAGCAAAGAGGGCAAGCCCAGCAAGCCATACATCGACCCCTTCTTTGCCCGCAACTACGCCGAGTGCACCCGGCTGGGCATCCCGGTGGGCGTGTACGGCTACTTCAAGGCCACCACCAAGGCACAGGCCGACAAGGAGCTGGCCCTGTTCAAGCAGGCGCTGGGCGGCAAGACGTTCCAGCTCCCGGTGGCTGTGGACATCGAGGACAAGCTGCAGGCGGCTCTGAGCAAGGCCGCTCTGACCGACATTGTGGCCCACTGCCTGAGCGTGGTGGAGAGCTGGGGCGTGTACGCCATGCTCTACACCGGCCTGAACTTCGGGCAGACCAACCTTTACATGGGTGGCGCGGCCCTCAAGCCCTACGACGTATGGCTGGCGGCCTATCGCACCAAGAAGCCCGCCCCTGACTGGGCCTTCGGAATGTGGCAGTACACCAGCAGCGGCAGGGTGCTCGGTATCTCCGGCCCCGTAGACCTGAGCCATGCTTACAAGGACTATGCTGCCATCATCCAGCGGGCCGGCCTGACGGCCGTGAAAGGGGGTTGACACCCATGTGGCGGTTTATCACGGAGTATTGGGCCGGGTGGCTCTGTGCTCTGATCGGCGGCGCGATCCTTGCCGCCATCCCCAAGATCAAGGTCCTGTGGGACGCGGTGCTGGCCCTGCTGCACGACCGCATCTATACCGAGTGCTACCGTTTTATGGAGCTGGGGTACATCACCCGCGACGGCCTGCGCAACCTGAATTACCTCTACAAGACCTATCATGTGATTGGCGGCAACGGCACCGGCACGGAATTGTACAAGAGAGCCTGCGCTTTACCCATCCACGACTGAAGAAAGGAACTGACATTATGAACGCACACATCACTGAGAACAACACCCCCGCCATCCCCGCCGCGACCATCGCCCGCACTGTTGTGCTGGCACTGGCCCTCGTCAATCAGCTGCTGAGTGCAGCAGGCAAGCCGGTGCTGCCCATCGACAGCGCCAGCGTGGAGCAGTGGGTGACCGCTGGCCTGACCACCGCTGCCGCCATCTGGGCATGGTGGGAGAACAACTCCTTCACCCCTGAGGCCATCCACGCCGATGAGCTGCTGGATCAGATGCAGGGGAAGATTAAGTAAGAGTACATAGCAACAGCCCCGGGGAGCCTGATGGTTTCTCGGGGCTGTTTTCTTTTGGCATGTTTCGGCATATTCCGACGCATTCCGCATTATCCGGCACATTCTGACATTTTCCGGTTAAAGTTGGATGGAAAGGATGTGCAAACTATGCCTAACGTAAAAATTTCAGACTCTCCTGCCCAGCTGGATCAAATCCTCCGGCCGCTGGGGATTACCCGGAGCTCAAAGAATTACCGTATCCTCTGCGAATGCGTGGCTCTGATCTGTGAGCAGGAGGACCGGCTGGAAGCTGTACAGAAAGAGATCTATACCCCCATCTCTGACCAGCGGCGCTGCAAGTGGTCCGCCATTCAAAGTGCCGTCCGGCGCGCAGCAGAGAAAGCCTGGGCGCTCAATCCCGAAGGCGTTCAGCAGCTGGCAGGCTACCCGCTGACCGGTGCACCCAGCGCGGTGCAGTTCCTAGAGATGCTTTACAATGCCGTGGTGAGGGGGTAACGAATAGGCTGCTATGCGAGTGTGATGCACAGCGGCCTATTTTTGTTGATTTTTGCATAGTTTTCCGCAGAAAGTGGGTTTGACTGTGGGTTACAGCAAAAGAAAAACACCCAGAAACTTACGTTTCTAGGTGTTTTATCTTGGTGGGCGCGGGTGGATTCGAACCACCGAAGCTGAAAAGCAGCAGA
>OGJJ01001449.1_pt1 | contig 17881 bp, 11 predicted proteins | sample 1572081 | NCBI WGS metagenome assembly OGJJ01 (sample SAMEA2582122, study PRJEB24529) | metagenome | biome: Human gut stool | place: China | collected 2011
CCTGGGCTATGTGCTCCATTGGGCTTTCAGCCCGTCCTTGCTAAATCCGAAACTTCAATAACTTTATAACCTAATAACCTTAAAACATGAAACTGACCATTTTTATCCCCCTATTCATTACAGGGCCTAATATCGTCAATCTGCAGTTGTACTTCGCCGCGTTTGTGCGTGTTTTCTTCGATTGTGTAGCAGATGTCGAAGGCGCGTTTCGTCTTAATGTAGCGAGCTTGTGAACTTTGGCCAAAGGCTATGCCATTCATTACATTGTTGCTCTTATTGTCAACCAGTTCAAGCTTAATATGCTCCTGACCGCGTCCGACGACCTTGCTTGTCCCGTAGTCGTAGACGCGCTTGGTACAGAATATAGGTTTTAAATTGCTTGGGCCAAAAGGGGCAAACTTGCGCAATTGTTGGTAAAAGCGGAAGGTAATATCCTTAAAGTCTAAGATAGCATCAATGTCAAGGCTGGCTTCCGTTTGCTCGTCTAAGATGTGGTCGGCCACGTATTGCTCAAAACGTTGTGTAAACTCAGCAATGTGTTCAACAGGCAATGTAAGTCCAGCAGCATAAGTGTGTCCACCAAAGTTTTCGAGTAAGTCTTCACAACTTTGTACTGCCTTATACACGTCAAATCCCGACACCGAGCGTGCCGAACCCGTAGCCATGCCGTCAGATAGCGTAAGTACAACGGCTGGACGATAATATTGTTCAGTAAGGCGAGAAGCTACGATGCCAATCACTCCCTTATGCCATGCCTTGTTATAGATAACGATACTGCGGCGTTGGTCAAGACCAGGTAAGTCTTTCACCTGTTCAACGGCCTCCTCCGTCATTTGCTTGTCAAGGTCTTTGCGTGCTTCGTTATAAAGGTTGATCTTTCCAGCACGTTCGAGCGCCATTTGGTAATCTTTCTCTACCAAGAGTTCTACTGCTTCTTTACCATTTTGCATGCGTCCAGAGGCATTGATGCGTGGTCCAATCTTAAAGATGATGTCGTTCATCGTTAATTCGCGGTCAGCAAGTCCGCACACCTCGATAATGGCTTGTAACCCTATGCTGGGATTGGCATTCAAACAACGTAGCCCGTGATAGGCTAAGATGCGATTTTCGCCCATAATGGGTACGATGTCGGAGGCGATGCTCACAGAGCAGAGGTCGAGTAGGGAAGTGAGCTTGTTAAACTCAATGCCATTGCTGGCTGCAAAGGCTTGCATAAACTTAAAGCCTACTCCGCATCCTGAAAGGTTGACGTCAGGGTAGTGATTGTCTAATCGCTTAGGATTGAGAATAGCCACGGCACAAGGTAGCACTTCGTCGGGCACGTGGTGGTCGCAAATAATGAAGTCGATGCCTAAACTTTTGGCGTAAGCAATCTCTTCAACGGCTTTAATGCCACAGTCTAACACGATAATCAGTCCTACGCCCGTTTGTGCAGCGAAGTCGATGCCCTTCTTTGAGATGCCGTAGCCCTCTTCGTAACGGTCGGGAATGTAAAAGTCGATGTTAGAGTAGAATTGTTGCAAGAATTTATATACCAAAGCCACTGCCGTACAGCCGTCCACGTCGTAGTCGCCATATACCATGATGCGCTCTTTGCGTCCCATGGCAAGGTTGAGTCGGTCGACAGCTACCTGCATGTCGTTCATCGTGAAGGGATCGTGCAGTTCAGTCAGCTGGGGGCGGAAAAAGTGTCGCGCCTGTTGTGCGGTGGTAATGCCGCGATCGAACAACAACTTGCCTAAGGCAGGGTGAATGCCCACCTCGCGTGCCAAAGCTGCCTGCGCCGCTGCTTCTGTAGGCGTGGGAGCTTCGTAGTTCCATTTGTAGTTCATGCTGATATATCATTTTTTTTATTTGCTAAGAGTAGTAAGGGCAACTTTCTCACGTGTACGGAGGAGTTACACTTGATGTAAAAATAGAAAAGTAGGGACGGCCGTTACAACGTGTGCTTCAGCCGCTATATGTTGATAGGGTATTGTGTGTAATTAAACTATTGCGTACAATACACCAAATTAGCAAGCTAAATTACGAACATTTTATGACATATATGTAAGGTTATGGATTTTTATTTAAGTTGACTTAGATAAACTGTAGATAAAATGCGCGCCACAAACGTGCCTACGTAGCGTGTGCTGAAAAATCAGGCATTACGTAGGCGCGTTTGTGGCGCGCATATCTTCGATAAATATGTGGAAAAGTTCTTTAGCCTCGTTGAGCTGTAAGTTCAATAATTTTGACTACCAATTCAGAGGCTTTCTTGAGTGAAGGAATGGGTAAGAATTCGTGTGGGCCATGGAAATTGAGTCCTCCAGCAAAGATGTTGGGGCAGGGGAGACCCATGAAAGAAAGTTGTGCCCCATCAGTACCACCACGAATGGCGCGAACTTTAGACGGAATGTTGCATTGCTTCATGGCTTCAATTACAATGTCAACAACGTGAGGCACGGGTTCAATCTTTTCGCGCATGTTGTAGTATTGGTCGTTGATAGTAGCGGTTACGACTCCCTCACCATAGCGTTCGTTCATCCATTCTGCAGCCTTTTGTACAAAAACTTTGCGCTTTTCAAAGCGTTTGCGGTCGTGGTCGCGAATAATGTATGAAAGAGTAGCGTGCTCAACGTTGCCTTCAATCCCTAAAAGGTGGTAGAAGCCTTCAAACTCAATGGTCTGTTCAGGCGTTTCTGTTACGGGCATTTGAGCTGCGAACTCAGCTGCAACGCGTGCTGCGTTGATCATTTTCCCTTTTGCATAACCCGGGTGAACGCTTACGCCCTTTACTTCAATCTTCGCACTGGCAGCGTTAAAGTTTTCGTATTCCAACTCACCCAGTTCGCCACCGTCCATGGTGTAGCCCCAAGCACAGTCAAACTTCTTAACGTCAAACTTATGTGCGCCCAGACCAATCTCTTCGTCAGGATTAAATCCTACACGGACGCGACCGTGCTTGATTTCGGGGTGTTCGATGAGGTGTACCATGGCTTGTACGATTTCAGCAATGCCAGCTTTGTCATCTGCGCCCAAGAGCGTGTGGCCGTCGGTCACGATAATGTCTTCTCCTACGTGGTCGAGTAGTTCGGGAAACTTCTTGGGTGAAGTTACCAAGCCTGCTTCGGCATCAAGTACGATGTCGCCTCCGTCGTAATGTTCAACAATGCGGGGGTGAATGTTAGCACCTGAGCAGTCGGGGCTGGTATCCATGTGTGAGATGAAACCAATTGTTGGTACTTCTTTGTCAGTATTGGCAGGGAGTGTGGCATAAACGTAACCGTTCTCGTCCATTTCAACTTCTGTCATACCGATGCTTGTGAGTTCGTCACGTAGGTATTCTGCCAATTTAAGTTGTTTGGCTGTACTTGGCGTCGTATCTTGGTCTTCAGCACTTTGTGTGTCGAAGCTAACGTATTTAAGGAAGCGTTCTACAATGTCCATATTTTTGAGTTTAATGAGTTTTTGAGTTTAATGAGTTTAGTGAGTTTAATGAGTTTAATGAGTTTAATGGGTTTAATGAGTTTAGTGAGTTTAATGAGTTTTAAAAACTAACTTTTTAACCCATTAACCTCCTAACCTCCTAACCTCCTAACCTTCTAACCCATTTTCCTCCCTAACCTCTTAATCCGAACATTCCGTTGGATTCTTTAAAGAACTTCTCTAACTTTTTAATCCCCCCGCTGAGGCAGAAGGCAACGACGGTATCGCCAGGAAGAATGTGGGTAGAGCCATTGATGAGCTGACCTACACCGTTGCGGACAAGGCCACCTAAAGTGATGTTGGAAGGCAAATCCAGATCTTTCACTGCTTTATGAATGATTTTGGCATCAGCTGGTACGCTAAATTCCGCCACGTCGGCATTTGCCACGGTCAGACTCTTTACAGAGGTGATGTCAGCCTTTAGCATCATCTGGTAGATATGACTGGCGGCAAAGGTCTTCTTGTTGATGATGGTGCCAATGTCGAGGCTTTCGGCCATGCCGATGTAGTCAGTGTTTTCGACCATTGCTACTGTTTTGCGTACACCGAGACGTTTGGCAGCCAAGCAGGCGAGAATGTTCGTTTCAGAGTTTTCGGTTAGTGCACAAAAAGCCTGTGCCTTGCGTATGCCCTCTTCTTCGAGCAGTGCGAGGTCACGTCCATCGCCATGAATAATCATGGCATGTCGGTTGGTCACCACTTCGTTGAGCCTTTCGGCGCGTCGTCCGTCGCTTTCAATAATTTTGGCATGCATGTAGTCTGGCATGGCATTCGCTAAGTGAACGGCCGAACTTCCACCCCCCATAATGAATACGTTTGATACATCGGGATATTCTTCTTTACCTGCGATGTCGCGTATGTAGTTAACGTATTTAGGCGTAGTCATAAAATAGACCACATCGAGCGCATGTAGGCAGTCGGCACCATGAGGAATGACGGTGACGTCTCCACGTTTAACGGCTACAATGTGATAAGGCGAGTCGGGGCCGCAAAGGTCTTTTAGAGGTTGGTCAAGAATTTGTGCATTGCTACGCACCTTTACTCCTAAGAGAATGAGTGCACCATTTTGCACTTCCCACCATTGGCGTATCCAACTGCGTTTGATGTTGTGAAGAATTTCTTGTCCAGCCAACATTTCGGGATAGATAATTGACCCAATGCCTACAGTCTTGAAAAAGTCGCGGTGTTGAGGCAGTGTGTATTCATAGTTATCAACACGTGCCACGGTCTTTTTTGCTCCTAACTTGTAGGCCAACATGCAAGCTGTCATGTTATGTGCTTCATCGGGCGTAACACCGATGAAAAGGTCGGCTGTGCCCACTTCGGCCTCTTTAAGGGCAGAGATAGACGTAGGGCGGTTGGTCAGCGTTAGTATGTCGAAGTTAGAGGATATGTCCTCTAATTTTTCAGCCGATTCATCGATAAGCGTTATATCGTGATTTTCGCGTGACAGGAGTTTGGCTAAGTGTGTACCCACAGCGCCAGCTCCGGCAATGATAATTTTCATGCTTTGTTGTTTCTTTATTCAACGGTGTAAAGTTAACACTTAAATCATATATAATGATATAACGAAAGGTATAATTTAGGGTTGGACGTGTTCTGATATAAGAAGGGAAAGGAATATTTGAAACAAAAAAAGATTAATGAAGCGATTAATATCCATTCGTATGCCATTAATCTTTTCATTAATCTTTTTGTATTGTCTTTCGGATTGTAACTTAATGTTGCTTTATCATTTCGGCTATTTTATACAAATAGCGTAATCCTAATAAGAATACGTTTGAATAGATATGGTTCTTCTTCAGCGCCTTGAGGTGGTCTTTGGTAATTTGCCAATGACTGCTAAATCCTGAAGTGGAAGCCCCACCTGTACGCATGGTGACAAAGTCCTTTTCAATGTATTGCATACGTATCTTGCTTAGATAGATGAGGCGTAAAAGATTTTCAAAGTCTGCTGCCACTTTAAAGGTAAGGTCAAACGCTCCATACTGCTGATACAATCTCCGTTTGCAATAGAAGGAAGGGTGAGCAGGCATAAAGCCCATGCGCATCCACATACGGCGGAATGGCTTAGAGGAATAATAGCGAACGCAATGTGTTAAGTCGTTAGGGGCAACATAATGTACATCACCGTAGACCGCATCTATCGTTGTGTCTTGCTGTAAAGTATTGACAACGGTTTGCAACACATCGTTCGAGGTGTAAAAGTCGTCAGAGTTAAGTATACCAATCACGTCGCCTGTAGCCATAGCAATGCCTTTGTTCATGGCATCATAGATTCCTTTATCCGCTTCGTTTATCCAGCGCATACGGCCATTAAAGCGAGGTTCGTAAGATTTTATAATGTCTACAGTGCCGTCAGTCGAAGCACCATCAACCACAATATATTCAATGTCGCTATAGGTTTGATTTAAAAGGCTATCAAACGTATCGCGTACAGTTGCGGCACTATTATATGTTGCGGTAATAATGGTAATGGTCATTTTTCTTCTTGCTTGGTGTTGTAATAATACAGAGTACTCTTGCGTTAAACTTAAAAGGTTATTTAGTATCCCTAAATGGGGAAAAGTGCATCAGTCTACCCTATATAAGTGGCTAAGTTCGGCATTTTTTTTGAATTAGCAATTTTTTTTCCATTATAATATGTCAATCTGTCGTTATTTCTCCTTTTTCAAGGATATAGATGTAGCCTTTTCGTATATATAACGTAAACTGTTTCTATTTATTGCATGGGGCATTGACATTTAATTTGAAAAACTGCAATTTTGGGGGAGGAGTTGTAATCCGCCCCCCAAAATTGCAGTTTTCAACCGTTTTTTCTTATACGATACGTTACAGAGCTTTAATTCCTTTGTTTAAGGATATAATTGTAAAGAAGGTGTTCGAAATTAGTTTATATCAAAAGAGCTCTATTGGGAACATCTAAATATAAACTAATTTCGAACACCTACTTATATAACTACATATTTCCCTTTTATTTTATAAGGTAGTGGGAGACTCCTTCTTTTCTTTCTTCTTCATTGTTTTTATGGATTTAGAATAGCCTTTTCACTATTCTAAATCCACAAATGTTTTATTATTTCACTCTCTTCACCGTCTTAACGCCATTGGTAGTGATAATCTTTTCGAGATATACACCCTTCAAGGGAAGACGACCAAGGCGCTGGCCATTAATACCGTAGTATTCGCGAGCAATAACGGTGCCGTTCGCGGTGTTGTCAGCCTTAACAGCGTGAATGCCAGAGGTAGCGTCCTTGTTTAAGTCGATAATGTAAGAGTGGTCAACGCTCATGCCCTCAGCGTTAGAGAATTCTTCACGCATGAAGCTTAAGAAAATGGTAGCATCAGAGTTGATAGAGACAGTACCTGAAACGATACTATCGGGCACGATGACGTAGTCCATAGGACGAATGTTCTTCTTAGCAGAGAAGACACCCCCTTCGTCAAAGCCGCCGTCGTCAATGCCGCCGTCGCCAATGCCGCCGTCGCCACCGTCGCCCCCATCGCCAGGTTCGTCAGAACCATCGCTCACGGGAACGTTGAAGCTATAGTTCGTCTTCAAAAATTCACCTGCCTTTGCGTCGCGGGCAGCGATGTAGTCGTAGAAGGGAACGGGCTGTGCATCTTTTTCGGTGATGTTGATGACCGAAGCGTTACGTGTATATTCCATAGCAGGAGAGTTGGCAATGAGTGTACCATTGTTTGATACGCTTGAAGCCAAACCATCGGTGATAGACTCAATCAACTTGAACTGTGGTTCTTCGCCTGTGAGGTCGAAGTAAGCAGGATAAGTGTAGCGAAGGTTGTTGTCCTCCATAGCCGTAGCAACGTACTTACCATTCGTTGACATGCTCCATTGGTTCATGACAATGCTCTTGTTAGAAAGAGCAGCCTGGAACTTTGCAAGGTAGTCAGTAATATCGCTATCGTACTTGTTGGCTTTGGCCATATAAGCAGCAGAGTCGGCTACCCATTGATCACGCTTCTCGCTGATGTACATCCAGTATTGAGGGTATACGGGTAGTTTGTCCCAATCGCGAATACCTTGTTTGCATTCGTCGAGTGCTTCACTATAGTCAGCAGCAGCTTTGTTGTAGTCGATAGTGTCTTGTTTGGTGAAGTAAGCTACGGGATTGGGAATTTCCTTAGAAGGGTTAACGGGCATTTCGGGTAACGCTGCAATTTTCTCTTCGTCCCAGAAGAAGTCAGCACCGAATGTCTTGCGAGTCCAAGTGCCGTTGTCTTGCTTCGTGTAGAAGACAGGGTACATAACAACACCAGAGTAGTCGCGTACCTGAACTACTGCAAACTTACCGTCCTCAGAGATGCACTGTGTACTGATGTACTGTGGAGCGCGACCGCTGAAGTCAGTCTTGTCATAGGGCAATACTTCATAAGAGTAAGTGCCGTCAGCTTGTAAAGTCCAAATGACGGGTTCCATCATGAGGTTGTCTGCAGAGTAGCCCGCACCTGTTGAAACGCCACCAACGATGTACTTACCATTGGCACTGACAGAAAAGGCATTACCCATACAGTCGTGTGCGTCATCCCCCTCAGCGGGTTGGGGCAACTCAATTTCTTTACCGTCCTTCCAATAGCAAGCGCAGTAGCCATTGTTACCTACGGCAATGCCGTTGTTAGAAATGCCGAAGCAAGCATAAATGACTGCCAATTGGGGGTCAAAGAAATCGTATTGCTGACCTGTATAGCGATTGAGAATTGTAACACCAGAGTTTATGTTGGCTGCAGAGGTGAATTGCCCATTGTCTGAAAAACAGTCGAACTCATAGTCTTGAATGTTGTCATACACCTGTGCATTGGCAGAGGTCATGGCCATAGCAGCAAGGGCTGCAGTGAGTAAAGATTTTCTCATATTTTATTAGGTTAATTAGTTTAATAAGTTTAGTGAGTTTAATAAGTTTAGTGAGGTTAGAAAGCACGCTTTATTTAGACGAGTCTTAAAGTTTGCGTAAGTCATAAACTTATTAAACTCATTAAACTTACTTCATTCTCTTCACCGTTTGAACGCCCTGAGTTGTTTCGATGCGCTCGAGATAAGCACCATTCATTGTAGGACGATTGATGCGCTGGCCTTGCATGTTGTAGAAGGTGCGGTTGAGCACTTGTGCATCATTTGTCGTTACTTGATTGATACCCGTCGTTTCGGCAGCATTGATGTTCAGCTCATTTGCGTTCAATACGTCAGCGTGTGAAGTGTCAGTCGTGGGTAATGAGACGAAAGCTACTACGCGCACGTTCTTCGCATTGTACTCTTCAGGAATGCTGACGGTATAAGTCTCGCTATAGTTGTCGCCATTCCATACCATTTCATCGCCTAAAGTACGTGTAATGGCTTGGCGGAATACGTTGCTATGAATGCGCTCGTTCGTGTCGTTCTGTCCTGCCTTCGTCTGTACGCTGTCTTCAACTAATTCGACTGTAAGTACTGTATTGTCGTAGAATACAGGGAAGAGCTTGTTACGTTCGCCTGATACGGTAGTCGTCAACTCACGCGTCTCGGCATTATAGCTGTTCTTAATGTTTACTGATACAAAAGCGGGAGTAGAAGCGCATGATTCGAAAGCAGGGCTGATAGCCTTCGTACTTGCAGCAACTGTACCCCAGTTGATACCAAATACGGGTTTAGTGCTTGAAGTGCTGGTGCTAAGTATGCGGCGGTCGAACATGGCGAGAGGAGCTTGTGTTGCGCCAAACTTCTCTAAGTCGTAAGAGGCTTGTTGTGTAAGTTCGTCGGTGTAGTAACCAATGTGGTGAGCTACCCAAACGTAGTTATACTTACCTTTGAATACTTCCTTTAGCGCATCGTGACCAACGGGGCAGTTGACACACTCCAGTGTAGTGAAGTGTTCGCAAAGCACTTTGTGGGGATAACTATTTGAGTAGACCAACATCTCAGTACTCAGCGTATCGTTGCCCTTGTAGTTCTCGTCCGTTTCTGCCCAAACGCGGAGAGGAACCTTTCCCTCTTCAAGCGTCGTGGTGGGTACGCTGAAGTTGAACGTTGCGCTACTATTGGTGTTGATGCTACCAGAGGTCGTAATGGCAACGGGATCAGCACCATTTACACTATAAAACATCTTTGGTGCGTCGACGGTCGTTTCGCCATAGTTACCTATTTGTACACTGGCTTGTACGTCGTTGCCCTTTTGCGTGTAAGGTGAGGTGAAGGTTACCTTTTCGATGCCTAAGTCAACCAAGGGTACGTCGCTATCCAATGTAGCAAAAGCTTGAATGCAAAGAGGACGACAACCATTTGTACTCCAATCGCTCCATTCACCATTTTCGAGCATGAATACGCCATTGGGATTGACTGCACCGTCAAAGAAAATGGCACCCCCATAAGGCACCTTGCCACTATAACCGATATAAAGGTCGTCGCCCGTAATTTCGATAGGTTCTTCAAAGGTTACTTCATTCCAACCTCCAACGGTGGTACCAACTTTATATATTTTAGCAATGGGAAGTCCATTAAGTTGGCTCTTTGCCCAGGCGTTGCACGACTTAATGCCTTCGGTGCAAGCAAAGCGCATACGTGTTATCTTTTGTCCCTTCAGCATTTGTAGGCGTGAACTGGGAATGAGAATGGCACAGCCGAAAGTAAAATCTTGTTGACTTTCGTTGGCCACAAATTCATAACGTGGCGAAAGTTCGTCATTGCAATAGCCAAATTTTACTTCGTGTTGTGCAAAAGTGTACAATGAAGTACAAGCACAAAGTAAAAGTGCCAGCGAACGTAGTAATTTATTCATACGTATTTTATATAATTTTTGTTTAGTTGATCTGCTCGCAAATTGACAGATTAAATTTAAAGGTGCCAAATGCTTTTTGTATTTTATAGCATAAAGCAAAGAATTTATTCAAAAACGCTTCATTTTGTTATAATTATAAGTTCGTTTTGTATAAAATTGAATTATAAAGTATTTGTATTCTGTTTTACAAATATTAAGGGTGGTGATAAACTGCAATTTGTCGAATAAAAAAAGACTGCAAGTATCAAATGTACTTGCAGTCCTTTCCAAGTTTATATATCTCTGTTTAATTAAAGGAATTTAATGTTAGAGAAAGTATCGTTGATAGCACCGAAGCTACCCAAGTCAGGTATGTAGTAAGTAACGGGGATAGTGATAACCCCTGTTTCGGCATCGTAAGAACCATTGCCACCTGTTACTTTTGCCCAAATAAAATGGGAAGCATCATATTTTTGACCTGTTGAGAAATCAGAAGAACTCAAAAGGTTGAAGGCACCCGTTGTTCTGTTCCAGTTGAACGAGATTGTAGCGTTTTCAGCGTTAAATAGTTTACCATAGTCAAGTCGGTATTCGCCACGGCATTCAGAGTAGTCGAGGGGGAAGCCGCTGCCAGCGAAATTGAACAAAGGCAAAGTGATGTCGCCCGTAGCAACTGTTTGCCAGTCGTCAATGTACTCGGCAGGCATTTGTAAAGAGGTGTAAGTTTGACCGTCGACCGTAGTCTGCAACTGACGATTAGCGTTCATTGCGATTTGATAGCTCTTACCGTCAGTAGTAGTGATAGCACCGCTCTTGCCGTCAAATTGGTAAGAGCCTTGTGCTACGGTTTGGCCGTTCTGGGTGAAAGTAGCATTGCCGTTGACGTAGAGTGTAACGTCCTCGCCATTGCCTATGCTCCACTGACCTAGGACAGAGATTGTGTCGGTAGCTACAGCGTTGAATTTATCAACAGCAGCATAGGTAACTTTTCCATCCTTATTCTCATTTACGGTATAGATGTTTACTACTCCCTTCTTGTTGCCAAAGTCAGCTACAGAAATGAGCGCCTTGCCGTAGATGCTCTCATCATAGTTGATGTTATACACACCCGTTTTGCTATCGTAAGAAACCTTACCACCATTCATCACGTTAGAACGTTCGCTCACGGGATTGAAGATAGAGAGGTCAGCCAAGGTATCACCCTCTTCATTTACATAAAGGTTGAGAAGGTATGAGGTATTTGACGCAGCTGTGTAATCGCGGCTCCAACTGCAAAGTTCGCCTTTGGCAGGATAGGTAGTCTTGCCACCGTCCTCATCGAAGTCGTTGTTACATGAAACGAGCGACAGACCCACCAACAGTGATGCTGCTAAAGTCTTTATGTTGAGTTTCATATTGTGATTAATCTTTTTAGGATAGTTCTAATAATAAGCTTTTTAGTTTCGAGGTTATGAGTTTATAAAGTCGTGCAGTTAATCAGTAATGCAAACTTTATAACTTGATAACCTCAAAACTTCAAACAGATTTTTTACTTACGGCTCCAGTTGCGCACAATGTTGGTGTTAGCTTGGAGTTCTTGTGAAGGAATCTCCCAAATCCAACGTTGGTTGTCAGCGCTAATGGTGAAACCAGTCAAGGGGCAAGTGTTACTAAACATACCTGCGCCAATCTCCTGCGGATCCATACGAGTGAAGCCGTCACCCCAACGCTTGAGGTTGTCGAGGCGGAAGTTTTCACCTACGAACTCACGTGTCCACTCGTCCTTAATAGTATAGAAGAGTACATCGCCCGTTAAGTTACCTGTAGTCAAACCACGTGCGGCACGCAAAGTTGTGAGGTAGCCACCGTCAGTGCCATTGAGTTTATATGAAGCTTCAGCACCAATGAGGTAAAGTTCAGCTACACGGAAGGGTTTCGGCATGTTGTAGAACACCGTACCATCGTTGGCCTTCTTCAATGCATCGTTACCAGGGAACTTAGAGAGCACCACACCTTCAGCTTGGTTATCACCACCAATAATGACAACGGGGCTACCGTCTTCTTCTTCAGCGCGGAAGAAGGTCATCTGACGAATGTCGTCTTCATTGTAAAGGTCAATCAAACCTTGTGTGGGGAGGTAGTCAGGATTCCATACGTGGTTGGCATCACTGTAAGATTCGAAAGCTCCGTAGAATGAAGCACGGTCATCGGCCGTCATCTGAGGTTCGTAAATCAACTCTTGACCTACGGGGGCTACATCGTCCTTCCACATAGCTTTATAAGTGTCGGCATCAGTGGTGAGAGAATAACGTTCGAGCAAGTCCTTTACATCATTTAAAGCCTCTTGGTTGTGGTTCATGTAAAGATAAACACGTGCTTCGAGAGCTTTGGCTACGTTTGAAGAGAGTTCAGTGTAGTCAATGTTGTCGTCATTGTTCATTAAATCCTTTGCCTTCTCGATGTCACTCAAAATGAATTGATACGTATCGTAAAGGCTGGCACGTGACGGCTTCTTGTTTACGTCCACTTCAGTGCAAAGAGGTAAACCGAGTTCGTTCTTTGCCTCGTCATCAGTCGTGTAACGCTTGCAGTAGCGCGGAGCCATATTGGCATAAGCATAGGCGCGGAGCAAGTAAGCGTGGCCCTTGTAAGTCTGAAGGGTAAGAAGCTCCTCTTCTGTTGTGGTCTTAATCTTGTCAATGTTATTAATCACATTGTTGGCATTGGCAATAGCCGTGTAGCTACCTTTCCAAAGAACGTCACCGTCAAACTGTGAGTTTGTGTACTGCCAATTATAAACCTGAATATAGCCAATGGCTGTGTTACGCAAATTGAACAAGTCAGCCTGTACCTCAGCCACTGAAGTAGCACCGCCTGAAAGCGAACGGAAATATGCCTTGATGCCGTTGTCATAGTTCTGAGCATCTGACATCTTCTGCCATGAAGCCTCGGTCACAAGACTGGTGGTAGGCACTTGGTCGAGTTCGCATGAGGTCAATCCGAAAGCTACCAAAGCCGAGCACATGACAGTTTTTAATATATATTTGTTCATACTGTTATGAGTCAGTGAATAATGTTTGTAAAGAGATTCGCTTCTAAATTCGAGTCGAATATTAGAAGGTTACGTCAACACCGAATGTGAAGTTACGAGTAGCGGGATATGCACCGAGCGCGATATTGCCAGCATATTCGGGGTCAGAACCGCGATATTTCGTAATCGTGAACACGTTACGTGCAACGAAGCTGAAGCGAATGTTCTCGAAGAATCGTGTAGTCTCCATCCAGCGCTTGGGTAGGTCGTATGACAAGCTCAAGTTCTTCAAACGCAGATAAGAAGAATTTTCGAGCAAGTGTGTGTCGAACTGCGTTTCATACTGGAAGCCCGGAAGTGTAGCGATGTCGCCTGGCTTTTTCCAAATGTGAAGCATGTCTTTATCTTGGTTAAAGCCATTTTGAGCGTTACCTGATGAAGCAGCGAATAAGTATTCGTTGTTGACAATATACTTGCCCAAGGTGAAGCTAAAGTCGGCACTAAGTGTAAGTCCCTTCCAACCTGCGCTAAGGCCAAATCCACCTGTATGGGGTGCGAAGAGTGACTTACCAGTGTTTTGATACAAATCGTCAGAGAACTTCTTCGTCATTGTCTCAGGGTTGTATTGGTGCTGAATGCCACCCTTATTGCCTGGGAGATACCACATAGGAGCACCATCGTTCTTATCAACACCAGCGTAGATAGGCATGTAGTAGTTCAATGACTCACCTACAACGTAGTTAGTCAAACTACCAAGCATAGGCCATTCCTTCAATCCGTAGAAGAGTTTGTCGATAGAGGTCTTGGTGTAAGAGTAGTTAGCGTAGATATTGAAGAAGGCATCACGACTACGGAATACGTCGTAGCTCAATTCTAATTCAACACCTCGGTTACTCATTTCACCTACGTTCATCATCTGGCTTGAGAAACCAGTGGTGTAGGCCAAAGGCACTTCCATCAACATATCCATCGTCTTGCGCTTATAAACGTTGAAGTCAACGTCTAAGCGGTCGAACAAGCGAGCAGTCAAACCGAAGTTGAACTGAATTTGCTTTTCCCAACCGAGTTCATCGTTAGAAGGCTGCTGCAAAACCCAAGCTGGGTTGCCATTATACTGGGTAGAGGTAATCAAACCAAGGCTATTATAATCACCAATTTCAGAGTTACCCGTCGTACCGATGCTGGCCTTGAGGCTGAGGTCGGTCAACCAACTCTTAGTAGGAGCCATAAAGCTCTCACTGCTTACACGCCACATAGCACCACCGCTATAGAAGTTGGCAGAACGATTTTTCTTACCGAAACGTGAACTCTTATCGTTACGCACAGTGAAGTTGAGGAAGTACTTGTTCATCAACGCATAGTCAACGCGGCCGAAGAAGCTCAAGTATTCATACTTAGAGTTGCTATAAGAAGGAGCATCGTAGTCAGTCACGCTACCCAGGTTGGCCAAACGGTCGTCGGTAATACCCGTACCGCTGGTGCCAAAGCTGGTGCTTTGTGATTTGATACCTTCTTGACCAGCAAGGAGGGTGAAGGCATTGTTGTCGCCAATGTTAAACTTATACTCAATCGTGTTGGTGATCGTCCACATTGAAGAGCGTGCATGGTCCTCTGATGCATAACCTGATGTTTGGTTAGGGAAGTCTACCGCACGTGAAGCAGAACTACGCATATCGGTAGCATATAAGCCTAATTGCGACTTAATGTTCAAGCCTTTAACGGGAGTGATTTGAGCGTATGCTACACCATTGTAAGTAACGTCGTTAATCTTTGTAGGTTGCAAAGAACTCAACCAACGAGTGTTGTAAAGCGTGGTGGGCGCGTACAAATACCTATGTTCTGCTGATGAAACTTCGTCAAATGGATCCCAATATGCAGGGAACATATAGGCTGCCGTATTTGAGTTTGAAGCTTTATCGCCACGAGTTGGATTGGTATAACCATCAGAAAGGCGGTCGGTGTAAGTAGCATTTTGCTTAATGCCGAATGCTAACCATTCTTTGGGTTTCGTCTCAAGGTTGGTGCGAAGAGTGAAACGCTTGAAGTGACCTGTTTTGGTCAAGTTGTCTTGCTTCATGTACGAACTTGAAACGTAGTAAGTCGTTGATTCAGAACCACCACGAATGCTCAAATCGGTGCTATTCATTGGTGCTGCATTATCGAAGAAAAACTTCTGCCAATTGGTATTAGCACCGTGTCCCTTATAAGTTTGGTACTGTTGAGCTGTGATAAGTCCGTTTTCGAGTTGGAATTGTAACAACTCGTTTGCGTTCATAGGGTTACCAATTTGGTTGGCTAATTGGCTCCAACCCACCTTTTGACTTACTTGGATTTGAGCCTTTTCGCCAGCGCGGCCTCTTTTAGTGGTAATATAAATAACCCCATTGGCAGCACGTGAACCGTAGATAGAAGTAGCCGATGCATCTTTCAACGTTGTGATGCTTTCAATATCCTTATCGTTGAGTAATGAGAACATTGAGGGGTCGGCGGGTGAACCATCAATAACGATCAAGGGGTAGTTGCTTGCAGAGAGAGAACCTACACCACGAATGCGAAGCTCGGTATTGTTGATGCTACCTGCATCACCAGATGATGATGCTACAGTCAAACCAGCGACCTTACCTTGCAAAGCGTCAGAGATGTCAACAGCGGGTTTGTCAGCAACTTGCTCGCTGCTAACTTTCTTTACAGAACCTACTACAGTACCCACCTTCTGAGCGGTACCATAACCGATAACGACGGCTTCGCCCAATTCGTTATCCTTGAGTACTACCTGTACGTTGCCAGCTACGCTGACAGTGGTGGGTTGCATACCGATGTAAGACACAGAAATCTTCTTAGCTGTAGCAGGAACGCCCTTCAGCTTAAAGTTACCGTTAGCATCAGTAGTTGTGATTACCTTGGTGCCAGGCACACGCACGGTAGCTCCCATCACGGGTTCACCATGAGTGTCGGTCACGCGGCCGCTCACAAGCTTCTGCGCTGAAGCCGTGGCTGCGGTCATAAGCAGACCGGCTCCCAAGAGCACTAACTTTTTGTTCATATTGATAACCATTTAATTAAACATTTACAATTGAATGAGTCTGTGGGGCGATAAGCACACGCGCCTTAAAGTGCAAAAGAGATAGAAGGAAGTGTGCACAACTTGTTATACAAGTGGGACAATTCGCCACCACGCGCACGTGTACATTATATATATATGTACACATCTGTGTGCGAAATATATATTTTGGTCGTCCTTTTTTGTTTTTTTTAAGTCAATCGTTTAGCGTTATGTTGCAGTAATTAACACGTCTTCGTTCCTTTTGAAGAAAGTAGTGTAGATGAAGGGTGAATTATTATGCAAGTTATTCACGCTAGTATGCTGCAAAAATAGGTTTTATAATTTGTTTAGCAAAAGAAATTGGCCTTTTTGTCACGAAAAATAAACTTTTTAGGCTAAAAAGCTTGCATTTTGTCAACTATAGCTCGCTTGTAGTGCTTTTAATTATATTTTCTATCATTTCTTAATTTTTATTTTATGGGATATTTTTATGCAGAAGACGTTTTAACCCTTTCGTGTGTAGCAAAGATTGACAATACATTGAAAGATAGGGTGCTATTAGAGTTACAAATCAAAGTAGATGATTTTAAGCGTGTTCTGTCTGCTTTAATGGGTGAAATACATAACCATCAAGTCTCTAACGTCGAGTCAGCTTCAACAAAAACATTGCTCTCCTTTGTTACGCTTTGTATAGAGCGTTACGCAAAGCGTGTAGGCATTGACCGTTCAGAAAGTTCTCTTTGTAAGTATCGTGTAACATTAAAGCACATAACAGCCTATATCAAGCAAGACTATCATGCTCCTGATGTGCAATTCTCAAAAGTGAATGCAACATTTGTCAATGGTTTTATCCGTTATCTAACGCAACAGAAGCATTTTGCCGCACAAACCATACGGCTTTACCTCTCGTCATTACGTCATTTCTGTCATCAAGCTATGCGTGAAGGCATCTTAAAGGACACTTCTTGGCAGATGGTTGAAATGCCACAAGTCTTGCACCACCACTTTTCTTTAACAAAGGCTGAACTATCAAAGTTAGAGCTGTATTCACTTGAAGGTACGAAAGCACTCGTTCGTGACTTGTTCCTTTTTGCTAGCAAGACGGGGTTGGCTTATGCCGATCTTCGGGCTTTACGTCCACAGCACATTGAACGTGGAGAGTCTGAAGGTTGGTTAACTATCTATCGAAAGAAGACTCACAAAAGGGCTTTAATATACCTTTCTAATTCCGTTTTACAACTGCTCGACCATTTGCCCAAACACGCTTCAATGGTCGAAGGGTGGCTCATAGTGCCTAATAATCGCACTATAAATCGTCATCTACATCAACTTGGTCGAACTCTTCACCTATCCGAACCGCTTCACCTCCACGTGGCGCGTCATACATTTGCCACATTGTTATTACAGTCGGGCATTTCAGTAGAAACAGTAAGTACGATGTTAGGACATGCACACATTTCTACTACTCAACGATATGCAGAAGTAACCAAACAAAAAATAATACAAGAGTTGGGAAGGGATAAAGAGAGATAAACTGCAATTTATCGGCCTAATTGGGGGGGCGGGTCCTCACCTGGGGGCGACGCGTCCCCGCGTCGGCATTTGTTAGTC
>OGJJ01001453.1_pt1 | contig 17853 bp, 14 predicted proteins | sample 1572081 | NCBI WGS metagenome assembly OGJJ01 (sample SAMEA2582122, study PRJEB24529) | metagenome | biome: Human gut stool | place: China | collected 2011
TTAACGATGCAGCAGCATTCGCTAAACTTGTTGAAGTAGCTAAAAACGCTTAATAGCATAACCATATACATTGAGGACTCTCTTTGGAGGGTCCTTTTTTTATGTGGTGAAAGTAATAGATTATCAATACTTTTATAATATGATATCCTATACATAGAATGTGTGTGATAAATTTTGAAAGAGGAGAATTAAAATAATGAAAAAGTTATTTTCTATGTTATTGTTAGTATGTATAGTAATACCATTACAGATCCAAGCTATATCGATGGAAGCTATTAAAAATGATAAGAACAATGTTCCTATTCTTACAGGAAAAAATGCTATTACGTATTTTGTAGATAAAAGGTCCATTAAAGGAGTAGAAGAGAACCAGTTTATTTATAAAGCACAGGCAGTTGTATATGAGGTTGAAAATAATAATAGTCGTAGAACTAACTCATATATTCACAAGGTTTTAGTTACTTATCGTTATGATATAAACCATTCTGTAGCTAGCGTATTACGTACTTCACAGTATGCACAAGACTATTCACTTCTTATATATGCTAAACAGGCCAGCTCTGGTATGAAATTAACAATAAATAGTGTGGAAGATTTTAATTATGAAGGTGCGGCTTTAGGTAATTTCGGCAATATTCCAGAACAATACGTTGATGTAGCTTTGCATGATCCTAAATATGTTGTAGGTAACTATATCTTTAAAGAAGCTTATGGTACGGCTTTTGAAAATATGACTCTTCATAAGAAATTAAATAAATGAGTTTATTTGAAATACGCAGATGGAAGATTTCATCGCTATTTTGTATGGTGAAAGTAATATGACAAAAGCCTATAGTACACATTCAGTACTATAGGCTTTTGTCGTATCCGGTATATTATTTTCTATATCCGCCACATCCTCTTGTATTAGAGTTTGGGCCGCAATAACTTTGGCTAGTATTGTTACAAGTTGTATTGCTAGAGTTATTACAGTTGTATTGTGTATTAGTATTACAATTTGTTTGGGAACCATTGCATACATAATCGTAGGCAAATCCCGTAGATACAGCAGCAGTCACGGCTAAAAAGGTCATGACGAGCATAAGTTTTGTAAATCTCATATGTATCATCTCCTTAATTCTATACTTATATTGTACTACTATAGGTCAAATAAAATATGATATTCTATACATGTATTGGCTTTATTATAAAAATAAAACTTGTCTATTAAACTTTGAATATAACAGAGATTACTAAATGTATAGTGATGACTATCATGACTTATTAATAGAAATCTATTAAATATTAACGTTTGGAAAGGAAAAATTTATGAATTATTTTACTTTATTTATTCGATTATGTATTGATAAAGCTCGTCAGATTAAATTAAATTTTAAGCGAGACTGGAAGTCCTTAAAGAAAGAATTTCAAAAGGAGCCTACATTATATAAGAGAAGTATATTATTTCGTAAAAATTTTGTTAAATATATTCGATTATATAGGGGGTTAACAGAAGAGAAGAGAATGATAGAGCTTGAGTTTATTGAGAAGTCTGAAAGGTCCCTTGATATTGTATACAAGATTATGATGGTTATGCTTACATCATTTATTACTCTATTTATTCCATTTCAAGTAAATGTCTTTATATCAGAACAAAATATAGATATATATGGAACTATATTAATTACAGGTGTTTTAATTGCTCTAGCCGCAACTTTATTTTTACTTTTCTTTCTTGCATATTCATTTGCATCAATAAAACAATATATCATAACATATATACTTCTTGCTGTTTTATGGCTCTTAGTTCTTGTTGCACCAAGGTTAGAAAATAGTATTATTTACCATATATCTTTAGGTATGTTGTCTATTATTTCTATAGAGTACTTAGTTTGGCAGTATTTATCTTATAAAAAGGAAATTCTACTTGCAAGGAGACTTGCTATACAGATAAAAAATAGTGTGTAGAATGAATATATAGAATTACTAAGTTTTATTTAAATATATAGAAGAGGGATATATTTGTAATATAGACTATGGTAGAAAAATTGCTGATTATAGAAGAATGCTACGTAAAGATCTTATAAGCTGGTTAGGTGGAATTTAGTTATTAGATGTAATATATTAATAATACAAGGTATCAGTTGATATCGATGAAATGTATAACGTTTGGGGAGAATATTTATGTGTGCTAATTTATGGATTATAGGGAATGGATTTGACATAGCTCATGGTTTGAATACTAAATATAATAATTTTAAAGAATTCCTTAATGAATATAATCCGGATTTGAAAAATGTGCTTGAGGATGGGTGTAATGATTCTGATTTATTATGGAGTCGCTTTGAAGAGGCATTGGGATATCTTGATTATGACTATTTATTAGATGTATATCGTGATGAAGTAGATATTGGGTTAGATTCGCCAGGTTTGTGTGCTCATAATATGATTCAAACCATAGTCGATATTAGACGGACGTTAGAATCGCTGCCAGATGCATTGAATGAATGGATTAGTACAATTGACGTTACTGATATAGATCAATTACCTTTAATTAACACTTATATGATAGATTCAGATAATTATTTTATAAATTTTAATTATACTAATACATTAGAATGTGTTTATAATATTGATTATACACACATTTACTATATACATGGTTCACAATATCATGAAGATTTATTGGTTTTAGGTCATGCTGGACCGGTGTACCCATCTAATTACGATGAAGTTAATGGAGACGTTATTTATTCTCCATCTGAGCAGGCAGCAATAGATTTTTCAATGGATGAATTAATTGAATTAGATGATGAGAAAGAATGTATACGTGAAATGTTGCGGAAAGATAGTCATGAAAGTTTGCATAATTTAAATCAATTTTTAGAGAGGTATGGTAGTCAGATAAATAGAATTATATCTTTTGGATTCTCTTATGGAGAAGCGGATATGCTATATATAAGATCGATTATTAACTATTTTAATAATACACCTAATTTTGAATGGTTACTTCATGATAGAAATAGTAGTGGACAAGAGAAAATTATAACAAAATTAATTTTAAATGGATTTAGTGGAAGAGTAAATCTATTTTACTAAAAAGGTGATTATTTTATATTTTAGGTAAATATATATGATAACAGGTGAAATTAAAAATAAAGTAGATAAGATATGGGAAAATGTCTGGGCTGCAGGCTTAACCAATCCTTTATCTGTAATTGAACAAATTACATATTTAATGTTTATACGTGCATTAGATGATCAAGAAATTAATAATATTCGTAGTAAGACTTTACTTGGTGCAGATGTGGAATTAATCTTTCCAGAGTCGGATATTGGCCAAGCTATGCGATGGAGTAATTTTAAATTTAGAAACGCTGATGAAATCTACAATATTGTTTCTAATTTTGTATTTCCAGCCATTAAAGCTATGAAACATGGAAAATTGCCAGATTTTGATGAGTATGGTAAGTTAATACCAATTCCTGATACTGATGAAACAAAGGATGGTTTTGATTTCTTTGCTAAGCATATGTCGACAGCTACTTTTATCGTTCCGACCGCACAAGTACTTGAAAAAATTATTACAGGCTTGGATGATTTATACACTCATGACATTGCAAATTTAGATATGCAAGGTGATCTGTATGAATATATGCTCTCAAAATTATCTACAGCTGGAACGAATGGTCAATTTAGAACACCAAAGCATATACGTGAAATGATGGTTCGATTATTAAAGCCTACACCAAAGGATAAAATTTGTGATCCTGCATGTGGTACCGCGGGGTTTTTAGTATCTGCTGCAGAATATGTTCGAACTAATCATAGTGAAAAAATGGATAAAGATGACTGGAAACACTATGAAAGTAACATGTTTAGTGGATTTGACACAGATACTACAATGCTTCGTATATCTGCAATGAACTTAATGCTACATTCCATCAAATATCCTCAGGTTGATTACAAAGATAGTCTATCAAAACAAAATACTATACATGATGCATATACTATTTGCTTAGCTAACCCACCATTTAAAGGTAGTTTAGATAAGGAAACTATTAATGATGAATTGCGTAGTATTACCAATAATACAAAAAAAACAGAGCTCTTATTTTTGGCACTATTTTTAAGAATTTTGAAGAAAGGTGGTACTTGTGCCTGTATTGTGCCAGATGGGGTTCTATTTGGTTCATCTAAAGCACATGTAGCTCTTCGAAAAGAAATTATTGAAAATCATCATTTGCGTGCCATTATATCTATGCCTTCGGGGGTTTTTAAACCTTATGCAGGAGTATCTACAGCAATTATGATTTTTACGAAAACTCAAGCTGGAGGAACCGATAATGTTTGGTTTTATGATATGCAAGCAGATGGTTTTACTTTAGATGATAAACGACAACCTATTAAAGACAATGACATTGCTGATATTATTGATCGTTTTGAACATATTGATCGTGAAAGTGAACGGAAGCGCACTGAACAAAGCTTCTTGGTACCTAAACAAGAAATCGTGGATAATGGATATGATTTATCTATTAATAAATATAAAGAGATTGAATATATCCCGGTCGAATATCCTCCAACTAGTGAAATATTAGCTAATATTAAAGCTTTAAATGAGCAAATTATGGCTAATACAGCTGAACTAGAGCGATTATTAAATGAATAAATTCATATTTGGTGAGATAAATGAAGATAACTTTAGGTGAGGTAGGTACATATATTAATGGTTATGCGTTTAAACCTAGTGATTGGGGGACTCGTGGATTACCTATAATTCGAATTCAAAATTTAACTAATCAAAATACTGTACCAAATTATTTTGATGGACCATATAATCCAAAGTTTGAAGTTAATAAGGGAGATATTTTAATTGCTTGGTCAGGTAGTTTAGGTATACATATATGGCAAAAAAATAGGGCATTATTAAATCAGCATATTTTTCGTGTTGAATTTAATAAATGTGATATTGATAAAATGTATTTTTATTATGCTGTTAAACATAATATCCATAAGATGCTTCATTTAACTCATGGTGCAACCATGAGACATATTATTAAAAGTGATTTTGAGCAGATAGTAATTCCATATCCTAGCTTAGATGTTCAAGCAAATATATCAAAGATATTAAATTATCTTGAGCAAAATATTATAAATTTTAGAAATATTCTGTTAAAGTTGGAGTTATTAATTAAATCCCGATTTGTTGAGATGTTTGGTGATATAACAGCAAGAGGAAGGTTTAAAGTAAAACGGTGGAAAGATATATTAGATATTTTAAATGGTAGGGATTATAAAAATGTATTAGTTAATAAAGGTGGGTATCCAGTATATGGAAGTGGCGGTATTATTGCACGTGCTAATGATTATATTTGTCCAGCTGGGACGATAATCATTGGGCGTAAGGGCTCTATAAATAATCCTATACTGGTAAATGAAAAGTTTTGGAATGTTGATACAGCATTTGGAATTGTTCCAAAAGAAACAATTAATAAAAACTATTTGTTTTATTTTTGTAAACAGTATAATTTTAATCGTCTAAATAAAGCTACAACTTTACCAAGTTTAACTAAACAGGATCTATTAGAAATTGAGATAAATGTTCCTGATTTAGAAAAACAAGTTAAGTTTTCCAGATTTGTAGATCAAATCAACAAATTGAAATCTGATGTTCAAAAGTCTATAAATGAGACTCAGTTATTAATGGACTCATTGATGCAAGAATATTTTGGTTAATATTCTTTTGGTATACTAATATAAAAAAGAAAAGAGGTATACCTATGCAACAGTTAATTAATGATATTCTTAGTGATATGAGTGAGGTTTTGTCTGCTAAAGAGTTATATACTTTACAATTAGTTTTACAAAAGAAATTAAATACACAAAATAATCAAACATATCCATATACTAATCTTGAGTATATGGATATGTTTATTTCTGCTAAAAGAATTGAAGGTTGTTCAGAACGAACTTTAGGTTATTATAAAGCTACTATTGAACATATGCTTAGCATAATAGTTACGCCATTACGCCAGGTTCAGACTGATGATTTGAGAACCTATTTAGCGGAATATCAATTAATAAATAATTGTAGTAAAACCACTGTAGATAATATTAGAAGAAATCTTTCTAGTTTCTTTTCATGGCTTGAGGCGGAGGATTATATAATAAAAAGTCCAATTAGACGAATTCATAAGATAAGGACTGGGAGTAAAGTTAAAGAAACATTATCTGAGGAGTGCATTGAAAGGCTTCGGGATTCATGTTTACATATTCGTGATTTAGCGATGATAGATCTTTTGTACTCAACTGGTATTCGGGTAGGTGAACTAGTGAACCTCAATATAAGTGATATTAATTTTGAAGAAAGAGAATGTATTGTTTATGGCAAAGGAAATAAACAACGTAAGGTTTATTTTGATGCTAAAGCTAAAGTTCATCTTAAACGATATTTGGAACAAAGAAATGATTATAATGAAGCATTATTTGTTACATTAGATAGTCCTTTTGAAAGATTAAAAATTAGTGGTGTGGAGATTAGGCTTAGAAAGTTGGGGCAATTAGCTTTATTAGATCAGAGGGTACATCCTCATAAGTTTAGACGGTCTATGGCAACAAGGGCTATTGATAAAGGGATGCCCATTGAACAAGTACAGAAGCTATTAGGACATCAACAAATTGATACTACGATGCATTATGCAATGGTTAATCAATCAAATGTAAAAATATCCCATAGAAAATTTATCGGATAATCAAATTCATATTTGGTGGGCAAAATGAGTTTTATGATGTTGGCTGAATTATGCGATAAAGGATCATCTAGTTTAGCTCAAAAAGATTTATTATTTGATAGTGGTATTTATCCAGTATATGGTGCAGCTGGTGAAATAACGAAAGTTGATTTTTTTCATCAAAGTAAACCTTATTTAGGACTTATTAAAGATGGAGCTGGTGTAGGTAGAGTAATGAAATTACCTGCCAATTCATCTGTTATTGGTACTATTCAATATTTATTCCCAAGAGAAAATGTTGATTTGAAGTATTTATATTATCTTATTAAATATTTAGATTTAGGTAAATCTAATACCGGAGCAACAATTCCACATATATATTTTAAAGATTATAAAAAAAGAAAAGTTAAGGTTAGAGAATATAGTGAACAAAAACATATTGGACAAATATTGGAGTTAATTGATAGCCATTTGAGTACATATAAAAATATTCTAGATCAATATGATTTACTTATCAAATCCCGATTTGTTGAGATGTTTGGTGATTTAAATCATAATCCATTACATCCAGTAGTTAATCTTAAGAATCTAATTATTGGTTCACCTTTGAATGGTTTTTTTGCATCCAAAGAGTTATATGATAAGAATGGAAAAGTAAAATTAGTTGGTGTTAAAGAAGTTGTTGGACATTTATATACTAATATTTGTGATACCTCAAAATTAGATGTTGATGACTCTATATTAGAAAAATATCTAATAGATTATGGAGATATGTTATTCTGTCGGTCGTCTTTAGTACAATCAGGAATTGCAAAAGCGTCAATTGTACCAAAGTTAAATAATAAATCATGTATTTTTGAATGTCATATAATTAAAATAAAACTAGATCAACAGTTATGTATTCCTGAATTTATGCAAGTACAATCAGAACAAGCTTATTTTAGAAATCAAGTAATAAAAAACTCTAAAACTGCAACAATGACCACTATTTCTCAACAAGGTATAGTAGATACAAAAGTATTATTACCACCTTTAGCCTTTCAACAAGAGTTTACTAAATTTCTTTCTCAAATCAACAAATTGAAATTTGCTCAAATAGTGTATAATTAAACTAAGTATTATATAAAACAGATGAAGTTATATGTATAGGGGATTATATATGGCTAATTTTGATTTTCTTAATGGGATAGTTGAATATAAAGTTTTTGCAGATGCGGCTATTGAGGCAGAGCGTGTATTTCACTCCTCTCCAGCTATATGTGCAATTGGTTGTCGTAAGGCGTTAGAGTTAGCTGTTAAGTGGGTATATACTGCAGATACTAGCATGATTATGCCTTATAAAGATAATCTTCAATCACTTTTACATGCAAAATCCTTTAAAGATGAGTTGCCAGAATCTTTGTGGCGCGAATTACAACCAATCGTAAAAATGGGGAATTTAGCTGTCCATTCCGATACAAAAATTTTGCCAAGAACGGCTATTATTTCATTACAGGCATTATTCAATTTTATTGAATGGATTGATTATTGTTATGGTTATGACTATGTGGAACGTACATTTGATGAAAATGCAATTCCTAAAACTATAATTCCAGTAGATATTAAGAAAATCAAAGAGCAAGAAAGTTTGATTGCTCAAAATGCCCAACAAATTGAAAATCTATATTTAGAAATTGAAAAGCTTTCAAAGCTACTATCTTCTGCAAAATCAGAGCATATTATAACTCGTAGTTTACCTAAAGTTCCTGAAACAGAGGCTGAAACGCGTAGGTATATAATAGATGTTGATCTTAAATTGATGGGATGGGAATTTGATGGTCCCAATAAAAATGTGTTTGAAGAGTTAAAAGTTTCAAACCCATATGTTTCAGGGGGATCAAATCTTAGTGTAGATTATGTATTAATGGGACGTGATGGTAAGCCTCTTGCATTAATTGAGGCTAAGAAAACAAGTCGCGATATAAATGATGGTAAGACGCAAGCTTTAGCTTATGCAAATGCATTGGAGAGTGAATATGGGCAGCGTCCAATTATTTTCCTTTCTAATGGGTATGAGACTCATATGTGGGATGATCTTGAATGGAATATGCGTCGTGTAAGTAGTGTATATGGTGAAAGTGATTTAGAACGACTGATTACTCGTAGAAATTTAACTAAGCCTATCTTGAGTACAATTCCAATTAATGATGATATTTCAGCTCGCTATTATCAAAAGGAAGCGATTAGAGCCGTTTGTCAAAATCTTGAAAACAAGGTTAGAAGAAGCTTACTTGTTATGGCAACTGGTACAGGTAAAACTAGAACCTCGGTAAGCTTAGTTGATGTGCTTTTCCGTAGTAACCAAGTGATGAATGTATTGTTTTTAGCAGATAGAATTGCTTTGGTAAGTCAAGCCAAGGATGCATTTAGAGAACATTTACCATCTGCATCGTTATGTAATCTTTGTGAAAGTAAAGATGACAAAAATGCTCGAATAGTTTTTTCTACATACCCTACAATATTAAATGCTATTGAAAAATCTCTTGATGGTGATGGAAAACGCCTTTTTACACCGGGTCATTTCGATTTAATAATTGTAGATGAAAGCCATCGTAGTATTTTTAAAAAATATAGAGCCATATTTGAATACTTTGATGCTATTCTTGTTGGTTTAACTGCTACGCCTAAATCTGAGGTGGATAGAAATACATTTGACTTCTTTGAGGTTGAAAACGGAGTTCCTACATATGCATATAGCTATGACGAGGCTATAAGAGATAATTATTTAGTTCCATATTATAACTTTGAGATGGAATCAAAGTTTTTATCTGATGGTATTGTTTATGATGAACTTTCAAAAGAAGATCAGGAACGACTGGAAGATGAAGCTATGGATCAGGCCGGGGAGTTCCAAGGTAATTATTCTGCTACGGAAGTAAACTCTATTATTTATAGTACAGATACAATAGACTATGTTCTAAGAGAATTAGACCAGAATGGTATTAAAACTCATAATGGGGACTTTTTAGGCAAAACAATTATCTTTGCTCAAAATAAAAAGCATGCTCGTCTAATTGAAGAAAGGTTTAATTGGTTATATCGTTCTTCAAAAGGTAAGAAGGCACGTGTTATTGTTAGCTCTGATCAACATGCATTACATTTAATTGATCAATTTAAATTTTCAGATGGTGAACCGGATATAGCAATTTCGGTAGATATGTTAGATACTGGAATTGATGTGCCAGCATGTGTTAATTTGGTATTTTTTAAACGTATAAAATCAAAGACTAAATTTTGGCAAATGATAGGGCGTGGGACTCGACTTTGTCCAGAGAAGGAGTTTTTCGATAAAAACAATGGTGATTATGTAGGTAAGAAGTACTTCTATATCTTTGATTACTGTAAAAATTTTGAGTATTTTAGAAATCAAAAAAATACGGTAGAACTAAAAGGTAATAGTGCTACATTAGGTGAAAGAATCTTTGCTAAGCGGATTCAAATTATTGCACGACTACAAATAGAAAGATATGGTAGTGAAGACTATCAAAGTTGGCGTTCAGAACTTGTAGATGAGTGCTATAAAGAAATTACAAATTTAGACGTAACAAAACCGGTTGTTCGTTTACAGTTAAAATATGTAGATAAATATAGTGTTAAAACTTCATTTAATTATTTATCAAATATTAATGAACATGAACTAATTACCTATGTTGCACCTTTGATCTGTGCTGACGTTAAAGAAAATTTGGCACGAGGATTTGACAACTTTGTATATGAAGGGATTTTGAATCTTTTTAATGGTCAATCTATTGACTATTTTAAGAAACGTGTAATTAGCCTTTCGAATGCTTTACTAGAAAAAATTAGCATTGAACAAATTAGAAAGAAGCAAGATTTCTTAAAGTTAATAAAAGAAGATGCGTATTGGCAAATAATCGATGCTTTGCGGTTAAATCATATGAGAAAAGAGCTCAGAGATTTAGTCCAGTTTCTTGATGTTGCAGAACGTAGGGTTATTATAACAACAATTACAGATTCAATATTATTAACTAGAGAAGGTGACACTCTTATGCCTGAAGTTTTTGAGAGTTATCAAGAAAAAGTTGAGTCATATTTTCTAACACATCAAGATCATCCAACAATCCAAAAACTTATTAACAATAATCCGATTAATGAAGAAGACTATAAAGCGTTGAAACATATTTTTACTCATGATTTAGGTAGCTCTAAGGATTATGAAGACCATTTTAAAGACAAAGAGTTTGGACTAGTTGTTCGAGATATTGTAAAAATGAGACCAGAAGCTGCTGAAAAAGCCTTCTCAGATTTGATCAATAGTAAATCTATGAATATTAATCAGATTAACTATCTAAAGCAAGTTATTAACTATATTGCTGTTAATGGATATATGGAGTCTCCAAAAGTATTGTTAGAACCACCTTTTGATAGACCTTTTGATATGTGGAAGCTCTTTGATCAAGCTGAAGCTGTTGAAATTGCAAATATAGTTAAGCAGATAAAAAATAATGCCTGCATAAAATAATTAATTATTTTAGTTTCATATGAGGAGTTATAGGTTTATGGGAGAGATTATTCGAGTAAAAAAAGATGCATATGAAATACCAGATGTACGTAGACAAGTGATATCTAGAAGATACCATTCAATAACTACTATAATTAATAAAGAGTTTTGGGGGATTGATAATGATAAATTACATAGTTTGTACGTTGGTTCATATGGTAGAGGTACGGCAGTACTTGAAAGTGATGTAGATATACTTATTGAATTGCCTTTAACTGAATATGATAGATTTTCAAGTGCAAGTGGCAATGGTCAATCCCGTTTGTTACAAGCAGTTAAATCTAAAATTATGATGCTCTATCCACGTACCGAAGTAAAAGCTAATGGTCAAGTTGTAGTCCTAAATTTTGTAGATGGACTTAAATTTGAGTTACTTCCCGCTTTCAGGACTGAAAATTATGGGACTCCAATATATACATATGGTGATACAAACAATGGCGGAAAGTGGCGAAGCACAAATCCAAAAGCTGAACAAGATGCAATTAGTGAATTAAATAAGGAGTGTCGTACTAATGGTTTACTAAAGGATACCTGTAGACATATTCGTTGTATACATAATACTTTTTTTTCTAGTTACTCTTTATCTGGTATAGTTATAGATACATTTGTATATAATAAAATAGGTAATTGGCATTGGTTACGTGATGGGGAGCAATCTTGTACACAATATGAAACCTTTGAAGAGTATTTGTTGCGTTCTTTTAATGACATGGTGAATTATGGGAGGTTTAATATCCATTTAAGTGCACCAGGCAGCCACATGGATGTAAATACTGCTGATAGTATTGAGTGTCTTTCGAAAGTATTAAATAAAATAGCTGGTAAATAACATTAAACACAATTTTGGGTTATCAGAGAACTGGAGTGTTCTATGGATCGTATTTCTAAAAATTCAAATGGATATAGACTTGAGTCACAAATCCGAGAGGCTTATGGTAGAGTTGTTTACACTGAAACTTGTCATTATAAAATGATAGATAGATTCCAAGGTTATTATGATACTTTAAAATTATGTAGAATTATATTATCCGCAGCTACCACAAGTGGTATTTTGGCTTCTATTGTCTTTGATAAAGAATGTGCTAGTATAATAGGTGCTATATTAGCATTTATATTACTTGTTATTAATACTTATTTTAAAGAAGCTGACTGGATTAATAAAATTACTAATCATCAACATACGGCAAATCAATTATGGAAAATTCGGGAGGCTTATGTATCTCTTCTAACAGATTTTGATATTTTAGATGGATACAGAATAAGGTTGAGACGAGATGAATTACAGCAGATGACAGGAATAATTTATGATGAAGCACCTAATACTGATAGTCAAAGTTATAAAGAAGCACAAATAGCACTAAAATTTAATGAAGAGCAAACATTTAGTGATGATGAGATTGATCATTTATTGCCAAACTCTTTGAGAAGAAATACAAGACACGTTATAGACTAGTATTGGTCTGATAAAAAGCTTAGCGTTTTTTGAGAGTTATTAGTTAGTAAGGAGAAAGTTTTTTTTGATAATATCATAAAGTAATTGATTATCATATTGAGAGGAAATAGTGATTAGAAATTTTATAGTTATTTTTTTGGGGGAGATGTTATTATAGAAACTTTAGCGTGACATCAAAAGAGCTATACTTATTTACAGGGAGTTATATTCACTATAGATAAAATTATTGTGTTAGTAAATATTAATAGTTTAGAAGGTCCTAATAGTCATTAATTTGTCTACTAGGATCTTTTTTACTTTTTTAAAATTCATTAAATTTTCATGATTTAGGAAGTTTATGATAGAATATTAGTAATATAGGTAAATTTAGAGTTTTAATATATTTCTTTTAGTGGAAGACTGTGGAGATAATATGGGTTATATTGATACTTTAACAGCAGAGGAAAGAGTTTCTTATTTAATAAAACCTATTTTAGAGGTACTTAGTCAATCTAGTAGTTCATTAACAACAGCAGAGATTTGCTCTCAAATAATTAAGTTAGATCCTTATATTACGGAATATGCTGAATCAGTATACATTTCAGAGAAGACAGGAAACCCCTATAAGGATTTTACTAAAAGATTTAGTCTTGCAATTAAAGAGCTAGAGGTTTTAGGTATTTTAAGTCGTGAGGGTAAAGGTAAAAATAGTCGTATTTTATTAACACCAAAAGGTCAAGAGCTAGATATATCAATATTAAATGTGGAAAAAGAAATTAGGGCTAAAGCGCAAGTTTATTGGAAGGCGAGAAGAAAAAAGTTAACTAGGAAAAAAACAAAGGCGACTAATGTAGAAAAAAGTGAAAAGAGATTGTTATGGAGAGCAACTGCAAACTTTAAAGAATCTGGTTTCTCTTGGTATCAACTTGAAGTTGGTGATGTTGTTACGTACAACTATGCAACTGAAAAGAACATAGAAATCGGAAGATTTGGCTTAGGGTATAATAAAGATTCTGGAGCGGGATCTAATCAACCTGCTGGTTCCGTAGTTTGTGTTTTTCAAATTGTTGATTATTTGATTTTACCTGACTCACAAACTAATAAAGCCGTGTTACGTTGTGTACATAAATTTGATAAACCAATAAGTCTTTCTGAGATTAATAGTTGGTTTAATGATGGAAGTTCGTTAAATCTTCAAGGTGGGCTTGCCTCAATTTCAGATACTCAAGCAGATATTATTATTAATAAATTTGAAAGTATTATACCTAAATTATCACTCTTTATAAAAAGTAGTAAAATATTTTTACCAATAGATCAAAGAGAACACCCACTACAGATAATGTTGTATGGTGCACCTGGTACTGGCAAAAGTTATAGTATAAGCTCTTTAATAAGACAAAGTTATCCAGGCTTCAATGAATGTGATGATAACCCTTATGTTTTTCGTACCACTATTTATCGTGATTACTCATACTTTGATTTTATAGGTAATATTATGCCTGTAACAAAAGATGGGAAAATATCTTATGAATTTGTACCAGGAATTTTTACAACTGCTCTATTTGCTGCGTTAAGAAATCAAGATAGCGGTATAGATGTATATCTTATTTTAGAGGAAATGTCTCGTGGTGATATTGCTAGTATTTTTGGTGATATATTCCAGCTATTGGATAGGGATGATACAGGTAAAAGCATGTATGGTATTAACAATAAATCTATCTATGAATACCTTATTTTAAATAGAGCTTTAAAGCCAGGATATAAGATTGTTATTCCAAAGAATTTACATATCATAGGGACCGTTAATACAAGTGATCAAAATGTTAATGTTATTGATACTGCGTTTAAACGAAGATTTGATTTTAAATATGTTGGAGTCGAACCTATTAAGTCAACTAATAATTGTTACATCAATAATTTTAGTATTAAATTTACAAGTGCCAAAGAGTATGAGTGGGTAAAACTATATCAAGCAATCAATTATGTTATCATAAATGATTTAGGATTAGCAGAAGACAAACAGCTCGGTCCTTTCTTCTTAAAGGATAAAGGTGATGATGATTTAAATAGAGAGCAAGTTGCCAATAAATTATTACATTATTTATGGCAGGATGTAGAGCGTGTTTCGTATACTAGTGGAAGTCTTTTTGCTGACGGTATAACATCTTTTAGTCAATTATATTCTGCATTTGAAAAGCAAGAGAATATTTTAAGTAAATCTGTAATCGAGCAATATGGGAAGTTATGATATGGAAAAGGATGTATTAGATTATCACTTTGAGATCATAAATGATGGTGATAATTTGACAGAGTCTTTTTGTGGAGAATGGGATATATATCCATATTGTGATCGATATAATGAGAGGTTGAATTGCTCTTTTGTAGGAATGGTAATAAAAGAAGATAATATTTTGCTTTCATTTCCAAAGCATTATAATGTTGAGAACGCAATTTCACGAGATGAAAAGTTACAACTTTTAAAAGAGATGAAGGATATATTGCATATTATAGAGCGGGATAGACAGCTCTATGGTGTGGAGCCTGGACAATTATCTGATACAATTCCTGTAGATGCTTATTACTATATCCTTAGATATTATTTAGAGTTTGGTTTATACCATCGTCAAATTAGAGATACTTCAAAAGGGTATAAAGGTCATATCAATTGGCACCAAACAATAAATACAATTCGCCCCTTATTAAGTAATGGAAATTTTGTATACTCTCCGTTTATAGTTAACTGTGAATATGATGAGTCAATTTTTATAACTGAGTGTATGGATTATGTCTTATATGATTTTTATAAATCATTTCAATCTTTATTAGATGATATCCATCCTTATAAGCGTAAATTTTATAATCCTATTTTTGACGAGTACAATTTTTGCATCTCTAAATTACAAACATTAGTTGGTCGTCTTTTCAAGGATCATGAACGATTGTTATTGAATTCCTTGATAAGATACTTTCAATGGAAAAGTAATCATAGTAAGTCCTCTAAGTTTCTAACTCTGTATTTTGAATGGTTCTGGGAGCGTATGGTAAACTCCTATCTATCTAGTCATCTACAAATTATGGGACATGATTATAAAATTACAAAGGAGTCACAATCTAGTAATTTAAAAATAATAAAACCTGATAACATAGATATAGAGGAAAATAAAACAAGAGGCCGTGGCCGATTTTCCATACAGTTTGATCATTACTTAAACATCATAACTAATAGAAGACGACAATTAATCTTATTATTCGATTCTAAGTATTTTTCAAATGATGTGAATTCATTTAATTATAAGCAAGCGTTTTATTACTATTACTTGCGTGGTAAATATAAAAATGCCATTATTAAAAATGCTTTAGTTATACCTACATCGGGTGAAAGAAAAACTATTGTACATGTTGATAGACAACACATTGATGGTCTATATATTCGTGAGGAATACATAAATCTTAAGGATGTAATCGACTATTATAATTCGATCATATCTTAATAGTAATTGTAAAAAATATATACATAAGTAAAAAATCTCCCTAGTTGTAATATGATAGCAACTAGGGAGATTTCCTTATTTGACAGTACGTATCAGTTATGTAGTCCTCGTTTACTGTATATTTTTAAGACTATAGCAATAATTGTATTTAACACAAATAGAGCGGCAAAACATTCTAAAGCAGTAGTATAGCCATATCCTGCTTCGTGAAAGTATGATACAAGCATAGGGCCTGCGATGCCCGCTAATCCCCAAGCAGTTAGAATACGGCCATGAATAGTCGATAGTTGACGTATACCATAGAGGTCAGCTAGATATGCTGGCATACAGGAGAATCCGCCGCCATAGCATGTGATAATGAGAAGGATTAGAATTTGGAATGTTAGCGCGCTATTGGTTTGGGCGAGTAGATAGAATGCGACGATTTCTATAATAAAGAATAGTATGTAAGTTTGTGCTCGCCCAAGGTAATCGGAGATAGTAGACCATGCAATACGTCCCCCACCATTGAAAATACCGATAATACCAACCAGTGATGCAGCTGCTGTAGGTGTCATACCAATGGCTTCTTGCGCCATAGGAGACGCTAAGGATAGTAGGCCTATACCACAGGTAATATTAATAAAGAATACCCACCAAAGGGCACCGAATTGCCAAGTTTTCATGGCATCATTGGCTAGCATGCCATGGGTATGAACGTACATGGTAGATTTATCTTTTAAATTTCGAGTTGGTTGCTTTGGTTGAGGTGCTTTCAAATAGAGCGAAGAGGCACCCATAATCACTAGATAGATTACACCGAGGATAATGAAGTTATTTACTAATCCAAATTGAGCAACGAGGAATTGCATAAGTGGACCTGCGATGAGTGAAGCAAATCCAAAACCCATAATGGCTAATCCTGTTGCAAATCCCGGACGATTTGGAAAGTACTTTACCAGTGTAGAAACTGGTGTTATATAACCAATACCTAATCCGATACCACCGATGATACCATAGAAGAGATAGAGTAAGGTGAGATTGTGGACACTAAGTGCATAGGCCGTACCGAATAATCCAGTTACCCAGAATAACATGGCAAGAAGGCCACTTTTCTTAGGTCCAATTTTTTCTGCAAAGGATCCAAGAAAGCCCGCAGATAGTCCGAGCATTAAAATAGCTAATGAGAATGTCCATGTTGTTTGCGATAAAGTAAACCCCATATCTGCCATAATAGGACGTGTGAGTACACTCCATGCATATACGCTACCAATGGATATGTGCAAACCAATGGCTGCTAATGCAATAAACCAACGATTTCTCATAAGAAAACTCCTTTCATATAGGTGATATACTCAGATATAGATAAAGAAGCATTTGTTACGAGAAGGCAATAAAAAAGACCATCTGAACAAAAGCTTGCCCAGACGGTCGGCTATCACACGATGTGTGCTACTGTGCATGTAGTCAATTCTACGTATCCGTCAGCCCAGTAGGAATATATTACAAATATAGCAATTGAAAGGACATCTTGTCGGTGATATAAGTCACTATCGTATGCACTAGGAGGATTTATAATTGAAAACAAGGAATGAAATCCTTAGATTTCTTTTCTTATTTAAATATGATATAATTTATATCAAAGTGAGGCATAAATGGTTTGGTCGCCAGACTTCG
>OGJJ01001457.1_pt1 | contig 17816 bp, 18 predicted proteins | sample 1572081 | NCBI WGS metagenome assembly OGJJ01 (sample SAMEA2582122, study PRJEB24529) | metagenome | biome: Human gut stool | place: China | collected 2011
GCTGCAGGAAGGTGTTGATCTGCTCGGTCTGGGTGTTCTGGTCGTTCTTGCCGTCCATGATGGTGACGGAGTAGCCCATGTCCTTCAGGTAGCCTTCCAGATCAGCACGGTACAGGGTCATGAAGTTATCAGCAAACTGATAGATGCAGACGCCGACGTTGGCAGAGCCGTTGGTAGCAGCGGAAGAAGCAGCGGTGGAAGAAGCAACGCTGGAAGCAGCGGTGCTGGTGGAGGAAGAGCCGCCGCAAGCGGTCATAGCAGCGGTAGCGCCCACAACAGCGGAAGCCTTCAGGAAGTCGCGACGAGAAATCATTTTCATAATAGTAATCTCCTTCATTTGTGTGTCACAGCATATTCACAGACGCATTTGTCGCATGCATCCGTAATCCCTGACAGTATTATACCCTTGTATGGGGGGTTCCGCAAGAGAATAAGTTCACAAGATTAGTGCAAATGTTTTGTTACGTTTCTACAAAAGCGGACCAAAGGTTACAAAATCTTTTCGCGAATTATCACAATTTTTCATGCCGATGCAACCAACATACAAATATGATGAAGGTATGTAAAAAAACATGCTTGAGCATGACTGAATGTTGCATGACTGCTAAAAAACCGCGAAAAGGGGCGATACATTTCTTGAAAGATATTTTCAGGGATACTACACAGCGGAAAGAAAACGCCTTTTATACACTCTTACTGAAAGAGAAAAACAACACGGGTCGAGAAAAATGTTTACTCCACGGGCGGGGCGGCACTGTACCTTTATAGTAACAGGGCGGTCAGGGCGAAACGAACGTTTTTGTGGGAAGCGCCCGAAATACGAGCGGCCGTTTTCTGCGTGCTACACTGCCTGAAATAACAAAACTGACGCAGCTGCGTTGTGCCTTGAAAATGGAAAATATACATTTCGGATAATTCCTATGCAAAAATACCTAATGGCCCTGCGAAAGTGCACACTGTCGGGTGCGGCGGGCGGGTGATATCCTGTGTACAGAGCCCGGGACACCGGACGAAAGGAGGAAGAACATCATGGGGCAGACAAAGCCCGCCGCCGGGCTGAAGAGCCTGAACCGCGCCGCCGACACCCTGAGCACCCTGCTGGCGCAGGAGGTGAAGGAGCTGAACGAGCGGCAGAAGGCCGCCCGGCGGGAAAACACCCCCGACCCCGGGATGATGAAGGGGCTGAAGGAGGCCACTGCCGTGCTCAAGGATCTGGCGGGTGTGGTAAAGACCCTGAACGATCAGGGCACGGAGTTGGAAGGGACAGAGTGCGGCGTGGTGCTGCTGCCGCCGGTGGAACAGGAGGAAAAGGAATGAACAGAACCGAGCGGGCAGTCATCGTGTGGAAGCCGCAGCCCCGGCAGCTGGAATTTATGCGCAGACCGGAGCCGGAGGCGCTGTACGGCGGCGCGGCGGGCGGCGGCAAGAGCGATGCACTGCTCATCGAAGCGCTGCGGCAGGTGCATATCCCCCATTACCGGGCGCTGATCTTGCGCAAGACCTACCCGCAGCTTTCCGACCTTGTGGATAAGAGCCAGCTGTACTACCGCCGGGCGTTCCCGGAGGCACAGTACAACGCCACCTCCCATGTATGGGTCTTTCCCAGCGGGGCAAAGATCTGGTTCGGCTCCATGCAGTACACCAAGGATCGCACCAACTATCAGGGCAAAGCCTACGATTTTATCGGCTTTGACGAGCTGACCCACTTTGAGTGGGACGAGTACAGCTACATGATGAGCCGCAACCGCCCCACCGGGCCGGGCACCCGGGTGTATATGCGTGCCACAACGAACCCCGGCGGCATCGGTCACGGCTGGGTGAAGGCGCGGTTCATCACCCCCGCTCCGCCCGGTACACCCATTGTGGAAACCGTCACGGTGCGCCTGCCGGACGGCACCGACCAGCAGATGGAGCGGGCGCGGGTATTCATCCCGTCCAGCGTGTTCGATAACCCCGCCCTGCTGGCCAACGACCCCGGGTATCTGGCAAGCCTTGCCAGCCTGCCGGAGGCGGAAAAGCAGGCGCTGCTCTACGGCAGCTGGGACAGCTTTTCCGGGCAGGTGTTCACCGAATGGCGCAACGACCCGGCGCACTATCAGGATCAGCGCTGGACCCACGTCATCGCGCCCTTTGCCATCCCCAAGCACTGGCCCATCTGGCGCGGGTACGACTTCGGCTTTTCCAAGCCCTTTTCGGTGGGGTGGTATGCGGTGGACGAGGAGGGGCGGCTGTACCGCATCAAGGAGCTGTACGGCTGCACCGGACGTCCCAACGAGGGGCTGCGCATTGACCCGGTGGAGCAGGCCAAGCGCATCCGGGAGGCCGAGCAGAACGACCCGCTGCTGCGGGGCAGGGTGATCCACGGGGTGGCAGACCCCGCCATCTTTGACGAGAGCCGGGGCGAGAGCATTGCGGCCATGATGGAGCGCAGCCCGCATTTTTTGCACTGGCAGCCCGGGGACCACACCCGGCTGGCAGGTAAGATGCAGTTTCACTACCGGTTGCGGTTCGCGCCGGACGGAAGGCCGATGCTGCAGGTGTTCAGCAGCTGCAAGCACTTCATCCGCACCCTGCCAAACCTTGTGTACGACGAGAGCAATGTGGAGGATATCGACACCCGGCAGGAGGACCACATCTACGACGAGTGCCGCTATGTGCTGATGGAGCATCCCATCAGCCCGCCCGAGGCTTCTGCCGCGCCGCCAAGGCCGGACGACCCGCTGGAGCTGCACCGGCAGGCGCGGTTCTACCGCATCTGAAAAACAGGACAGAAAGGAAAGAACTATGGAAGATACAAGAGCAGAAGCTTTGCCCATCGGCGCGGCAGAGGCGGCGGCTGCATTGCAGACGCTGCAGCGCTACAAGGCGGGCAAGGCGGCGCTGGACAAGCGCCTGATCGATAACGAGCTGTGGTTCCGCATGGGACACTGGAAAAACTACCGCGACCCGCTGATGCCCGGCAAGGCGCAGCCCTCCAGCGGATGGCTGTTTAACAGCATCGCCAACAAGCATGCCGATGCCATGGACAACTACCCCGAGCCCATGGTGCTGCCCCGGGCGGCAGACGACCAAGCCACAGCGCAGGCACTTTCCAGCGTACTGCCGGTGGTGCTGGAGCAGGCGGATTACGAGCAGGTGTACAGCGATGTCTGGTGGCGCAAGCTCAAGCAGGGCACCGGCGTTACCGGCATCTTCTGGGACCCGGCGGCGCGCGGCGGGCTGGGCGACATTGCGGTGCGCAGCGTTAACCTGCTCATGCTCTACTGGGAGCCCGGCGTGCAGGATATTCAGGACTCGCCGGATCTGTTCCACCTCAGCCTTGAGGACACCGCCCGGCTGACCGCGCAGTATCCGCAGCTGGCAGGGCACGCCGCCGGGGTGGTGGACGTGCCCCGGTACATCCACGAGGACGGCCAGACCACCGCCAACAAGAGCGTGGTGGTGGACTGGTACTATAAGCGCCCGGACGAGAACGGCAAATTGCGGCTGCACTACTGCAAGCTTTGCAACGGCGTGGTGCTGTATGCCAGCCAGAACGACCCGGCGCTGGCGGCGCGCGGATTGTACGACCACGGCAAGTACCCCTTTGTGTTCGACCCGTTGTTCGTGGAGGAGGATTCCCCTGCCGGGTTCGGCTACATCGACGTGATGAAGGACTGCCAGAATGCCATTGACAAGATGAACCACGCCATGGATGAGAACGTGCTGCTGGCCTCCCGCCAGCGGTATGTGCTCAGCGATACCGCCGGGGTGAACGAGGAGGAGCTGGCCGACCTGAGCCGGGACATCGTGCACGTTGTGGGGCGCCTGAACGAGGACAGCTTCCGTCCGCTGCAAACGGCGGGCTTGCAGGGCAACAGCCTGAGCTACCGCAACAGCCGCATTGAGGAACTGAAGGAGATCAGCGGCAACCGCGACCTGACGCAGGGCGGCACCACCGGAGGCGTGACCGCCGCCAGCGCCATCGCCGCCCTGCAGGAGGCAGGCAGCAAGCTGAGCCGGGATATGCTCAAGAGCGCCTACCGCGCCTTTGCAAGGCAGTGCTACCTCATTATTGAGCTGATGCGGCAGTTCTACGACGAGCAGCGGGTGTTCCGCATCACCGGGCAGCGCGGCGAGAGCGAGTTCGTGCCCTTCTCGGCGCAGGGACTGCGCGCAAAGCCCGTGCCCGCCGTGGGCGGGGTGGAGCTGGGCAGCCGGGAGCCTGTCTTTGATATCGTGGTCAGCGCCGCCAAAAAGAGCACCTTCAGCCGCCTGTCTCAGAACGAGACCGCCAAGGAGTGCTACAAGCTGGGCTTCTTCGACCCCGCCAACGCGGACGCTGCCCTTGCGGCGCTGGAGATGATGGACTTTGAAGGAGTGGAAAAGGTGCGCGCCCGGGTGCGGCAGAACGGCACGCTGGCGCAGCAGCTGTTGCAGCTGCAAGGGCAGATGGCAAGACTGTCTGCCGCTCTTGCGCAGCAGCCCGGCGGCACCCAAACGGCGCAGAACACCGCCGGCCTGACGGCACAGCTGCCGGTGGCGGCGGCTGCCCGCGCCATGAACTGGAACGGAAAGGAGGTGAAGTGAGATGATCAAGGTATGCTACAGCGAGCTGGACGGCCCCAAGGGCTTGAGCCTGCGGCTGGAAGCCGCCGGTCACGCGGGCTACGCGCCCGCCGGGCAGGACATCGTATGCGCTGGCGCAAGCACCCTGATGCAGGCGCTGGTGTACCTGCTGGCAGGGGAGGAGAGCGCCCGCAGCGATGCATGGGACGAGCCGGATGGACCGCGCCTTGCCGTGGCGGCGCAGGCGCCGGTAGCACCGTGGGTGCAGGGTGCATTTGAACTGGCCAAGGCAGGCTTTACCCTGCTGGCAGAACGTTACCCGGACAATCTGCGCTTTGCGGATGTGAGCCGCAGCGGACAGCAGAGCATGATGGACTTGCAGCTGTTTGCAGAAGGGGAAGCCGCACCTGCGTTGAGCCCGGAGCAGACCCGGCAGGCAGTGGCTGCGGGCACCCTGAAGCCGGAAGCCCCAGCCGCGCAGCCGGAGGTGCCTCAGCAGACCCCGGCAGAGCCGGAGCCGCAGCCGGAAACACCCGCACAGGCTGAGCGCCCGGTGCTGCCGCCCCTGCCGCTGCCGGTGCAGAACACGGTGCGCAGTCTGCACGCCCGCTGGGCGGCAGAGGAAGCGGCCATGCGCCGCAGCCAGCCGGGCTTTGACCTGAAGGCAGAACTGAAGAACCCGGAGATGCGCCGCCTGATGCAGCTGCCCGGCATGCGGGTGCAGGACGCCTACCGCCTTGCCCACTACGAGGATGCCCTGCGCACCACGGCACAGACCGTGGAGCAGGGGGTAGTGGAGCGGGTGCAGCAGCGCGCTGCGCGTCCGCTGGAAAACGGCCTGCGCCCCGGCGCTGCCGCCTCGGTACGGCCGGACATAGCCGCCATGACCCGCGCGCAGCGGGAAGCCTTGGAGCGCCGTGTGCTGCACGGTGCACAGATCGAACTTTAACCTGACAGGAGAAAGGAAAAAAGCATGATGAATTTTAACATCCAGCTGTTTGCGGACGCGCAGACCAACACCACCGGCACCATGTCGGTGGAGATGAAGACCTTTTACGAGAAGCGCCTGATCGATCAGGCAGAGCCGCGCCTTGTGCACGACCAGTTTGCGGATTACTACCCTGTGCCCCAGAACGGCGGCAAGACCATCGAGTTCCGCAAGTATGACAGCCTGCCCAAGGCCAGCACTCCGCTGACCGAGGGCGTTACCCCCAACGGTCAGGCCCTGAACGTGACCAGCATCACCAGCGACCTGCACCAGTACGGCGGCTGGACCCCGCTGACCGATGTTTTGCAGATGACCGCCATCGACAACAACGTGGTGCAGGCCACCCGCGTGCTGGCAAGTCAGGCCGGCCGCACCATGGACAGCATCACCCGCGATGTGCTGGCGGGCGGCACCAACGTCATCTACGCCCCCAAGCTTGGCGCAGACGGTGCCGAGACCGCCGTTACCAGCCGCAAGGCGCTGGACAAGAGCTGCACCCTGACCCCGAAGCTGTTCTTTCAGGCAGCGGCGCAGCTGGGCGCAATGAACGCCGACCCCATCGGTGATAGCTACGTTGCCATCATCCACCCCTATGCAGCCTACGACCTCAAGACCTGCAAGGAGTTCATGGAGGTGCACAAGTACGCCGACCCCGACACCATGTTCCGCGGCGAGATCGGCAAGCTGGGCAACATCCGCTTTATCGAGACCAGCGAGGCCAAGATCTGGAAGGACGACACCTGCCCGGCGGGTCTTGCGGTGTTCGGCACGCTGGTGCTGGGTGCCCACGCCTACGGCGTGACCGAGCTGGAGGGCGGCGGCCTTGAGCACATCGTCAAGCAGCTGGGCTACGGTGACGACCCGCTGAACCAGCGCGCCTCTGTGGGCTGGAAGGGCATGCGTGCCGCCGAGCGTCTGGTGGAGCAGTACATGGTGCGCATCGAGAGCGTGTCCAGCTACTCTGCCACCGCTGCCGCCAACTAAGGAGGTGCCCATGGCTGAAAAGAACGTGCGCATCCGGCTGTTCAAGGACAACAGCCGCTACAAGGGCGATCTGTTCGTCAGTGTCAACGGCGTGAACTATAAGATCCGCCGGGGCGTGGAGGTGGAGGTGCCGCCCGCTGTGGCCGAGGTGCTGGAGCACAGCCAGCGTCAGGACGAGCTGACCGCTGCCCGCATTGCCGCTGCGGAGAACGCGGCGCAGTAAAATCTGCAATATCAACGCTGCCCGGCTGGGAGAAATGCCCCCGGCCGGGCTTTTTATAAAAGGATGTGATGAGATGACCATAGGAGAGGCTTTGGAGCGTGCCGAGCAGCTGCGCCCAAACTGCCGCATTGAAACCGAGACCCGGCTGCAATGGCTGCGGGAGGCGGACGCCCTGCTGCGCACAAAGCTGTTTGACCGCAGCGCCGCCGGGGCGTTTGACGCCGTGGGCGCAGACCGTCCGTGGGAGCAGCCGGTGCAGGACGACCAGACGCTGCTGGCACCGCCACCCTTTGATGCTCTGTACCCGCACCTGCTGTGTGCGCAGATGGATGCCGCTTTGGGCGAGACCGATCGCTACGCCGGGGAGCAGGCACAGTACAACGCTCTGTACGCAGAGTTGGCGGTCTGGCTGCGGCAGAACTACCCGCCCCGCAGCCGGGCGCAGTGGCGCTGGTAAGGAGGTGAGGTGATGGTACTGGCAGACAGAATACGGCTTGCCAACACCCGGCAGCTGCTGCGGGCCTTTGGCGGCCTGAACGAGACCTACGGCTGCTCGGAAGCAGAGTACAGCGCCGGAGTGAACTTTTCCACCCGGGATTTTCCCGCCCTGAGCACCCGCACCCCACGCCGCAGACTGCGGGCACTGACCGGGCTGAACGGGATGTACCACCTGAACGGTCTGCTGACCGTCTGCGGGCGGGATATCACCTATACCCCGGACGATGCCGCCGCCCTGGCGGTGACGAAGCCGGACGCTGTGACCGATGGCCGCAAGGCGCTGGTGGGCATCGGTACAAAGATCCTGATCTTTCCGGACAAGGTGGCCTTTGATACGGCAGACGGCAGCGTGACCGCACTGGGGGCGCTGTGGACGGCAGCGGGCAAAAGCGTGACCTTTGCCCCCTGTGATGCCGCAGGCAAGACCTATCAGGTGGAAGCTTTTGGCCGGGACGAGCCCGCCGAACCGGCAGACGGACAGCTTTTCTTAAAAGTAGAAGATGCCGACCATCCGTGGCGGTACGACAGCACGCTGGAGATGTACAGCAAAAACTCCGGCAGCTGGGCAGCCGTCCCACTGGAATACTGCCGCATCACGGCGGCAGGGCTGGGCAAGCTGTTCCGGCAGTGGGACACTGTGACCGTGCAGGGCGCAGCCGCCGAAGCGGCAGGGCAGAGCCCGGAGCTGAATGGAGATCAGATCGTGTATGACGTGGGCGAGGACTGGCTGCGGGTGCGCTGCACTCCGCAGGGCGAGTATTTCTACGGCACACTGGTGCAGAACGCTGCCGCCGCCCAGTGGCAGAGCATGGACGGCAAACAGCACCGCAGCGTGGAAGCCGCCCAGACGGTATCCATGGAGCGCCGGGTGCCGGAACTGGATTTTGTGACAGAGTGCGACAACCGGGTGTGGGGCTGCAACAGCAAAGAAAACGTTATCTACGGCTGCAAGCTGGGCGACCCCACCAACTGGTTCAGCTACCGGGGCATCGCCGCAGACAGCTACGCCGTCACCGTGGGCAGCGACGGAGCCTTTACCGGGGCGGCCTCCTGCATGGGCTATGCACTGTTTTTTAAGGAGAACACCCTGCACAAGCTGTACGGCTCCAAGCCTTCGGATTTTCAGCTTTCCAGTCTGCGCTGCCGGGGCGTAGCCAAAAACGCCGCCCGCAGCCTGTGCGTGCTGAACGAGACGCTGTATTATCTCTCGCCGGACGGCGTTATGGCGTGGGACGGCAGTCTGCCCACCAAGGTGTCCGGTGCGCTGGACGCCGCAAAGCTTTCCAACGTGCAAAGCGCTGTGGGCGGTGCGCTGGATGGCCGGTACTACCTGCACATCTCCCGGGAGAATGCCCGGCTGCTGGTCTACGATACCGAGAAGGGGTTGTGGAGCGAGGAGGACGTCTGCTCCTGCGATATGACCAGCACCGGCGGGCAGCTTTATCTGTGGGACGGACAGGCGCTGTGGGCAGCAGACCCCACCCGCGAGCCGGACTGGCAAACCACCGACGGTGTGGAAACGGACATCCCCTTTGAACTGGTCACCGGCGATGTGGGACTGGACGGCACCGAGCAGCGGTATCTCTCCCGGCTGACTTTGCGGCTGGACGCCGAACGCGCCAGCACGGTGGAGGTGGCGGTGAGCTATGACGGCGGCGCGTGGGAGACAGTGGCCTCCCTTGCCGTCCAGGGCAGCCGCCGCAGCTATGACCTGCCCTTTGTACCCCGGCGGTGCGGGTCGCTGCGGCTGCGGCTGCGCGGCAAAGGGCAGATCACCCTGCGCGGACTTGTGCGCACCATCGCCCCGGCAAAGGGAAAATTATGGGAGGAGGATGCCTCATGGCAAGCATGAACGGCCTGAGCAAGCTGGGCCTGCCCAAGTTCAGCGATAACATGGACCCGGAGGATGCCCGGGCACTGCGCAGCTATCTGTACCAGATGCAGGAGCAGCTGCAGTATGTACTGACCAATCTGGATACGGAAAATATGTCCGACACCCTGCGCAGCAAGCTGCAGGGATTATAAGAACGAAAGGAGAATTATATGGCATCCAAAAAGAAGGAGGAACTGCTGCAGCCGGAGGTGCAAACGCAGGCACAGCCCGCTGCGCAGTCCACTTACAGCGCCGAGGGGCTGAACAGCCGCGCCGATGTGGAAAAGGCCATGGCAAACGTCAGCTACCGCCCCGGTCAGCAGGTGACCGATGCGGCCGACGCCCTGAAGCAGTGGCAGCAGAACCGCCCCGCAGACTACCAGAGCAGCTATCAGGATAAGATCAACAGCCTGCTGGGGCAGCTGCTGGAACGGGAGAATTTTCAGTATAGCTACACCCGCGACCCGCTTTACCGCCAGTACGAGCAGCTGTATACCCAGAACGCCCACAACGCCAGCGCGGACGCGGCGGCGCAGGCCGCTGCCCTGACCGGCGGTTACGGCTCTAGCTATGCCACCAGTGCGGCGCAGCAGGCCTATCAGCAGCAGATCGGCGGGCTGGCCAGCGCCATCCCCACCCTGTACAATCTGGCGCTGGATACCTACCAGAGCGGCGGCGAAGAACTGGTGAACCGGCTGGACCAGCTGAACGGACAGGAGCAGAACGCCCAGACCCTGTATGACCGGCAGCTGCAGGACTACTACACCCAATTGCAGCAGAAAGGCGAGGCGTACAACGACGCCTATGCCAAGGACTACGGCCAGTATCAGGAGCACCTGAACCGGCTGGACACCCTGCACGGCTACTACACCGCGCAGGAGCAGGCGGAAATCAGCCAGCGCCAGCAGACTTTCAATAACATCATGACGGTGCTGGGCGTTATCGGGGACGTGGTGCAGCTGGCCATTACCGGCACCACCGGTCTGGGCACGTTGGCGGGCAGCCTGATGAACACCGGGTACAACATCTACGCCGGCAACCGCGCCTACGAGGCCGAGCGCGCCGATACCCAGTGGAGCCAGCAGATGCAAGAAAAGCAGCGTCAGGACGCACTGACCCAGCAGCAGTACGACAACACCGCCAGCGAGCGCGCCTATCAGGATGCGCTGAAGCAGCAGGCCTTCAACAACAATGTGACCACCCAGAAGCTGAACATCGCCAAGGGCGAGTGGGCGCTGAAACAGGCAAACGCCCAGCAGAAGGCCGCACAGGCCGCCAGCAGAGCAGCGACTGCGGGCACAAAGTCCGGCAAGTCCGGCAGCGGAAAGACCACCGGCAGCAGCGGTTCTGCCTCCGGCGGCAGCCGCAGCGCCGTCAGCGCCGGGGTACCCTACACGGCAGCGCTGCTGCGCAGTCAGGGCAAGAACGATGTAGCCATCACCTCTGCCCTGCGGCAGGAGGGCTATACCCCCGCCCAGATCGCAAAGATCTTACAGGAGATGAACAAGTAAAAGCAGGGGGATGATTGGAAATGCCCTCCGCTTGCGCTCTGGGCATCTTCAGCGGAATAATTATTTTTGATTTCGCGTTTGTCGCACTCTGCGGAGTGCTCCAAACGCATTTTCACAGGAAGGGGCGTGAAGGCAAACAGGTGGTTTGCCCGCAGCGAAATTGTTTCCGTAGGAAACAAGCGCTGCAACTGCCAGTTTCCGTTACGACCCCTCTGTGAAAACGCAACGCCGGGCAGACCGCAGTCTGCCCGGCGTTGCTCTATATAACAATAAAATTACCTTGTTCTATGCCCAGAGCAAAGCGGAGGGCATTTAAAATCGTTTTATCCCGCCGAAGGGCACAGCAAAAGAAAAAGTCCGCTGTTCAAAACAGCGGACTTTTTGGTGGGGTGCCCAGTGGGACTCGAACCCACGGTCTCCAGATCCACAATCTGGCGCGTTAACCGACTACGCTATGGGCACCACATAGATGCGCCCGAAGGGACTCGAACCCCCGGCCCACTGCTTAGAAGGCAGTTGCTCTATCCACCTGAGCTACGGGCGCACGTTGTTATCCCAATGGGTTCCATTATGGCGGCAGTTCTGTGTCGGCACAGGCTGCGAGAGAAATAATACCATACCCATCGCATTCTGTCAAGGAAAATCTGAAAAAATTTTCAACTTTTTTGCGCTGCGGGCGAAAATGGCCGTTCCAGCGTGTAGGAATGGCCTTACAGCAGCCACATTCCGGCACAGCCCAGCGCAAAGCCCAGTGCAAAGCCGCACACCACGTCCCGCACATGATGCACCCCGGTGAGCACCCGCAGGCAGCAGATGAGCAGGGCAACGCCCACCATCACGCAGCCCGCAGCGGGGTAGAAATACAGCCACACCGCCGCCAGCACGGCGGCGCTCAGCGCGTGACGGGAGGGCATGGAGTGCCCACGGCTCTCCTTTGCCACCAGCGGGGTAAAGCCGGGCTGCTCGTAGGGGCGGGGAAAGTGCAGCCGACTGCGCAGCAGCGTGCCGCCCCAGAACACCAGCCCCGGAACAAAGACGGAGCGGGCGATGAGCACCATAAAGTCCAGCGCGGCCTGCTTCTGGGTGAGGAACAGCCGCGAGAGCCGGACGTTCAGCAGGCACAGCAGCACCGGGTAGCACACAAAGGGCACCAGCGGCAGCCACCGGTCCAGAAAAACGACCAGCCGTTTTACGGCCGGGTGGGCGCTGAACCAGTGATAGATGGGCTTATACTGTTCTGCGGTCAAAGCGGGTCACCTCCTGTCGGGGCGGGTATCAGAAGCAGGTATCCAGATAGTTTTCCACATCAAAAGGCTCCGGGGTGGAATCCTTGCGCAGGTACAGCGGGTGGTGCGGGTGTCCCTTTTTGCTGCGCTTGCCAAAGGTGACCCACGGGATTTCCCGCTCCCGCGTCAGAGCCACCATCTCCCGCATCAGACCGGGCAGGTAGTCACGCTTTTCGATCAGGGTGCCCCATGCTGCCCACATGGTAGGCTCGGTCTGGGCCAGAACGGCCTGCAGCCAGCGCAGGTTTTCATCGCACAGGGCACGGTCGGGGGTCTTGTCCATATCGTTGGGGTCGGTGGCGCGCTGGGGGTAGACGTTGAACATGATCCAGCTGTCAAAGCCGTTGGCGGCGGCCAGCCGCTCCACACTTTTTAAGGTAGGGTCCAGCGCACCGGGCTGGGCGGTACTGGGGTTGATGCCGATGCACACCAGCGGGTGCTTGCCCACCCGCCCCAGAACGTAACGGTAGCTTTGGTAGGTGTGGGGCTCGTAATACCAGATGCCGCCGGCGTATTCGCCCGCCTCAAGCACGGGCAGAGAAATGGTCTGCATGATCGTAAACTCCTGTCGGTTTTGAATAGCATTCTTATCGTACCTGAAACCACCGGGAAAATCAACAGTTTTAGCCCCAAAATACTGCCTTATTTCTGTTTTTGTGGTATACTGGGGGTGTTCCGGTGCGGTAGGGGGACTGCGGCACCGCGCTTCGCTTACAGAAAAAAGGAGTTCTTATGCTGGAAGATTATAAAAGTGCACTGCGCGCAGGGCAGCGCGCCTATCGTGCCCGCATAGCCCGCGGCCAGTCGCCCTATCTGGCTGTTCTGGACGATGTGCTCAAGGGCGTGGATATCGTGGCGCAGGAGCCGCTGGGTCTGGTGGAGATCCCGTCGGACAGCCTTGTGGGCACCAAGACCAGCGGACGGCACACCGCTTTTTCGTATGATTTTATGCCCCTGCTGGAGCCGGACACCGAGTTTGCCGTCAAGTGGTCGAACCTGTGCGACGCGCATCTGGAAGAGGGCATCCATACCCCCATCATCGCCTTTGAGTACATGAACCGGTTCTATGTGCAGGAGGGCAACAAGCGGGTCTCGGTGCTCAAGTATTACGGCGCCGTCAAGATCCCGGGCACGGTCACCCGGCTCATCCCCGCCCGCACCGAGGATCTGGAAAATAAGATCTACTACGAGTTTCTGGATTTCTATAAGCTGTCCAAGGTGAACTATGTGCATTTCTCCAAGCTGGGCGGCTACAGCAAGCTGCAGACGCTGGTGTGCAAGGCCAGCGGCGAGGCATGGTCGGAGGATGACCGGCTGAACTTTGCCGCCTTCTACACCATGTTCCACCAGCAGTTCGAAGCCTTGGGCGGCAGATCCCTGGGGCTGACCACCGGTGATGCGCTGCTGGTGTACCTGTCGGTGTACCGCTACTCCGACACCTACGACGCCACCCCGGCGCAGGTACGGCAGAACCTGGAAAAGCTGTGGAACGAGGTGAAGGTGCTCACCGAGCCCCATGGCGTGGAGCTTTCGCTGGAACCGCCCAAGAGCCCCGCAGAGCCGCTGCTGTCCAAGCTGAATATCTTCAGCCCCAGCAAGCAGCCCAGTGAACTGCGGGTGGTGTTCCTCCACGAGTACAACGCCAAGATCAGCGCATGGGTGCGTGCGCATGACGAGGGGCGCGATGCGCTGGCCAAGGTCTTCCCGGACAAGGTGTATATCAGCTGCTACGAGGATGTGAACCCGGAGGTGGACGCGGAGCAGGTGCTGGAGGAGGTAGCCCACAACAATGCGGACGTGGTGTTCGCCACCAGCGTGCGGATGTACAACGCCTGCCTGAAGGTGGCGGCGCAGCACCCCAAGACCCGCATCCTGAACTGCTCGCTGAACGCGCCGCATCCGCTGGTGCGCACCTACTATCCCCGCACGTATGAAGTGACCTATCTGCTGGGCATTCTGGCCGGTGTGCTGACCAAGACCGACCGCGTAGGCTATGTGGCGGCAAACCCGGTGTACGGCATCCCGGCGGCAGTAAACGCCTATGCGCAGGGCCTGAAGACCGTGCGCCCGGACGCAAAGGTGGTGCTGCGCTGGGCCTGCCTGCCGGACCCGGCACATCCGCTGGATTTCTCTGACAGGCCGGATGTGGAGATCTTCTATGCCCGCGATAACCGCGAGCCGGAAGGCACCCACCGGGATTACGGCCTTGTGCGCCGCATGCCGGACGGTAGTTTGCAGCCGCTGGGCCTGCCCGTGTGGCGGTGGGATACGTTTTATATCGAGATTGTGCGTTCCATTTTTGACGGTGCATGGGACAGCGATGCAGCGGGAGCCAGAGCCGTGAATTACTGGTGGGGCATGCGCAGCGGCGCAGAGGAGATCGATTACAGCAAAGACCTGCCCGCAGGCACTTTACAGCTGCTGGACCTGATGGAAAAGATGCTGCACGAGGATGACCTGCGCATCTTCCCGGAAGACCTGTACGCGCAGGGGCATGTGCTGCACTCGCCGGAGGCCGTGGTCTACAGTCCCAAGGAATTGATGGAGATGGACTGGCTGGACGAATGCGTGGAAGGTGCGCTGCCGCACTACGATGAACTGGATGTAAAAACGCATGTGCTTATGGCGATCAACGGCCTCAATACCCTGAAAGGGTTTGTGAAATAAGCGGCCCTCAGGCCGAGAGAGAACGGAGCAAACCGATGTGAAAATTCTTGCAATTTCGGATGTGCCCTCTAAAGCACTGTGGGACTATGATACCCGCGAACATCTGGAAGGCATCGACCTGATCCTTTCCTGCGGGGATCTGCCGCAGAAGTATCTGGAATATCTTACGAACTTTACGGCTGCGCCCATCTTGTATGTCCACGGCAACCACGACGGCAGTTACAGGGAAAATGAACCTGGCGGATGCATTTGTGTGGACGACAGCGTGTATGTGTGGAAGGGCCTGCGCATTATGGGACTGGGCGGCAGCATCCGCTACAATAACCGGGAGGACAGCTTCCAGTATACGGAAAGGGAAATGCGCCGCCGTGTGCGCAAACTCTGGCGCAAGGCCCATCATGTGGGCGGCATCGACCTGCTGCTCACCCACTCCCCGGCGGCTGGCCTGAACGACAGCACGGATCATGCTCACAAGGGCTTTGCGTGCTTCAATGATCTGATGGATGAATACGAGCCGCAGTGGTTCGTGCACGGCCATGTGCACCTGAACTATGATGCAAAGCTGCCGCGCGTGTGCACCCGCGGCAAGACCACCGTGATCAACGCTACCGAGCGCTATGTGTTCGAGATCCCGGACCCGGACCCAGTGATCCAGCATTATCCGTTCTGGAAAAGATGGTTTGATGTAAAATGAAAAGCTGCCTTGCATTTTTGGATGCAGGGCAGCTTTTTCTACGGTTTAAAATGGAGCCTTGTGTGGGAACGGACAACCTGCCGCAAAACAGGTGCGGAGTGCTTTGCAGCAGGAGAAAAGAATACAGGAAAAGTTACAGCTCCAGCTTGCCGGAGACTTTGTTGATCACGTAATAGGCAGCGTCTTCCTCGGGCTTGACGTATACCTTGCAGGACTGCACGCCAACCTTGTGGGTAGCGCGGTAATCGGCCTTGGCACGGTCAATGATATCGGTCACGTTGTACTGTTTGCCGCTGAACTCCACGTACAGCTCCGGTGCAAGCGGGGGACGGCCGCGGCGTGCAGGGGCCTTGGCAGATTTACGGGTCTTAGACTCCTTGGCCTCAGCGGCAGGAGCTTCCACAGCAGGAGCAGCCGCTGCGGTCTTTTTCTTTTCGGGCATAGATAAACCCCTCCTTGATCGTATTTGAATGCTGCACAGGGGGCTGCACAGCATTGGCTCCATGAAATATATTACTTATATAATAAGTTTTTAGAAATGGTTTGTAAAGTCTTTTTTGCAAAAAACTTTCGGAAAAAGGCAGGAAATCGGGTGTGAAACTCACTGGAATGCATTTTGATGCAACAGTATTACGGAACTGCCACAAAAACACGCAAAAAAGGCGGACCTTTCTGGTTTGTGCCGGGAACGCTCCCGCTACAAACCCGGTGGGTAAAAGCGGCGGCTTTCCGGCCCGGATTTACTCCCGGCAAAGCTCCTTGGCGTGTTGCACAACAGGGGCAAGAAGCTCCTCGTCCCAGTCCTCGGCAAGGGTGAACAGCAGCTGATAAACGGCGGCCTGCGCCTGACCCTGCGGGCGCTTTTGGGCCAGCGTAAACGCGGCAGAAAGCATTTGCAGCTTGAGGGTGCGGATACTCTCGGGCGCAGCCCACAGGCGGACAAAATCGTAATCGTTCGTGTTGCCGCAGGGCATGGCACAGGTGGCGCAGCCCGGGGCAACGCGGTGCTTTTCAGTCTGGACGATGGCAAGCATCCGCTGCAGCCTTTCCTCCGGTGCATCCGGCTGCGCGGCAAGGCGCAGACCGGCGTTCAGCACCTCGTCGGTGTCGTCCGTTTTGGGCTCGCTGGTGGTGGCCCGGGCAAGCCCCACGAGGGCACCGAGAAGAGCATCTCTTACCTGCTGAGCAGGGGTGACAGGCGCTTTTAAAAGTTCAGGCATGGCACAGTTCCTTTCAATGGTTCTTTCTGCGGAAAGTATAGCCGATTTTAACGGTATTTACAAGATGAATTGAGCCGATGCTGTTTGCGGTCATGATCCCTTCCGTGAAAAATGCAATACCGGACAGACCGCAGTCTGTCCGGTATTGCTCTAATAAAAAATAGTATTTCCGCTAAAGATGCTCAGAGCGAAGCGGAGAGCATTTAAAATCGTGCTCAGATCAGGCCCGGCACTTCTTTTGCCAGCAGCTCCGCCAGCTGTGCGTGGCCCTTGCGGGTCAGGTGCATGAAATCCACCTTGTTGAACTCGCAGTCCTTTGCATCGAGGAAGTGCACGCCCTGTCGCTCGCAGATGATGCGGAGCTGCCCGGCTACACCGGCAGACTTTTCCACACAGCCATCGCCCATCACAGCGTCGTGGAAGCCTGCACCGATGGGAGGAGGTGCCACCACCAGAATGTTGGGCTGCTTGGTGCCCCAGCAGTCCACGCTCTTGGCTTTGAGGATCAGCCGCTCCATGCCCGCAGCGATGCAGGCGGCGTTGGCACCAAAGCGCTCCTTGACATCATTCGTGCCCAGCATGATGATGAGCAGGTCGATGACCTCGTGGCTCTTGAGCAGGGCATAGATAACGCTGAGGGCATCCATAGATTCGTGGATGGGGTCCACAAATACGGTGGTGCGGCCGGAAAGACCCTCTTCGGTCACAAGGTATTCGTCGCCCAGCGCCTTCTGCAGGCGGCAGGTCCAGCGCTCCTCTTCATTGAAGCGGATGCCGTGGTCGGCGCAGTCGTTCGGGTCGGCACAGTAGCCGTGGGTGTTGGAATCGCCCAGACAGAGGATATGTGTTTTCATATATGATTACTCCTTTTCCATGGTCTGTCGGAAGTAGTACACTGCGCCCACCATACCGGCATCGTTGTGCAGCTGCGCGGCGCGCACTTCCAGTCCCTCTGCAAAGGCGGGCATGACCGATGCTTTCACCTTTGCGGCAATGGGTTCGATCAGCAGTTTCTGCTGCGCGCTCACGCCGCCGCCGATCAGGATGAGCTGCGGGTTGAAGATGTGCACCATGCCTGCAAGGCCCTGTGCGATCTCGTCCGTCCAGTGGTCCAGCAGGGCAAGAACTGTCTCGTTGCCTGCTTCGGCTGCGGCAAAGATGGCGCGGCCATCCTTCCAATCGGGGTCCTTTTCCTGTGCGGCGCGCACCAGCGCGGTGGTGGCAGCGTAGCGTTCCCAGCAGCCCTTTGCGCCGCAGGTACAGTCCACACCGTCCAGTGCGTGGGTGCGGTAGTGGCCCAGCTCACCGCCAAGGCCCCGTGCAC
>OGJJ01001460.1_pt1 | contig 17764 bp, 15 predicted proteins | sample 1572081 | NCBI WGS metagenome assembly OGJJ01 (sample SAMEA2582122, study PRJEB24529) | metagenome | biome: Human gut stool | place: China | collected 2011
TCGCTTTATCTGGCAAACTGCGTTGCGGAATGTATTGAATCGAATAATCCACAGCCGCTTTTAACACTTCATCTGGCAAGATAACATTGTGGTGTTTTTCGTATAAGTCACGAATTCCTTGTAAAATCTTATAAGTATCTTCTGCAGAAGGAGCATTTACCTTTACTTCATTGAAACGACGAGCCAGAGCTGCATTTTTCAAAATGGTGTTGCGGTATTCATCTTGCGTCGTCGCACCAATTACCGTTAAATCCCCGCGAGAAAGGGCTGGTTTCAAAATATCCGCCAAACCTTTAGAGCCACTATCTCCACCTGTGCTTCCAGCACCGAGGATTTGATGAATTTCATCAAAGAAGAGAATAACATTGCCCGCTTCTTTTACTTCAGAAACCAAATTTTGAATATTTTCTTCAAAGCTACCACGATACTGTGTACCTGCTTCTAATCCCGAAATATCTACAGAAATAATTTCTTTATTCTTAATAGCAGCAGGAACATCACCATTAACAATCGCCTGCGCCAAACCTTCAACAACTGCAGTCTTACCAACTCCAGCATCTCCGACTAGAACTGGATTGTTTTTCGTCCGACGAGACAGAATTTCTGCTGTTTCTTGAATTTCCTTGTTACGTCCAATGACGGGATCTAGCATATCTTGACGCGCTTCCTCTGTCAAATTGCGACCCAATTTTGCTAAAATGCCATCTTGTTTTGGATTGCCTGTTTGCGTTTGCATTTGTGGATTTTGAGCCTCCATTGCCTGTTTCGGAAGTTTTCCCGTTGCACGGTATTGTGCAAATTCCTCTGGTGTTACTTCACGTCCATTGATGAGATAACGCCGATTTTCACTATTAAAACCGCCCATTCTTCCCATCAATTGATTGAAAAGATCATCCATGTTATCAAAGTTGTTGTTCATATCTGTACCTCACTTATTATTTTACATAATTTTTATAACCGCTTAAAATATAAGACAAAGTGAGTAACTCTATCTTTTGGATTTATACTTATAAGGACAGTTAATATTTTACATAATTTTAATCCTCTCTCAAAATAGAGATGAAATCTCTTTAACTGAACACAGCTAATAATTTCATCTTGTTTGAGCGAGTGTAACGGACTTTCTTTCCGTTTACAAATGTAATTATATACTATAACAACAAAAAAGTCAATAGATTTTTAGAAAAAATTTACATAATTTTTGTTTTTCTTTTCTGACTGACTTTACTTTAATATTAGTCTTTCTAGTTTAAAATTTTATGTTTTACATAATTTTTTAAAATCAGACTTCCACTTTATCTCAATGGGACAAAAAATCACCAAGCCAACACTTGATGATTCTTCATAGGTATTATTCAACTGTTACAGATTTAGCCAAGTTCCGTGGCTTATCCACATCAAGTCCACGATGTAGGGTTGCGAAGTAAGCAATCAACTGCGTAGGCACAACCATAGAAATTGGTGATAAATATGGATGAACAGACATCAAAACAATATCGTCCCCTTCTTTTGCCACGTTTTCTTCCACAATGGTCAAGACATTTGCACCACGTGCTACGACCTCTGACACATTTCCACGAGTATGGCTGACCAATTGCTCATCAGAAGAAATCAAGGCTAATACCGGCGTACCGTCTTCAATCAAGGAAATGGTACCGTGTTTTAACTCTCCCGCAGCAAATCCTTCACACTGGATATAGGAAATTTCCTTTAACTTTAGACTAGCTTCCATAGCAACATAATAATCTTGACCACGACCGATATAGAAAGCATTGCGTGTTGTAGCGAGTAAATCACGCACTTTTTCGTCAATACCGTCTTTTTCAGATAGTGTAGCTTCAATTGCTTGCGCTACAATGGATAATTCATGCACTAAATCAAACGTTTTCGCTTTTTCATTGCCATTAGCATCTCCAACTGCTTTCGCAAGGAATGCAAGAGTCGCGATTTGTGCTGTGTAGGCTTTTGTAGAAGCAACCGCAATCTCTGGTCCTGCATGAAGTAGCATCGTGTGAGTCGCTTCACGAGACAACGTTGAACCCGGTACATTGGTCACCGTCAAACTTGGAATTCCCATAGCATTGGCTTTGACCAAAACCTGACGGCTGTCGGCTGTTTCGCCAGATTGGCTAATCAAGATAAACATTGGTTTCTTGCTAAGCAATGGCCATCTGTAGCCCCACTCAGAAGAAATTCCCAATTCGACCGGTGTATCCGTTAATTCTTCTAGCATGCGCTTGGTCGCAAAACCAGCATGGTAAGATGTCCCAGCCGCAAGAATATACAAACGGTCCGCTTCTTGAACAGCTTTGATAATGGCTGGATCTACTGAAACTTGATCATTTTCATCGGTGTAAGCTTGAATGAGTTTGCGCATCACAGTTGGCTGCTCATCAATTTCCTTCAACATGTAGTAAGGATAAGTGCCTTTACCAATGTCAGACAAATCAAGCTCTGCCGTGTAGCTTTCACGCTCAACAGGATTACCATCATAATCTTGCACTTGGACATTGTCTTTTGTCACAATGACCAATTCTTTGTCGTGAATTTCCATAAATTCACTTGTTTCACGAATCATTGCCATAGCATCTGAGCAGACCATATTGTAGCCATCCCCCAAGCCAATCAAAAGAGGAGATTTATTTTTGGCAACATAAACTGTATCTGCATCTTTTGCATCCATCAAAGCAAAAGCATAAGATCCTTCGATAATATGAAGAGCCTTTTTGAATGCTTCAAGAACTGATAAATCCTCTTCCTCAACGAATTTTCCAATCAAGTGAACCGCAATTTCTGTATCCGTTTGACCTTTTAAATCATGTCCAGCGAGATAAGTGTTCTTGATGTCAAGGTAATTTTCAATCACACCATTATGCACCAAAACAAAGCGTCCAGTTTGAGAAGTATGTGGATGCGCATTGCTTTCGCTTGGTTTTCCATGCGTTGCCCAGCGTGTATGCCCAATACCAGCAGTTCCAGCCACATCAATCCCGATTTTTGCACGAAGATCAGCTATGCGACCAACTGATTTCACCAAACTAGATGTTTTCCCATTGGTCACAAAAATCCCAGCCGAATCATAACCCCGGTATTCTAATTTTTCTAGACCTTGCATTAAAATATCTGTTGCATTTCGATTTCCAACAACTCCAACGATTCCACACATACTATTATTTATAGCAAACAACTTTCAGAAGTCTGCTATCTCCTCCTTCGTTTTATAAATTGGTATAGTCTAATCCTAGCTATCCAAAACAAGCGAAATCAGTATATAATTTTATTGTGAATTTGTCAACAAGAAAATTGGTATAGTTCAAAAAGAAAGTATAGAGGAAATCAAAAGACTTTTAAACAGCTCATTCTCCTACCTGTACGGTTGATTCAGACATTTTTATTCACATTTTATGTTCCAGGAGCATTAGGTAATCACTTCAACAATCTTTTTTCAAACTAAAAATGAAAGAGAGTGAGACAGACAGCCATGATTGCTGCGCACTCATGGCTGTCTGTCTCAGCTTCTCTTCTTAAATATTATGACTTGTAAATTCCAAGTTTTATTTTTGGTTTTTGAATCGCTCAACATCACGTGCAATAACTAATTCTTCATCTGTAGGAATGACAAGCACTTTCACCTTAGCAGCATCACTTGAGATGATCCCTTCAGCTCCACGTACATTTTTTTCCGGTAAAATATCGCAACCAAACCAAGATAGACCTGAAATAACAGCTTCGCGCACCTCATCAGAATTTTCTCCGATGCCAGCTGTGAAAATAATCGCATCCGCACCATTTAAAACAGCAAAATATTGACCGATATGTTTTTGAATGCGATCAACAAAAATGTCAAAAGCCAGTTTACAATTATGATTGCCTTCATGCATTCCTGCAATAATGTCGCGCATATCACTTGATGTTTCAGATACTCCTAGAAGCCCAGACTGTTTGTTTAAAATATAATTGATGTCTTCTGGTGTATTAAAATCTTCTGTATGCTCTATCAAATAAGGAATAATCGCCGGATCAATATCCCCTGTGCGAGTTCCCATCATCACGCCACCTAGCGGAGTAAAGCCCATTGAAGTATCTACAGAAATTCCTTTATCAACCGCTGTAATAGAAGCGCCATTCCCAATATGACAAGTAATTAGCTTCAACTCTTCAAGTGGCTTACCAAGCGTTTTGGCGGCTTCCTTGGCAACATACTGATGACTTGTACCATGAGCGCCATATTTGCGAACCTTGTTCTCCGTATAGTACTTAGTCGGTAATGGATAACGATAGGCTTTTTCTGGCATTGTTGTATGGAAAGATGTATCAAACACAACGACACTTATAATGTCTGGCAACAATTCTTTAAAGGCACGAATTCCTGCTGCATTTGCTTTGTTATGAAGTGGTGCAAGAAGCGCTAATTCTTCTACTTTTTGAATCACTTCTTCGCTATCAACAAGTGCAGATTCTTTAAAGTATTCACCACCTGCAACAACACGATGACCGACACCTGTGATTTCATCATAGGCTTTAATAATACCAAAGCGCATTAGATCATCTAACAAAATTTTAACAGCTTGTGTGTGGTCATCAATATCTAAAATTTGTTTCTCCGCACGACCATCAAATTTGACCGTTGAAATGGAATCTTTGAGACCAATTCGCTCAATTAACCCCTTAGCGATGACCTTTTCAGCTGGCATTTCGTATAATTGCCATTTTAGACTAGAACTTCCAGCATTGATTGAAATTGTTTTTGACATAAATTACCTCTTTTAAGCGTTTTCATTTATTATATCAAAAACTTGTTTAAATTTCACTTTCTTGGCTCCAATTTTGAAACTTTTCGCTAAATGTCAATAAATCCGCTTGATTCTGCAAATCAGATAAAGCATAAACAAATGGTTGGACAGCTTGTTCATCTTGCTTTTTCAGTACAAAAATTGTTTTAGCGTATGCTGCATTTCCAAAAAGAGACTCTGGTAACGCAATCATTGCAACTATTTGTGCATGCTTCTGCAACCAATTTTTTAATAAATCACTTTGTGTGCTAGTCAGTAAATCATTTGGTGCAAGGAAAATAGCATAACCATCCGATTTGAGATACTTGAGCGATTGTTCCATTAACAAATGATGAGCATAAGTATGCTCCTGTGTACTAGCCACTTCATAGCGCGTCGCAATGTTATCATCAGGATAAAAGCCAACTGGTAAATCACTGATAATCACATCGCTTTCTTTCAATACTTGCGGGCGCACCGCATCACCTTGCACAAAACTAACTTTTGCATCCATCACATCTGCGATACTGGCTGATATATCAATTAGCAGATCGTCCAATTCCAGTCCTAGATAATCCACGTTTTTATTTGTATTATTAAGAATGGTTTCTGCCAAATTTCCCATTCCACTACCAATTTCCAACACATCAATATGTTCTTTATTACTCAATTGGTCAATGAGAAATGTTAGGATAAACCCGATAAAATCTGGAGTAAATTGGTGATTAGCTTGCAAAGGCTCTGTTTGAGCCGCTTTCATCAGCAAAAATTGGTATGCTCGTCGCCATTCCTCTTTACTTAATTTCAACGCTTTCAGTTTTTCATTGTTCTGCCGAACACTATCTAGTTCAATATCCCCGTCCAGATAGCTGCCATTTTGCTCTATCAAAGCATCATAAAAGCTCGTTAAAAGATCATTTTGGATTTCTTGGACATTTTCTAACAAGAGCGTATAGGCCTGTTCAATTTTTTCAAAATTCATAGCATCCTCCGCTCCCTATCATACCAAAATTTAGCTTTTTTTGCGAGTGTACTCTGTTACATACACACCATTTATTTATTCAATTTTTTATCTATCTGCTTTTCTTTTTCAGCTAGAAAAGAAAATTGATAACGGCGACCAGTCTTCATTGTTACGGTCAGGATGAGCTCTTTCTCACTCTTTTGGTCTTGGACATACCCTTTATCAAATTCTCTTTGCTTAGAATTTTTATTTGCTAGAAGAGCCATTGTATAAGCCTGTGTTCCTTCTTTGTTCAAAGCAAAATTCCTATGATTAGCAGTTTGACGATGAAGGTAAAATTGCAAAAGCAAGCTAAAAACTGCCGCCATAAAGAGTGCATAGAGCATAATGCCCGCTTTAACTTTCTGTTTCCACACGATAGACAAACTCCCTTTCCAATCCTCGCCTAAACGTCAGCCTAACATAAATCAGCTCATTTTTCTGTGAGATTTCTGCTTTTTTTACATCATAAACCATCGGCTGGTAACCTTTCCCATTCGCATTGGTTTTTCTGAAATCCTGTCCACTTGACTTTCCAAATGCAATCACCTTGCCGTCCTGTTTCATATATAAACGATTATTCTCCACCTTTTCAAATGAAGAACGAGCCAACTCTGCTTCTAGTTGATCTGCAAACAAAAGCCATTCTCGTTGTTCACTGTGTTGACGAGCTTGGACTTCAGAAGCTAGAAGGCGCGTCATAGATTGAAACAGCAATACACTTCCACTAATGACAAAGAGGGCAACCAGAGCCTCTAAAAGGGTAAAAGCTTTCACTTTATTTGCCTTGAACATCGAGAATTAGTTCCCTTCCATGATAAATCTGAATACCTTGTTGACTTGTTTCAACACGCACTTTAATACCATTCATTGTCAGATGACTTTGCTTTGTTTGCAAAGCCATTTTAGCTACCCTTAAAACTTCTTCTTCTCTAAGCAAGTCATTTTCTGCTTTTCGAGACTGGTGAATTTGTCCCAACAACAGGGTCACAATTGTCGCAAAAACAGCCAAAGCCAGCAGCGCCTCTAATAAAATCGTTCCTCTAACGCGTTGTTTTCTTAAATTTCCCATTTCCTAGATATAATTGATACGTGACTGTCTGCTTTTTCGTCTGAAAGACAATCTTTCCGAGCGATGAATTGCCACCAGCCTTATCAAAATGAAGTGTCAACTCATCTGGAGCTTGAATCGAATGAGGAACCGCTAGCTGAGTATAACCATTGGAAATCCTCTCGCGAGAAAAACTCATGTCCAGCTGACTTTGAGCCGAGCTACTCAACTTCTGACTTTCCCGATAAAAATGCTCAAACTCCAGAAAGAAAATCTGCTCTTCCACCTGTTCAAAAGAAGAACGAACAGAGCCCGACACCGCAAGCAATAAGAAACTCGTTATAAATAATGTCAGCAAACTTTCCAAAAGCGTAAATCCCTTAATCTGCAACAGAACGAGCTTCTTTTGTATGTTTCGCATAGTAAGCCTTATAAGATGCTGCCTGCTTGTCTGTAATCGTGCCTTCGTTGATTAATTTTGAGAGTGTCGCTTTTTCATTGGTGTGATTGACCTCAAACAGCTCTGCCTGGCTTTCCACAACTTTTACCACCGCTGCATTTCCTTTTTCCGTCACCGCTTCTTTTTGCTTGGTCAAATTCGGCACGAACAAAAGCATCAAAACACTGATGATAAGAAGCACGACTAACATTTCTACTAAAGTAAAACCTTTAACCTTCAAACTTTTTAATTTTTTCATAATTGAACCTCCATATTTTGATAAATTGGCAGCAACATGGCTGCATATAATAATACAATCATCAAGGCCACAAAGACAAACACTAGTGGCTGAATAACATTCATCGCTTGATGAACACGTTTAAAAAATGTCTCCCATGTTTTTTGAGCATAAACTTCTAATTCACGTCCCAATTTGGATTTCACTTCACCGTATTCAATTATCAAGCCTAATTCCTTTTTAAAAAATGGATAATATTTCACTACTTGTGAAAATTCCTGGCCATTTTGCAGCGCAACTTCTAAATCTTTTCCAATTTCTTGAAACATAGCAGAGCGTTGCCCTTGCATCATCTGAAAAATCTGACTGAGTTCTAAACCTTGACCAATCATATTTCCCCATTCTCTCGCATAATAAGCTGTCAAATAGGTTTGAATAAAAGTGCCAAAAAAAGGAAGTCGAGCCAACAAACGAAATGCTGCTATTTTGGAGCTTTTCTGAAACCAATAAAAACCTATCGCTAACAAAACAAAGACTACCCCTAATGAACCCAGAAAAAGTTGCGGCAAATTACTGATAATCTGCGTTGCTACATTTTGACGATCGAGTTGCGGGAGTAAATAATTACGTAATCCCAGCATAATGAATATCAAAAAAACAAACAAAATAAAGGGATAAGTCGCCACTTCAACCAACTTTTTCTTAATTTTTGAGACATTTTCCAAGTATTCCTCAATCTTACTCAGACTGAGTGAGAGATTTCCGTGTAATTCTGCCAGCGAAAGTTGTGTTACCACATTATCTGAAAATCCTAAACTAGCCATAATTTCTGAAAAAGGTTTTCCTGTTGCTAAACCCTCTTTCATCCTGTCCACATAGACTTCTTCTAACAAGGCACTTCGCTTCAAAAAGTCGATAATTTCTGCTAAATGAAAGCCGCTAGAAAAAAGATTATTCAGCAACTCTACGACCTTTTTCTGCCTAACTGTGGATAATTTTTTCCGCTTCTGCCTGCTCAAGATTGATATGTCCTGCTGCATGAAGCTGATCAATCTGCCTATTCCAATCGATTGGCTCGTGTTCTTGATACTTCTCACTGACAAAATCCACTATTCCTCCTTTCGCAATTAAACGTTGATAACAAATCCCTTGTAAGACAATTTTCAGCTCTGCTTCTGTCACTCCCAATTCTAGCAACCGTTCATAGACACCTCGTACGCTTTTAGCATGAATAGTTGAAAAAACAGTCGCTCCCGTTAAGCTAGCTCGAACAACTGCCCTTGCTGTCTCCGCATCACGAATCTCTCCGATAATCAATAAATCTGGTCGATGCCGAAGAGAAAGTTTAATCAAACTTTCATAAGTTAAACCAATCGCTTCGTTCAGCTGCAGCTGTAACATCCCTGCTTGTTTGATTTCAACCGGATCTTCAATTGACATGATTTGCTGATCGGCAAAACGCTCTTGAGCCAACTGGTGCATGAGAGTCGTTTTTCCACTTCCTACTGGTCCCGAAAAAAGATAAAGCCCTCGTTGTTTGAAGCGTTCTTTTAACTCTGGGATTTGAGCAAACCAAAACTTCAACTCTGCCTCTTCATCATGCAATAAACGAATCACCAGACTTTCGTATCCACGATAATCCCCTACTGTTGACAGTCGTAATGACGTTTTCTTATCACCATATTGATAATCACAAGATCCTAGCTGGCTTCTACGTTTTTCGCCGACATTCATCCCAGCGGTAAACTTGAAATGACTAATTACTGCTGCCATCTCTTCAAATGCATACTGTTGGATGAAACGCCTTTCATCGCCAATTCGCATGTATAGCTCATACATATTCTCCTTTGGAACAACGTAAATATCCTGAGCCTGTTCTTCCTTAGCTTGGCAAATAATAGCCTGTGCAATATTTTGAACCATATCTCCTCCTCACTTTATACTATTCGCAGAAGAAAATAAAAAATGGTGAAAAAATCACCATTTTGCAAATTATTTAAATGTTAGAGAGCAGGCACGATGTTCTTCTTCACTATTTTGTTTATTGTAACCCGGCTGCATTTTTTCTTTAGGAATAACAGTATCATTTTCTAACAGAGCCAGAGAATGATACTGCTGAACAGAGTCGCCACATTCCTCGCACCAACGCAAATCTCCTGCATCCCAAAAAATAGACATCAAATCACTTCGACTTTTATAGAAAGGAAAAGAATCTGCCAACTTCAGCCATTGGCGTTTATAATATTTTAAAGCAGCATAATAGTTATCAAAATGCTGTACTGATACGATATTAGCTTCCCAGCCGTCGAAAAACCACCACGGTTCATCTTTGCCATACATTTCAATAACACGATACACCTGCTTCACCTCCCTTTGTTCTGTTTATTATACCGAAAATGTCATAATTTTCAATAAATATGCTCCATTATACAAGTTTTTTCGCCATTTGCTCAAAACTGTAGAAAAAAGTGGCATTATTCTGATTAGTCTTTTTCATTCATCAAGAAAACGAGACTTTTTCTAAGCCTCGCTCCCAATTTATTAATACAAATCAAGATAGTTGTCTACTTCCCATTGGGAAACAAAAGTAGCATAGCTTGCCCATTCGATGCGTTTTGCTTCTACAAAACTTGTATAAATATGGTTCCCAAGTGCAGCTTTTACAACTTCATCTTCTGTCAGTGCTTTCACCGCATTATGTAGAGTAGAAGGAAGGTCTGTAATACCCGCTTCTTTGCGCTCTTCTGCTGTCATGACATAGATATTTTCTTCAATCGGAGCAGGGGCTTCAATTTTATTTTCAACCCCATGAAGTCCAACTTCAAGAAGAACCGCCATAGCGATATAAGGGTTGGCCATTGGGTCAACAGATCGCAATTCCAAACGAGTTCCCATACCGCGTGAAGCTGGCACACGAACAAGCGGAGAACGGTTACGTCCTGCCCAAGCAATATACACAGGAGCTTCATACCCCGGAACCAAACGTTTGTAAGAATTGACAGTTGGGTTCATGATAGCTGTATAATTGTAAGCATGCTTAATTAAGCCACCAAGAAAATAGTACGCTGTTTCTGATAATTGCATGCCATTTGGATCTTCTGGATCAAAGAAAGCATTCTGACCATCTTGATTAAAGAGTGACATGTTACAGTGCATACCTGAACCGGCAATACCAAATTTTGGTTTTGCCATAAAAGTAGCGTACAAACCATGCTTGCGGGCAATTGTCTTAACAACCAGCTTAAACAACTGAATCTTATCACAGGCACGGAGAACTTCATCGTATTTAAAGTCAATTTCGTGCTGACCGATAGCCACCTCATGGTGACTGGCTTCTACTTCAAATCCCATTGTTGTAAGGACATTGACGATTTCACGGCGTGTATTGTCAGCCAGGTCAGTCGGAGCAAGGTCAAAATAGCCACCCTTATCATTTACCTCAAGAGTTGGATCGCCATTTTCATCGAGTTTAAATAAGAAAAATTCTGGCTCAGGACCAAGATTAAAAGATTTGAAACCTAATTCTTCCATGTGACGTAAAGCGCGTTTCAAATTTCCACGCGGATCTCCTTTAAAAGGAGTTCCTTCTGTCGTATAGACATCGCAAATCAGTCCTGCGACACTTCCGTTTTCGTCTCCCCAAGGGAAAACAGTCCATGTATCCAAGTCGGGATACAGGTACATATCTGACTCGTTGATACGCACAAAACCTTCGATGGAAGAACCATCAAACATTACTTTGTTGGACAAAACTTTATTCAGCTGTTCATCTGTCGCTGGAATTTCAACGTTTTTCATTGTTCCCAGAACGTCTGAAAACATCAAACGGATAAAGGTAACATTTTTTTCTTTCACTTCGCGACGAATGTCAGCTACTGTAATTGGCATGAGTATCTCCTTATGAAATTTAAAAAAATTGATATTGGTCAATGCATACGACCAAATGGTGGAAGGGAAGAAGCAAAGCGACCTTGTTGTAAAATGTCTTTATGAAGGGCTCGACGAACGTCTTTCTCACTCACCGGCTTCTTGTATTTCGCTTCGCGCTCGGCATATTTTCGCTTAATCGCAGCAATATTGTAACCTTCTGAAATGTAATCTTTAATCTCCAACAAGCGATCCATATCATTTAATGAATACATGCGGCGATTTCCTTCATTTCGATCAGGCTTGATCAATTCTTGATCTTCATAATAACGAATCTGACGTGCTGTCAAATCCGTCAATTTCATAACGCTACCAATGGGAAAAACAGCCATATTGCGACGAAATTCTTTTTCCTTCATTGCAAATTCCTTTCTTATGCTCTATTATAATCTGAAAAAATTTCTATGTCAAGAACTCATGTTATATTTTCTAACATTATTCTTCGCTTTTTAATTTCAATACCTTCCGCAAGCGATCCACATCAGAATTGACCAGCATGGCAACGAAAACCCCCATGAAAGTCTCAAAGACACGTGCAAATACATACAAAACCGTCTCTCCTGTTGGAATAGATAAAGTAATAATCAGCATGGCAGAAACACCACCAATCACTCCCGCTTTGTTGTTCATAGCAACATTTGTCATAATCGTTAACATCGTACAAATAGGAACGACCAGTAAGGTCACCCAAAACTGCTCATGAAACAGGTTATTGATGAGAAAGAAGAGCAAGGCATACAAACCACCAATGCTATTCCCTAAAATACGAGAGGTCCCAAAATGGACGCTTTTATCAAAATCTTCGCGCAAACTGAAAACAGCTGTCAGAGCACCAATCTGCAATCCTTTCCAACCAAAAAGCCCAAAGATAAGAAGAACAATAAAAACCGCGACCCCCGTTTTAAAGGTTCGCATTCCTAATTTAAATTTCGACTTATCAAACTTATACTTCTTAAAATAACCCATTCATGCATTTCCTTTTACCTTTATTCTAACATATTTTAGAGAAAAGATAATGAACTTTCTTATGGAATTATCTTTTTCCAATAAAAAAAGTGGAACAACTAACTAGTCCACTTTCATTATTTAATGATTTCTATGTATAGGAAAAGTTTATCAATAAGGGTAAATATACGTTACCTTTCCATAAAATGTTGTAGGGTCAAACCAACCACGGTAATTGTTAACTTGTTTTTGACCTTTGTAATTTGACTCCAGCACTTGAATTGCGCGATTATTTGCCACAGCTGTTACATAGGCTACATGTCCAAATTGACCGCCATCCCAAACAGCAATGGCTCCAACTTGAGGAGTTGTTCCTATACGAAAGCCTGAGTATCAGCATTGGCAGCCCAATCTTTTGCATTTCCCCACCAATTACTAGCCCAAGGTGCCAATATTTTTACACCCCAAGTGCATTGACCAACTGGATAAGAGTTTCCTGTTGCTGTAGGCGTATTTAGTACCACATCCTCTGTATCAGAACTTGGACCTGCATTTGTAGCAGTTGGTTGTGCTACTACATTTGTCTGATTAACAGTAGTAGCCGTTGGGCCATTTACTTATAACGTATCTTCAGGAAGGATAGTATCGTAAATTGTTTTTCCATTTTTTGCCGCTAAATCATAGGGACTCATTCCAAATTTTGTCGCAATAGTATAAAATGAATCACCATATTGAACTGTATAGGTATCTGCTTTAGTTGTATTTTAACTCACCATCAACAATAGAACAGCTGCTGATAGCCCAACTGTGAACTTCCCTAAATGGGGATGCTTAGATAATTGACTGACTTTCATAACGTTCTCCTTTTTCTATTTCCTACTCTATATTACTATCTAATTATTGCATAGATTTTAATCCTATATTTTAAAATAATTACAAAAAAATAAGGTTAAAAGACAGAAACTTAAAATCTATCTTTTAGCCTTATCAAAATAGTCATAAATTAACGGAAAATTTCAAGTCAATCCGACCAAAACTTAGTCATTCTCCTTTGTTTTTCGTTTTAACTGTCCTAATCCTAAAACACTTAACAATGCAGCTACTCCCAAGTAAGGCATATAGCTCACACTCGTTCCTGTTCTTGGAAGGCTTGGAACAGCTAAAGCATGAAGTGCCTGCTTCGGTTTAGCTGGAGTTGATGGGGTTGATGGGGTTGGAGTTTTCGGTTTTGGTGTCGTTGTACGAACTGTATTAGATGCGTAAGTCACACCATTAACTGTATTTACATAGGTATTTTCAAAAGTACCAACTGCAATCCGTTTCATTTGGACATAGCTTTCGGCTTGGAAGGCTGAATCAACTGAAACAGAACGCAAGAAATCTTCCTTGAATTTAATCGTAATGATCCCTTTAACTGAATCAACTTCTGCTTCCGTATACTTCGTTAAATCATCACCTGATTTGATAACTGTTCCATCTTTAAGAGTCATATCAACCTTGGCAAAGACCTTATACTGACCAGTATATTGATCGCCTGTTTGATCATAATCATCAGAGAAACTATATTCAAAGAGCTCTTCTGAATGATTGGAAGGAATGATACCACCGATTAAACGGTAATTAAAGACTGTATTTAACGGAAGTGTTTGACCATCCACATTGTTGGTGTCTGCGGGATCCAATGTTAAAGTGACATCCTTTTTAGGATCAATTTTAGGGACATTATTCGTGACAATATTGGATTCATAACCATTGCCAAAGTCAATTTGGTAGGCTCGGTTTTCATAGCTGCCACCTATTTGACCCATTTGTGCTTTCACCACCATTGGAGAGACAAGCGTCAAATTGATGCCCGTTTTAACATAAGTATCATAAAACGCTTGTGGATCATCTGCCGTAAAGACTTGGAAAGCACCTTTAGGATGAATACGGGCTTTGGTAAGCATATCTTTAACTGCTTGAGGTGCAGTCTCCACACTCTTATAATGAGCGACGCTGACACCTGTTACAGGATTTCCATTAGCATCTTTCATCGTCACTAAATCCTGACGTAAATCCAGTGCTTCTTCTGGATAATCATCAACATAATAGAACCCTTTTTGAATGGTATCCGCTGACGATTTATCTCCTTTGTATTGATCCAAATCCCAAGTCAGCTCATAATAGTTGGTTGATCCTGCAAGAACAGTCTTCCCATCAATCACCACACCGTCTTTGTTCTTGTTTACCTTGTTTGGTTTGATGTAGTTGTTACTTGGATTATCCGGATCGTTTGGTTTACCCGGTGTTGTCACACGAACGATATTGGATTTAATTCCATAAGCATCATTGACTGTCAGCGTGAAGTTATTCTTATAAGTTGCACCATCATTAAGGACTTGTCCCACTACGGTCGGATAAACCGTTGCTACTGACTTGGTCAGATCCGCATTAAAAGAAGCTAAAGTTTGTGCAGTTGCTTTGAAGGTAACTGTATTCGTCGCTGAATCATAGCTAACATCAAAGCCAGGACTAGCTACTTTCGTTGCCTCAAGATCCAATTGATAGCCAGAGGGTAATGGATCGACTAAAACAAAGGAAGTCGTCTTATCCCGTCCAGCTGGTAGCTCAGCCGTCTTCAATTGGAATTTAACAGTCGATTGTTTCGCCACTAAGGTTTTATCAATATCTACATCATTATTATTTTTGATTTCTTTATTGACTTGTGGCTGTACGGCTAACTTAAAGTAATGGTAGTGAACAGTCGGTACAGCAGGAGTCGGAGGCGTCTTCTTATAGACAGGATCTGCTGGTGGCGTTGGTAACACCTCATAAGTTGGTTCAGCAGGTTTGTTTGGTTCCGGTTGATCTGGTGTTGGGGTTGGCGGTGTTGGCTTTGCTTCATAAGTCGGAGCTACTGGAGCCGGCTCTAATGGTTTTTCGGTCTCATAGGTTGGTTGAGCGGGAGATGTTGGTTCCACCGGTGGTGTTGGTTTTTCCTTGGTCACCTTAGGAACATTAACCGCACGAATCTTACCATTGAGGGAGTACCAAATATTTGGTTTTTTCCCTTCTGTATTGTCTTTTCCGTTGACTTTAGGCATTTCAGAAACGGACATTACATTTGTTGCGGAGGTTGCACCTACTGTAACTTTGTTATTAGACCCAGACATCTTAATAGCACCTGCACCATACCAGGAGTTAGGGGCATCTGAAGTATCCCAACCAGAACCTGATTGACTGTTCTTATACATAGTCCAACGGGCACCGCCTTCACCCTGTTTAAAGTTTAGGGTATCCGTTGCATAAATCATACTATTTTTCTCACCAATGGATGACCCTGAAATTTTAACGAATTTACCTGTATAATCTTTAGCCATTTCAATAGAATTATGTTCACGATTAAGAGAAGCTACTGATAGCAGGGCATTGTCAAAGTTGATCGGATTTCCCTCTTCGTCATAAAAAGTAAATTCATTTTTAATGAAGATGGAAGTATTTTGCTCTACCTGACCAGTATAAGCGGAAGCAAAAACACCTAAAGTTGGATCGGTGAAAATACCTAACCAAACCTTTTGACCCTTAAATTTTGATTCAGGGTCTACTGTATACTTGTAAACAATTTTAGAAATCTTTTTACCATTATAGTAGGAATTTTGAAGATTAGTATAGGTTGCCGTAGCACTTTGACCGCGCTCTAAGAGTACAGAACCCCACTTTGCCACACCAGAACTGCTGACTGTTGTAGTCCAACCTGCTTTAGTGCCAAAATTACCATAAAGCTCCATAGATGAAGCCACATCATCAGCCTGCTCTAAGTTGCTTATACCTAAATCATCTAACTGCAGGATCTTTTGATCATATTTTCCTTTTGACGTACTTTTGCTAAATGCATCATCCACAGCAGAATCCTTAAGGAACTTCCCATCTGTTGTCAAAGATAGATTTGCATTTGGTTCAAGATCGTAGACCAAGCTTTGAGCAGAAGGTTCAGTTAAGTTCCCATCTTCATTTTTATGTTTTTCTAGTTCAGCTAGCGCTGCCTTAATAGCTGCCTGTTCATCTTCATAGGCTTTGAGCTTGCTTGGATATTCAGCTAGATCTTTTTGATATTTAGCAAGATCCGCTTGGTATTGAGCTAATTTAGCTTCATAATCTGCTTTTGCGATTGTATTGCGCTGTTTGATGGCTTTGTTTTCTGCTGTAATCGCTGCATTGGCTACTGTATTTTCTGCTACTGCTTTTTCATAGGCAGCCTTAGCTTCGGCATTGGCTTTTTGAACACGTTCTAATTCTGCTTGATAGGCGGCTAATTGGGTTTGATAATCTGCTTCGTTATCGGCATTAGCTTTTCGGATAGCCGCTAAATCAGCTTGATATTGAGCTAACTTAGTCTCATATTCAGCTTTGGCCGTTGCATTGCGTTTTCTAATTTCTTCATTGGCAGCGGCAATTTCTGTATTTTTGGCATTATTTGCTGCTACAGCAGTATCATAAGCGGCTTTGGCGGCTGCATTAGCTTCCTGAACACGTTTCAGTTCAGCCTGATAAGCAGCAAGGGCTTTTTGATAGGCTGCTTGATTGGCTGCATTGGTTTTTTGAACGGCTGCTAAATCTGCTTGATATTGAGCCAATTTAGCTTCATAAGCTGTTTTACTGGCAGCATTTGCAGCATTAATGCGTTCAACCTCTGCTTTGTGAGCAGCCATATCCTTCTCATATTGTTCTTTAGTTGCTTGATTTTCAGCGTTGATCTTAGAAACTTCTGCTTCATGAGCGGCTACATCCGACTTATATTGATCTGTTGTTTTCTTGATTTCTTCAGCTTGTTTGGCATAGTCTGCTTTAATTTCAGTTTCTTTTTGATCCGCCTCTTGAGCTGTTTTTACCGTCCCTTTATCAACCGTTTCATCTTGAACAACATTAACACCAGCAGCTTGAGCATTATTTATTGCTGGATTAACATCAGTTTTAGGCACTTCTACTGGCATGGAGCCATTTGACTCTCCATCTTGTTTTTGACTCTGTTCTGCTTCATTGCTCGCATTTCCTTGAACATCTGGCAAATTAGTGGCTGGATTGCCTGTTTGGGTTCCAACCACAGCTGTGGTATCTACTTTACTTGTCGTTTCATCAGCAAAAACATGTTGTCCTGCCATAGAAACCGCTGCTACGGTCCCTAGAACAGCACCACAAAGCGCTTTGCTAATTTTACTTTTACGAAGGTTAAATAAGGTTTCATTACATTTCAGTACATGCTGAAAACCTTGATTTCATGCGATTTTTGAAATATTGAATTTCATTACAAATCATTTGACATCAGTTCTATGGCAACCTTTTTGGCAACCTTTTTTGAAATGATAAATTGCAAGAATAAGTGCAACATTTATTCGAACTCATCCTCTAGAGC
>OGJJ01001461.1_pt1 | contig 17734 bp, 16 predicted proteins | sample 1572081 | NCBI WGS metagenome assembly OGJJ01 (sample SAMEA2582122, study PRJEB24529) | metagenome | biome: Human gut stool | place: China | collected 2011
TTTCAAAGTCCTTACGTGTCCAGTTATCCAGACCTGTACCTCCTAGAGCGGAAGGGTACAGTCTCGCTGAAATCGGTGCGTATAGCATAGGACTATCCTTCTTAGAGTAGAACTCGAGTTCACCATTTTGATTTTTTTCTTCTATAACAACTGCACTGAGGTCAACACCTTCACCCGTAAAATACCCTAAGTTAAATAGTTGGGTCTTGTCACTAGCAACTTGAACACCTTTCAGCCCGTTTTGGTAGTAGAGGATAACATCCCCTCGCACCTTACCGATCCCGTGATGGTTTTCGTCTGGTTGTTGGTAGATGTCAAGGATGAAGTGCTTCAAAGTGCCGTCCCGGTTTAATTCAGTACGAAATACCATTTCGGCATCGAATTGATTCATCAAGCTATGAAGCTGCTCCAGTTTAGTACCGTTTTGCGAATCAAACGTGAGACTTCTTGTTTTATCGGCAATTTCGTTAATACCAATTTCAAGACCAGCAAAACCTAGTAAGTCGAGATTTTGAAGATACCACTCAATACTTTTAGCTCCGTTACTGCTAGCAAGAGGGCGTGAGCTCTCCATAGCCAATTCAAGATTGGTATTGTTACACGTAACTTGGAAGCTATCATCGTTTTCAACTAACTGAGACACATAGAATACGTGGTAGGTATTGTCGTAGAAGAACGACACATACATTTGATCATTGATATAAACTACATCCTCGTGCAATTTACCATTCACAATTTTAGGGATTGTGAAATCAAACGTACTGGTTGAATACTCAAGGTATGTGTGCCATTGACTGTTCGAATATGGCAACATGCCCGGAACGTTATTGTTTAGGGCACAAACCTTACGCATGTTCTTGTCATGAATCCAAATTTGCATTAAACAAAACGCTCCTTCCACGTTACTTCTATAATCGGGTCAGTTCTTGTCCAACTCGATGTGTAGATGTCGATTTCAGTTTCACCCGTGCCGATACTAAACGGTTCGGATAAGTACGTTAACTCATTAGACGCTGGCAAGTCGTTTATAAACGTTTTACCCCTTGCCATATCTACTTCTAAAACAGAGCCTTTCCCAAATTTATTAGGGATATCTTGAATGTTGCTAACAAAATTCTTTTGATAGTAGATTTGGTCAAGATACATGTGAGTCACTAGTGGCATTTGTCTAACTGCCGCTAACAATACGTGTATCTTGTAGGATTTCTTACCTTTTAAGGCTGGCACTTTAAATTTTTGGTAAGAACCCCACCAATAGAACGTGATTTCGTCGTCACTTCGAGTAATGTCTGACCAACCCCGTGTGGAGTTGAACGGGTTGTGTTCGTCAAGATGTGTTCCTAAAAAATGCTTGGAATCAAGAATTACGTAACCGCCTTTGCCATCAGTAGCAAAGAAGTTGTATTCACATCCTAAGCCATTTGCCACTTTTTTGGTTTCTACTCCATAAAGGAACATTCCGTTTGCATCCGTTACCGACAACTTAATGAATCCACATTGGCTTGGTAAACCTAACCAAAAGATTTGTCTCCACCACAAATAATCATACAACGAGCCCCGTTCTCCGTTCGAATCGGCAGGAATATCCCAAGATATTGAAGAACCTTGAATGTATTTAGAGGTTTCACCTCTATTCTTTAGAGCAATGTTTGGTCTATTAAATACATCTATTACCTCAAGCTCCCCTTTTAAATCGTTGCCATCGTCGTTAAAATGACCAACGTTTTTCGCTCCCGATGCAAAGCCTTGCCGAACTTCGTCGGGCGTTCTAAAAATCAAAGGAACTTCGGAATGTTTGAAATCATGATAATCAGCTTCATTCGGATTGCCAATCTCATAGCTTTCACTGGAAGATTTTACAATCCCAACCCAGCCATTATCTGAGTTGAATTTCAGCTTAATATCTGGATAAGTTTCAGCCGTACCAAAGTTCTTCAACGTAGCCCTGTAATGCCCCGTAGAAACCTTCTTAATACTGCCGTACTTGGTTTCACCATCGCTACTTACTAGGGCTTGTACCTTGTTCTCACCGTAACTTTTTGGCACATCGAACGTTACCGTTATTGTTGCGGTAATCGGTGCCGTGTTCTTGTCCACTGTTAAGGACGCTTGACCTGACGGAATAGCCTCCCAAACCTTGTTAGGTTCGTCACCAAAAATCAATGGTTTCGGTTTATCTACATTCAGATAACCGCCTAGCGTTTCAGCGATAGTATTAAAGTAGTCGTAGTTTCCGACTAGGGTAAACGATACTTGAATTTGCTTAACGGACAAGGTGCTATATAGGAATTGCTGACCATAACGCCTACGCCCTTGGTCTTGATAGTTGTTATTGAAGTTAGATGCCACGTTCTTAGTGACATCCACTGGAACGGTACGCCCTTTCCCCTCATTGAATAATTCGGTTAAGTTCTTACCGTCATAAGTTACTGACATTCCTATCAAATAATGCTACCTCCTAGCAACGCTTGTCTGCGTTCGTAATCGTTTGTTGCTTTTGTCATAAACGGTGCGAGACCGTTTGACACACTTCTTCCATCAATGACATTTCTGATCTCGATTGGGTTAGAGCCATTAGTTACTAATTGACTTAGCAAACCAATCATGACATCTAACTTGTTTTCTAGGACAGAAACACGCTCACGGTCTGAAGTGTTATCGTGACTGCCTTGTGGGGCATCGCCTGCAAAACGAGCCACTGCTTCAGTAAGCAATTGCCACGCTCTGCCACGTTTGGCGATATCCGTTGGAATGACATATTCTGGCATATCACCTTCAGCCAATTCATAAACGCCATTTTTGTGGACTAGACCACCGTTAGCGTAGCCATAGGCTGCGACACGGTTAAAGGCTGCATCCGATGTACCATAACGGTGCTTGATGTAGTTAATCGCAGCAAGCAAGTTATCATAACCATTACGGATGTTATTGTGTCCTGGGTGTTTATAAGCGTTAAATGTAGGCCCAATGGTCTGCATCAAACCAATTGAAGGTGTACCAGCTCTGGCGTTACTATCCCAATTGTTTTGGACGTTAGGGTCACCACCAGATTCACGTTGGATTGTTGCCAAAATCTTAGACACACGGAAATCAGTCGGTTCGATGTCGTTCGCCTTCAACGCTCTAATTACAGATTCACGCCAACGAGAAACGCCAGTCCCTTGTGGGTTATCTTCACCGCCACCCGCTGGGCTTAGCAATGGACCAAGAGTTTTCTTAATCCAGTCAAACATGCCCCCAACTTGGCGTTTAATCAAAGTTTGAAGTGGACTGTTACGGTCTTTCAAAGGCTTGCTATCGTCACCGCTACTACTTCCACTATCTCGAACACCGAAATCAAGGAATGTAGCAGCGTTAGCAATATGACGGCCAGCGTATTGGTGATACTGACCATTACCGCCATAGTTGTATTCTTCCCCGTCGTAAGTGTCACCATGAACGGCAGTGACAAAGTCAACGTGGTTGCTTGAAACTGGACCACCAGTGTAGACCGCTACCGTACCCGGTTTTGGTCTACTTAAGTGTGGCACGCTGGCAGAAATCCACTGGTTACCATTTCCGAGGTGACTAAACAAGCTAGGTTTAACACCAAGGTTTGCCAAACGGCTGGCAACAAAGGATACACACTCACGATAAAAATACCCCCACGGGTCAGCACCAGCGTCTTTTGCCTTGTCTTTAAAGCGGTAGTCGTCGCCTTTAGCACCCATAGCCACAGTGCCTTCATCCATCGAAGCGTTAGCCATAGACCAAAGTTCTTTCCACCAGTTCTTAGCTTCTTCGACTGGTTTCTTATACAGTGCATTACCAAGTGGATTGAACATCCCAGCTAACTTATCAGCATTAGGACTGAATTTTTTAGCCAATGACCCCACTGGGTCTTTAACCACATCGGTGACAAACTCAATCATTTTCATGAATTTATCGACACCGTTTTTCATGGTATCCCAGACTGAGCCAGCTACATTAGTAGCCGTATCCCAGATTTTAGACCAGAATCCAGTACCTTTCGCAAAGGCTCCACGTTCAACACCCATGAGCATAGCCAATTCACTAGCATTGATAACTTCCGAACCAGCCGGCAAGAGGTATTCAACGTTTCGACCTTGTGGCAAGAATGACTTACCGTTAGGCAAAATAACCATTTCTTGATTGTTGGTTTCTGGGCTATCATAACCGTCATTTAGTGTAGCTAACGTAGGCTTGGTGATTGGATTTCGGTATGAGCTAAACATACCAGTACCACCGGCAAACTTAACTTTCGGGATTTTAGAGATAGCTTCTTTACTACCACCAAAATCAGAAATCAGTTTATTGATACCGTCAATACCAGCGTTTGGCAAGGCAATGACAGCATTAATACCGTCACCGGCAAGTTTCTTCATGCCGTCCCACATTTCGCCAAAGCCTTTTTTAACGTTATCCCACGTATCCTTGAAGAATTTACCAATGTTGGTTAAGGCATCCGTGATTAGTTTGGTAATGTTAACGCCAAATTTCTCTTGTGTTAACGCTCCAATCTCATCCCATTTTTTAGATAGGAATTTCTTAGAGTTTTCCCAACCGTCAAACCAATTCTTATTGATACCTTTGTGGTGTTTGTCAATATCCTTACCAAGAGCAATCATTGCTTCACTAGCATTGCCCTTGATGCCTTCCCACGTTTTAGATGCGAATTTCTTGACGTTGTCCCATTTTTCGCCCCAATCTTTCTTAAGGTTGCTCATGTGTTTTTCAATGCCTTTAGCCATATCTTTTACATGGTCAACCGTGCTATCGACAAACTTTTTGAATGGTTTGTTGTGCTTGTACATCAACTCAAACCCAGCGACTACTGGATTCGAAAGGACAAGCAATTTTTTAGCAGTGTTAGTAAAGGCTTTAATGCCTTTTTCACCACCCGTGAAGTAAGTCTTGGTTTTTTCAAAACCTTTCTTGGTGCTCTTGGTCATCGAATCCATCGCACCCGTCCAGGTCTTCTTCATGCCATCCCAAGTCTTGCCTAGCCATTTACCAGCATTAGAAAAACCGTCCTTGATACTCTTAACGATACCATCAACGAATTTCTTGAATTTCTTATTGTGCTTATAGATTAAAGCAAACGCTCCAGCAATCGGATTAGCGATGAATAAAAGGACCTGTTTCCAGTCCTTTTTGAAGAAATCAATGATCTTGCCAAAGATTTCTTTAGTCACTTTGAAAATCTTGTCAAATGCTTTTTTAGCGGCACTGAACATGCCATCAACGAATTTCTTGAATTTTTTGTTGTGTTTGTAAAGCAACACCAAAGCAGCGACAGCCGCTGCTACCGCAACAGCAATTAACCCGATGGGATTTGCTGCCATTGCTGTGTTCAATGCTACTTGCACCCCCGTCGCAATTTTTTGAGCGGCAGCCATAGCTTTTTGGGCGACAGTCATAGCTATCGTTGAATTTTTCATCACGTTAATAGCTTTCGCAACTTTCATCACTCCTGAAGCTACTTTAGAACCTACAAAGTAAGCAGCAAACAAAGAACCGACTGTTTTAATAGCCGTCTTATGTTCGGCAATACCACCTAAAGCCTTTGATAGTGATGTTACTGGTGATTTAGCTTTCTTGCCGTTGCCAGTCATTAGGTTAAGCGCTTCGGCAACACCTTTAATCATGCCTACGGCAACTTCCCATACACCGCCAGCAAAGTCTTTACCAATGCTGAAAACTGCTCCCAGACTGTCCTTAACTTCCTTGAAGAAAGCTACAATCTTAGGGGCATTATTAGCGATGCTTTGGCTGACTTTATCAACGACCTTGTTAAGACCGTCCATTAAGCCATTAAGTTTATCTGTACCATTTCCAAGGTTAAACACCTTAGAAAAGGCATCCATGATAGTGCCTAGACCTTTGGAAACATGTTCCCCTAAATCTTTAAATTTAGTTTCAGTGTTAGGATCAGCAACCCAATTACCAATCTGTTGCAAGAATGGGTTTTTCATTTTGTCGATTGGGTCACGAAACGCTGCAACTACCGCCGGCATACGAGATTGAATAGTTCTTTCAAGACCACCGATAGTCGTTGAGAAATTAGCAGTGGCATCCTTGTACTTGTCTTGCAACTCAAACAAGGCTTTTTGTGCCATTTCAGCGGTAATCTTACCATCTTTTTGAAGTTCAGCATATTTCTCTTGGGTCATGTCTGCAATGCCAAGCTCTTGTGCTGCCACTTCTTTAAGTTGGTTTTTCATTTCCGGAAAGACGTTGATGATTGACATCATGTCTTGTCCTTGAACCTTACCATTGGCAATCATTTGAGCCCACTGAGTAGCGAAGTTTTCCACGGCTGCATCGGTCTGACCAAACGCATCTTGCAAGGTCAAAATGGCTTGCGTTTGTTGTTTGGTTAACTCGGTGTTGTGAGTAACGGCATAGAATTTTTGGTTCATGCCGTCAACCATTTCGGTTGAGTTAGCCGCTGCCTGTGCCATTTGGTTGGTCATGTCAACCATCTTCTTGCCTTCTTCGGCGTTACCCGTTAAGGTTAACCAAGTGGCATTCATGGTTTGTTGGTATTTAACGTATTCGGCACTAGACTGTGCGATTTCGTCAAATTTACCCTTGATAGCTCCCAATGCGTTTTGGAAACCGTTGCTAATGAGGTTAGCTGCAAACGTAGCCCCAAAGATGCCTTTTAGCCGTGACGTTTTGTGTTCGGTCTCATTAACTTCGTTACCTAAACGTTGAAAGCTTTCTTTCAAACGCCCGATAAACGTGCTAGACCGTTGGCTTTGCTCGATTTCATCATTCAGCTTATCGGCAGCGTTGCGAGTATGGGCAAGGCTTGTTGCTGTTTCATCTAGGCGTTGCTTTTGCTTGCGATATTCATCGCTTGTCCTTCCAGACTGTTTAGCGACACGCTCAAGCATTTCTTTTTGAGTCTCGTACTGCTTGTTTAAGTTAGTAATCGAACCCTTGTATTGCTTGAGTTGTTCTTGTCTAGCTTCATCTTCCTTACCTTCAGCTTTCAAGCGCTTGACATAAGTTTCAGACGCTTCGTTTTGGGCTTTGTATTCCTTTTGAAGTTCTGCCAAACCAGATTTTTGATAATCTAGGCTATTCTTAGCTTGTCGTTGTTGGTTTTCCAACGATGCCAAACGAGTAGTCGCTTGGTCAATCTGTTGTTGGTACTTAAGGTACTGTTCAGCAGTTTCAGCGGTGCTACCCTTAAGTTGAGACTGTTCTTGTTTCAGTTTCTCAATCTTATGTTGTTGGTTTTGGATAGCGTTACCCAAACCATCGTACTTAGCTTGTGCTGCTCCTAGATAGTCACCAGCACTACGCATTTGGCTTTCTTGTGCCTTCCATGCGTTCGTAGAGCTATTGACTAACTGAGTTAACCGCTTAATCGAATTGGCAGCCTGTAGCGTATCCAAGGCGATTTCCGTGGACATGGTAGCTTGTACTTTTGCCATGTATGTATTTTCCTCCTTTCCTTAAATATTTAGAGTAAAGATGTTGGGTCGACCATTCTATCTTCTTCCTCTTTAGCATTCAAAATTTTCATTAGCTCATAGTAATCAGTGTCGTAATACTGATCTAGTGTCCACCCAAAACCTTGGATTGATTTCTTAGCAATGATTTTCAAATCTTCAATGCGATTTTCTAAATCAAAAATCTGTTCGCCTTTAGATTTTAGTCTTTTGGGTCAATGTCACCAGCAGCGTTTTCAAGTTGCTCATCCGTCAAGCCGTACATGTAGCCTACTAGCTTTTCGGCAATCTCTTGTGTACGTTCATTGTCCAAATCGAGCAATTTATCATAAGCTTCATCATCCAAGTCAAGAATAGCACGGATGAAACCAAGCATTTCTTTAAGGATGATAAAGCTAGCTTGTGCTTGCTCTTGTGTGTCGCTATCTTCCATAGTGTCGCTGAGCTTAAGCACTGCTAGTTGATATTCGTGCATACGCAAAACGTTACGGTTGCTTGTAGTCACTTTGAAGGCTTTTTTACTGATTTCTGGGATTTGAATAGTTTTGATTTCCATTTCTCTTTACTCCTTTAACAAAAATAGAGGTCAGGCCATGAGCCCGACCTCTTGCGAATTATTTAGATTATCCACCGACTACTGGTGTACCAGTGAGAACATATCCACCAAATACTTCTTTGAACATATTTGTTTTATCAAACGTAGATGCACCAGAATAGTATTTCTTGTAAGGCTCACCGCCAAACGCAGTCGCTGACAATGCGTTAAATGTCATATTGTCGTCTTGGCGAGTTTGGGCAGTATCAGTATCTGTTGCAACGTTTTGAGTTGACTCTTGCATAATACCGTTAGCGAAACCAAAAAACACTGAGTGTTTGCGGTCAAGTGTTTCAGATTCAATCAATACCGCTGTGTGTGGTTTTTCACCGTCCATTACATATCCACCCTTGCCGTCTGGTTTGAAACCAAGCATTTTTTGTTTGATTTCGAAGTCAAGGTTATTGAAGTCGAATGCGACTGTTGGTGAACCCGGCGCAATCATAACATCTTGCACCGAGTTGTTCCCTGGAATCTTAGTTGCTTGACCTTCCAAGTTAGAGATGTTAGCGGTACGAGTACCAAGCATGCTTGAATCAACTTCGATTACACCGTCTGTAGAAAGGCCGTCAGCACCTTTAAGTAGTTTTTGGGTTTTTGGGTCAACCAATGCAAGGCGGACCATTTTCAAACCTACAATTGCCATATAGTAATATCTCCTTTGTTAAAATAATCTGTCGAGGGCAACAAAAAAGACCGCCGTGATCTGCAATGTATCGGGGTCTATAGTATGTTCTCTCATATCTGTAATTGAGTAGTGTTCAGATTTTAGGAACTTCAATAGTTCCATTTCAAAGGCTTCGATATCAAAGTCGATATCAGCCTTGTAGAAAATCTGGACTTCTACTCTATCTGTTTTACTGAAAAAGGTATTGTTTCCGCTTAAGTCAAGGGATGGATTGCTTTCGGTGAGTAACACAATTGTCTTATCGGTGTTTTCTTCGAGCTCACGGGGCAAGTTGTTTGCATATACTTCGCTTACTTCACCAAATTCTTTGCCGTCAATCAGCTCTTTTAATTTTACGGTTGCTAGCACTTAATCACTTTCCTCCTTTTCTACGGATGAATTTCTCATATTCCTCTTTTTCTGCCAATAGCACCTTTTTCTGTACAGTGCTATCGTTTTGGACATTGGTAACGAAATGATCAGCACGGTATTTCTTAGTACCGTCATTTAAACGTCTGGCATTTTGTGCGTGGTAATTGTTTTTCCAGCCTACGGTTGCCACACCGTTCTTTCTGCCGTCAGCGTTAGTTGATTGGACAGATAAACCGTCAGCCATGTGTCCATACTTCAAATCTTTTTTATTTGAGTAGTGTTTCTCTCTAGTAACTTCTTCCAGTTCCTTTTGAAACACTTTCGCACCAGCAGTTGTGATTTTCGCTTGCTCCGCTGGTGTGATATCGCCAATACTGGCTACCGTTTCAAGCCAGCCCTCTAGTGCTTCATCAAGCCCTACCATAGCCATCACCCAACTTTCTTGTGTTTTCTCAAAGTCAGAAAGTCGTAGCGATTTAGCCCAAAGTTCTCGTTTGGACTGACACGCACAATATCGTACCGAGTGCCATTTAGGACGGCTACTTGACCTTCAATCACTTTGGCATTGTGGCGAATAACAATCACTCGTGTATCGCTCTCACCATTCTGTTGAGCCAAATACTCTTGATTGAGTGTGCGAGTGTGGGGTTTATAATGCAGCGTAAACTGTTTCACGAATTTCGGCACGCTTACACCCGTAAACTTGTTAGGGGTGCTTTGGTATATACCGAAATCAGCTTTGAAACGAAAGTCTGAGGGTAAATATCTGACTTTAGCCATCCTTTTCCTCCGTATACGTTGCGTACAAGCCCCTTAATTGCCCGATTATGCTATTTAAAGTGAGATTGACAGGATAAGACACCGTGTCCGTTAGAGCCACTCTGTAGGTGAAATATGAGCTTGTGAGGGCTATTACAGCCGTATCGTAAAGAGATTCTACACTTTCAAGGTCATAGAATTTCTTATCACTACCGACTGCATTGATAATGTACTGTTGAGCCGATTCAATGTAAGCTGGAATGAGTGCAGTGTCGTCTGTCTCATCCAGATTAAGAGTCTGCATGATGGTTTCCTTAGATACACTCATTGCTTACCTCCTAAATTAAGCTCCGGCAGTAAGATTAGCTTTTTGGTCAGCAATCGCTTTAAATGACGCTGGCACAAACGCTTCTTCATCAGTTTTAACCACGTCGAAACGGTCAATAACACGCACTTTAGTAGTGTCAGTTTCGAATGCTCCGCCACCAATGTTTGTTGACAACAATGACAAGTGTTGACGGTCAAACAATGTTACCGCTTGCTTCAAGTCACCAAAGTACAATGGCATAGCTCCAGTAGTAGCATTAGCAAGCCAGCGGTCAGATACTTCTTTAACTGCAAAACCATCGATTGAGTATCCAGTAGGTGATTTAACGTCACGCTCCATGAGGTAGTCACCCATAGCATTCTTAACTTTCTTAAGGGCAGTGAATCCAGAAGTGTTAGTCAAGAAGAATGAAGTTTGCTTAATCGCTGGGTCAACTTTAGCCTCAAGATCAATGATGTCATCCCATTTAGCCAATGTTGGTTTAGTTGGAAGTGTAGCAATCACATCCAAGATAGCTTTGTTTCGTGTTACTACGACTTTTTTCGCAATCCAACCAGACAACCATGCAAGGATGTTTTCAGCAGAATCAGCAAGCAAGCTGTTAGTTACTGTAGAAATACCAGCATAGCGTTTGATAGTGTACTTGATAAGTGACAATTTAGGGTCATCATTAGCACCGATTTGACCAGCTTCATCATCGAGTTTAGAAAGGCCAGTGATTTCAGCCCATTTTTCGTAAACACGAGAACCAGTAAGAGTCGTTACGTTTTCAACGTTTACATACTCTTGCAATGAATCGTATTGACGAACCAAAGTATTGATAGCTGTACGAATATCTTGTGGGATAGTCAATCCAGCGTCAGAACCAGATGCGTCTGTTTTAGAATCAAGCAAGTTTTGGTAACGACCACGAACGAGGTTTTTGAAGTCTTTAACAAAGTTAGCTTTAACTTCTTCTTCGTTTTCAGTCAAAGGTTTCTTGTCTTCTTCAGTCATGTTAGCTACTTCACTAGCACGAGCTTCAGTGTATTGTTCTTTGAACATATCACGCTTCATTTTCGCAGTGTCACGTTCGTTCTTGATTGCTTGCAATTCTTCAGCGGTAACTGAATCGTCAAGCATAGCTACGTTAAGTTTTTCATTAAGATTTTCGACCTTGTCGCCTTGTGCAACCCAAAGGTCATGCAATTCATTTGATGTTTTCATCAATCATCTTCCTTTCGTTTTTCAAGTAAAATAGCCAATTTCTGCTCACGCAAAGTATTGGTCTTAGGTATCGCAATCATATTCTTAAATTTAGTGATTGCTGATTTGCTTGGTAGTTGATGTGTGGCATTAGTAACCATGATTTCTTCTTCATCATTATCAAAGAACATGATTTCATCCGCAAAGCCTTTATCAACGGCAGTTTTAGCATTGAGCCATGTTTCTTTGGCCATGAGGTCAAGTAATTCTGGTTGTTTAAGTCCAGTCTTCATTTCATAAGCCAAAGCAATGGATTCATCAATGCTATTAAGCACCGCTGATTGATGCTCTAGGTCGTCACTATTACCAACGATGCCAGTGGATGCCTTGTGAATCATGATATGTGCCGTTGGACTGATGCGCACAGTATCGCCAGCCATAGAAATGACACTGGCAGCACTAGCAGCAAGCCCTTGTACATTGACCACAATACGCTTGCCACTTGCCTTAAGCATTGTATAAATTTCGCTAGCTGCAAACACATCACCACCATTAGACGCTATATTAAGCGTGATTTCTTCGTCTTCATCGTTAGCAATGGCATCTTGTACCAGCTTTGGATAGGTACTAGACATGCCAAAGTATTCGTAAAAAACACCAGCATCATCACTTACAATATCGCCTTTAATGTCAATCTTGCCCATTTGTCTCACCTCCTTTCAATGATGTACGGTTAGGGTTTTCACCCTTTGGCAACTCTTTAGGGAGAATTTCAGCTTGTTGCAAAATATACAAGCCTTGATTCTGTGCGAGTGTGCCACATTTAACCATGCTATTGATACGGCTGATATAGTTAGCACCAGTCGGATCAACCGCTGGGAAAATATCCGCATCCACATCGCATGAAAGTTTTTGAGACAATTCACTAAGAAATGGTCTTAAGTAGCGTGCGACTGCTTTAGAATACACGTTTGAACTCATTTCTAGTGATGATTGTTGGTCACCTTGCCCACCGACAACGTTTTCTGGGATACCGTAGACCTTTGCAAATTGTCCGGTCGTCCAGTCCGCTTGCTTAAGTAGTTGGGCCACGTTGGATTTAATTTCAAGAGGTGTAAAATCCTCTAAATCATCCAGCACCAACGGACCGCCTTGCATTTGCTTCATTGCTTGTCGAGAACGGGAAACCTTAGTTTTGAAATCGAGCAAACCACCGCCCTTGATTTTCAAAATACCATTGGCATTTAGGGCATTTTTAAGGGAATTAAGCGTTAGCTTATCACTAGCCTTTTGAATATCTAGTTCTCTACCAAGAGCCATCAACGGACTTACGCTTGTCAAACCGCCATCCACGGAAAGCAATCTGAAGTGTAAGATGTCGCTTTGTGGAACGTGTTGTTTTGGCGGTATGCGTGGGTCATCGAATGTGACGTTATAGTAAAGACCATTCTGATTATCCAATCGATTGAAAGTAACTTGAGACGGTCTTAGATACTCCCACTTCATATCACGGCCATTATCGTTACGCCAACGGTACGCAAAGGCTTCACCACCCAAAAGCATTTGAGCAAAGATTGACTGGTAAAAATTAAAGCGGTTAGCGTTGTTAGACGGGTTATCCACAATCCCTTGTAACTGTTTTCGGCTAGTCGTTAGCTTGGCAGTCGCAAGGTCGTTGGATAGCTGACTGATAATAGAGAATAAGTCCGAGTTTTTAAGAGCAGTTTCAGCCGAAACCCACTCACTACCGTTTAAAGTAGCTAAAAACTCTGGATCAGTGATATCAAAAAAGCCCCCTTGGTTACTCGGTGGGCTTTCTGTCGCAATATTAAATATCGGCAATTATTATCACCTCCTTTCTAGCTCTTTTTAGCGGCTAGTTCACTAATTAAACCTGCTAATACGAATGTGATGGTCATGCTGATGCCAAACCACACGTAACCGAGGTTATAAGTGGTTAAATTAAGCGAAATTGCAGCTAAAATGAACATCAAAATGTCAAAAATAGCCCAAATCGCCTTAAAAAACTTCAAAATCATGTATTAATACTCCTCTAGTAGCCCACTATCTGGGTTTTTTAACCAGTTTAAAACGGCTTCTTGACTCATGTGCTCTACCTTCCACGTTGGATTGTTGGTAATAGCGTAGTCTTCGAACGCATACATACCATCATAGAATGCGTCGATAAGAGCATCCACCACGTCAATCTTATAGGTCGATTTCATTTTGTCTACTTGAATACCGATGTTATCCTCTTTAATTACCGCATTTATCAAGGCTTTACGCATGATTTCATCATCAAGGCGAGTGATATTGCCTTCGATAAATAGCGTTTGAAGGAATTTTGTAGGGTCTTTTAGTTCGCTTGTCCGTTGTCTAATCGGCATAAGTGGGAAGCTAGTGTTAGATTCCAAGGCTTTGATAATCTTTGATACTCCCATAGCGTCATAGCCAAAAAAGACCACATCAAGTTGATTGTCTTCCACATACTCACAAAACCATCGGTACACTTCCTCTGGATTGATTAGCCCTTGTGGGTGACTTGTAATCGTACAAAAACCCTTGGTTTCCAAATCCCGATAGTTAACACCGTCCTGCTCCATTTTGGCTTCTAGTGAGCCGGCTTGATGCCAGGGGATGAAACTATGCTGCTCGATGTGCCATTTCTGACTACTGTCTTCCGAAACATACGGATAGACGAAACCAATAGCCGTGTTATCGCTAAACATTGAAGCGTCAAGCCCGACATAAACACGTTTCCCCTTGATATCAAATTCATCAACGACTGCATTTTCAATATCAGTCAAATCAAGAAAACTATTGCTATCAGCAAGTAACCAACAATTCATGTTCTTAACTTGGAAATCAGCAAGTTTTCCCATGAGTAGCTTCTTATCTCGTTCGGAAAGTAGCCCCTTCATCAAGCCATCCTTTAGTTTAGGGTGGTTAAGTAGTGGGTTGCTCTTTGACCATGTTTCTGGTTTGAAGACTTCTTCCAAATTATCTTGCGACCAGATTAGACATAGCTGATCATCACCAGACCTGTCGAAATCACGTTCCATGATTTCAATCAGTTTCTTTTGCTCTTGATGAAACGGCACATCGGGCGTTTGGTAAGAAGTTGAAATTTCAATAAAACGTGAACCCTCGGTGTTAACTTGTCCGGATGTGATTTTAGAAATCCCTTCATCCGTTCTAAGTTCACCGACCTCATCAGAAATGGCGGTCTTAAAGTGCTTACCGTCAAATTTACCAGATTCAAAAGAAATGGTATGAATAGTGTTAGCGTCCACAAGCGACTTAATTTCTCGTGAATATAACTGAAGCTGTGTTTCCTCTGCTAATGACTTAAAGGGCTCGTTCTCAATGATTCTAGCCATCATTGATTTGACATAAGTAAACAGCTTCATTGTTTGGTCAAAGTTTAGTGAGCTAACAAGAAAATCTTGGTTACTTTGCCCGATAATTTCAATCAGATAAGAGAAATTGAGACAGATACCAGCTATCATCGTTTTACCTTGTGAACGGGCAATAGAAATGATGATATTTGAAAACCTTGGCACATCATCCAAATCAAACCATGCAAAGAGCTGGGCAAAAATAAAATACTGCCAATCCATAGGCTCTAGCTTTTGGCTGAGATCATCAACGTTTGGCACTAGAGACAAGAATTTCAAGAAACGGTTAAACGCTTCAATCGAGTAGACATAAGGGAAATCTTCGTCCCCTTGTCGTTGCAAGTCTCGGATGTGTCTAAAACATGCTAATTGAATATTGTAACCAGCGACAATTTTGCCATCTAGCACATCAAAACAATATTGCGTGCCATAGTCGGTATAAGTTTTTCGCTCATAAGAAAAATCGATGCTATTATAAACACCGATTACATCTTTCGACTTGGTCAAATCAATCTCTTGCATGTTTCACCTCCTTTATTTGAAGAATGCTGCCATCTTATCTTTCATAGATGTATTATCCGCCTGACTTCCGGCTATTTCAGCTAATTCTGCCCGTCCTTTAGGTGTCAGCCCTAGCTGGATGCCTATTTTATTAAGGGTTTCGGCAGCATCTTTCATCGTCGCAACGGCTGGGTTTTTCTTAAATCCCATTGACTGCTCGCCTAAAATTTCACCACTCCCAGGCGACTGGATAAATTTAATGATTTCGGTTTGGATACCGTTTTCTTTCACGTCCTCATAGGCTTTTTTATAAATTTCATAGGTCGTGCAGTAAGTTTCCACAAGAAACGTGTCAATGCGTTCGACCTTTTCTGTTGCTTTTAAAAACGGAATTATTTTAGTCCAAACTGACCTCGCCACCGTTCCTAGGTAGTTCGGTGGGTCAATGGGTAGAAAGCGGTCATTTTGCTCGTAAAACGGTTTCCGTTTAGCTGGTGACTTATTCGCCATCTTCTCACCTCCTAAATTAAAAATAGACCCTTGTTAAAACCCTCAAAATTGGCGTGCAGTGTAAGAAAACACCTTGTAGTGGCTCTCCTTGGCACGAGAAAGGGGGCGGGGTCAATTTTAAATCGTTCCGAGGGTTATTACACCACCCTTATTATAAAATCGTGCTATGGGCTTATTAGAGGGGTTTAACGACGTCCTCTTTTTTGCGGGCTATTAAATCCGCCCATGATGCCACGGAAAGTCGTAGCTCGGTGTTTTGTTTCGTTCTATTTTGACCAGTACCATAGATTTCTTGCTCCAGGGTACGTTTCGTGTTATCGCAGCTTCTACACGTTGCTACCACGTTTGAAATTTCAGTCCTAAGTTCTGGAGCTATTTCAACGGGTGTAATGTGGTCGCCTATGCGTGCGTCTGGTGTGGTCACACCCAAGGCAAGACAATACTGACATAAATAGTTGTCACGTTCTAAAGCTATCTTACGAATGGATGACCAAGTTTTTGAACGATAGAATGCATAGCGCTCCTTACTCTCATCGTCTCGGTTTCTCACTCGTGTGTTGTATCTAGTCCGTGAATACCTCTGTCTCTCTTCAGTGTATGCTGCTTCCATACTGCTATGCTTACTACAGTAATGTAATGGTCTCTCTGTTAGAGCATGGCATCCCTCTGCCCTGCATCGTCTGACCATCGGCATAGATATACCTCCTCTCAGATAAACTAAAAGAGAACACCACTGTGTCCTCTTGATTCGATAATACTATATTACCACGTTGATAGTATGATGCACTATAGATTGGTATAGATCAATGCAGATTAGTCCAAATACTTCTCAGCTTGTCTTAACTTAACATAGTATGTTGCCTTACTAAAGCCCATACGGTCACATATCTGCCAGATATCTAGCTGGTCTATGTACACCATCTGGAGTAGGGAGCGTGCATCTATATCCCCCACCTCTGCTATTTGCCGGCGGAAGTCTAGCTTTTGCTTAATAGCTTTGGCTGTGAAACATTCCACTTCCTCCCTAGCCGTCATAAGTTCCACGTAGATATCATCCTTGTCCTTACGTTTGCCACCTTGCACCATATCTGTTTGCATAGCACCAGCCGTAACCTTAAGAGCTTGAGATTCCAACCTTTTAATTTGTTCTATCTGGCTATCAATATACCTGTCTAACGCCTTAATCTTTTGCAGTCGTTCCACTGTTCTCATAAATTACATTCCTTTATGGTATAATATTATTAATAGCGTTTGGACAGTCCTGGGCATTAGTCTGGGTCTTTTTTGTTTACAAGAATAAAGAAGGATTAAGTTATCACCTCCCATGCGTTAGATTTAGTCTTGCCACCAGTAATGCAGAGACTAGGGTGAAAAGAAATCAAAAAGGATTCCTCGATTCTAATTATTTATTTACTGGATTTGGTGTCGAGGTCTGTCAACTCGACGGTGTCGAAAAAGTGTTGAAAAGTGTCTTAGCCACTAAATTTAGTGTATTTTGACAGACTAACAGCCAGTGACGGATTCGAACCGTCTATACCATTCTGGCTACAAACCCATTGCCAATGCCGTATATAAGGCACGCTTAACGCTGGGTTTCTTGCGACCTACCTTGCCTTTAGTTCTATATTTAAGAATGATGCGATCAACTTCATCGTCCAATCTCTCGCTCCACTCATAGTTATTGAAGACAAAGTCAATAATCTCGCTGAATAGCTTTCTTGAAAGTAACCCTTCCATTTGAATAGCTTTCAAAGGTGTTAGAGCAGCTTTTTCCGCATAGCACAGATTGAGGGCGTTTTGGGTTCTGTTAGCGTTTTTCTGGTCGCACCCTTTAACCTCTCTAATATAACTATTTAGATTGTTAGGGTGTTCCTTGCGTAGTTCTTCCACTTCCTCTTTGAATCGTTTAAACAGCCCCTCTGGCAGTCCTGCGTTGGTTTTATCCAACACTGG
>OGJJ01001465.1_pt1 | contig 17703 bp, 21 predicted proteins | sample 1572081 | NCBI WGS metagenome assembly OGJJ01 (sample SAMEA2582122, study PRJEB24529) | metagenome | biome: Human gut stool | place: China | collected 2011
GCGGACGTGACATCAACGTTATGGTATTCGATACAGAGGTTTACTCCAACACAGGCGGACAGTCTTCCAAATCTACACCGACAGGTGCGATCGCTCAGTTCGCAGCAGGCGGAAAAGAGACTAAGAAGAAAGATATGGCATCTATCGCAATGAGCTATGGCTATGTATATGTAGCACAGATCTCCATGGGTGCTGACTTCAACCAGACTGTAAAAGCAATCGCAGAGGCAGAGGCATATCCGGGACCATCCCTGATCATTGCTTATGCTCCATGTATCAACCATGGTATCAAGAAAGGTATGAGCAAAGCTCAGACAGAGGAAGAGCTGGCAGTTAAGTGCGGATATTGGCACAACTTCAGATTCAACCCGGCTGCTGAGAACAAGTTCAGCCTTGATTCCAAGACACCGGATATGGAGAACTATATGGACTTCCTGAACGGTGAGGTTCGTTACAATTCTCTGCAGCGTCAGAATCCTGAGAAAGCTGCAAGACTGTTTGCTAAGAACGAGTCTGAGGCTCAGGCTAGATATGAGTATCTGCAGAAACTTATCACTCTTTACGGAGCAGATAAGAAAGAAGACTAATTATTGATCAATAGTTGCTGTTTATACAGTGTGCTTGCTGATTAAGCATTAGGTGACAGGCCTGCGGTGTTTAGCGCACCGCAGGCCTTTTTCATATACAGGAGAGACATACATGAAAAGAGTTTTTTCGAAGGAGAAATCCCGGAAAGAAAAAAAAGCAGATTTTTATATTCTGTATACGATTGTTTTTGCAGCGATCTCGCTGTTTATTTACAGTTGTTTTTATTTCAATGGAAAATCCCTGATCTGGAGTCATGACGGTGTTCCGCAGCACATCAATGCACTTGCCTATTATGGAAAATATTTGCGGAATGTTCTGCAGACGCTGATGACGGAGCATAATCTTTCCCTTCCTATGTGGGATATGCATATCGGATACGGTTCCGATATCCTTACGACACTTCATTATTATGTGATCGGCGATCCGCTGACCTTACTGTCCGTTTTTGTACCGGAAAAGGATACAGAGATCTTATATGAGCTCCTGATCTTTCTCCGTATTTATCTGTCGGGTATCACATTCAGTATTTACTGTTTTTACCGCAAAAATCCCAAACAGGCCACATTCCTTGGAAGCCTTGTTTATATTTTTGCAGGGTGGACCATTTATGCGTCCATGAAGCATCCATATTTTTCCAATCCCATGATCTATCTGCCGCTGGTCCTTATGGGAATTGAAAAGATTTACAAAAAAGAAAAGCCACACCTTTTTATCTGTGCGACGGCTGTAGCGGCAATGTCTAATTTTTATTTCTTTTATATGATCAGTATCTTTATGGTGTTGTATGCAGCTTTCCGGTATTTTGGAATATTCCGCAGGCGTTCAGTAAAAGATGTATTTCAGTGGTTCCTGAAATTTGCAGGCTTTTATCTGGTTGCACTTATGATCGCTGCACTGATCTTTTTACCTGTGGTCATGACTCTGTTTGGAACAGAGCGCTTTCAGGCGCAGAATTATGTGCCGCTGTTATATGACCGCATTTACTACGAAAAATATCTCGGCTGCCTGATCGGCGAAAATATGATCCAGTGGGGCGTTGCTGGATATTCCGCAGTCGCAATGGCAGGCGTGTTTGTGATCTTTTCCAAAAAGAAAAAATATACGGGACTGAAGCTGGGCTTTGTGCTTCTGAACCTGTTTTTGCTGATCCCCTTTACAGGTCATGTACTGAACGGATTTTCATACGTGTCCAATCGATGGATCTGGGCATATGGAATGCTGATCGCATATATCCTGGTACAGGCATATCCTGAACTGTTTACTCTGGGTATCAGGGAAAAACGACGGATATTTGTGATGCTGCTGATATATGGCGGGTTGGCACTATTTTCGGAATCTGCCCGCACGGAACGCAATATTATGGCACTGATGATGCTGGTCCTGGCTGTGTTTACAGTGGTTTCCTACGGAAACGTATTTACACAGGGAAAATATCTCTGCGGAATGATCGTCGCAGTGCTTGTGACCAGCATCTTTCTGAATGTTTCATACCAGTATTCTTACGAAAAAGATTACCTGTCAGAATTTGAGGAAAAGAATCAGGCGCTGGAAAAGCTTCAGGCCGGACCGGACAAAGCAATCCGGTCAATGGATGATTCAGCGGTTACCAGATATGACCAGTACAAAACGGGCTCTTACGTAAACACTGCCATGTATATGGGAACCAATAGTACCTCCTATTATTTCAGTGTGGCCAATGGAAATATCAGCCGTTTCTTTGATGAGATGTATCTGAATACCCCCTGGGATTATCATTACAGCAGCCTGGACGGACGGAGTATCCTGGATCGTCTTGCCTCCGTGAAATATTTTGCCATCAAAAAAAGCGGATATGGGTATCTGCCATACGGCTATGACAGTGAAGCAGCAGTCACAAAAAAATACAGGATCTACGAAGACGAGGATTCCCTTCCTCTTGGTTATACCTATGATTCCTGGATCCCCAGAGAAAAGTATGAAAAGCTTTCCGTGACCGAAAAGCAGCAGGCGCTCCTGCAGGGGGCAGTCCTTGAGGACAGCAGTCTTTCTGAGACAGATCTAACCTTTGATGATAAGAAAGCAGATTTTACACTGGAAGCAGGAAAAGGCTGTAAGATCAAAGACGGAAAGATCATTGTGACCAAAGAAGGAGCGACCGTACAGATCGGATATCAGGGAGAACCGGAGGCAGAGGTTTATCTTGTGGCAAAAAATCTGGATTTTAATGCCTATTCTCCACGTACAGTGGTCAGTGATAAAAAATGGGATTCCATGACAGAATATGAGAAGAATACAGTACGTTATGAAGATAATAACTGGCGCTACTGGAAAGAAAGCAAGGAATCAGCAGTGGATGTTTCGCTGGGATCCGTGGACAAGACTATCCGGATCTTTACAGATAAATACAACGGCTACAGCGGAAGACATAATTTTCTTCTGAATATGGGATATAAAAACTATTCTGCAGGAACTATGACACTGACATTCTCCATGCCGGGAGAATATACCTTTGATGATCTGTATGTGGTATGTCAGCCTATGTCTTCTGTCGAAGAACAGACAGAGGAGCTTGGAAAAGAAGCTCTTCAGAATATCAAAATGGAGACAAATTGCATTCATGGAGATATCACAACCACTTCCGATAAGATCCTGGTATTTTCCATTCCCTACAGCGCAGGCTTTACCGCCTATGTAGATGGAGAAAAAACAGAACTTGTAAAGGCAAACAGTATGTATATGGGACTGGAATTAAAAAAAGGCAGGCATACGGTCACGCTCAGATACTGTACACCGTATATTGTGCCCGGAATGATACTGACGGTGATCGGCCTTATCCTGTTTGTCGGGATCGTAATATCTTACCGGCGCCGGGGAAAACAAAAAGAAAGGGGAAAACAGGAGAAATGAGCCGATTATCGGTAGTTTTGCCTGCCTGTAACGAGGAACCGATGCTGGAGAAAACCTGCCGGACTCTCAGAGAGCTCCTGGGGCAGGCCGGGATCCTTTATGAACTGGTCCTGGTAGATGACGGTTCCTCTGACGGAACCTGGGCAGCGATAGAAAAAGTATCCGGAGAAGATAAAAATGTGACAGGTGTGCATTTTTCCAGAAATTTCGGGAAAGAAGCAGCAATTATGGCCGGCCTTGCACAGGCCTGCGGAGATGCGGTGGCTGTGATGGACTGTGACCTGCAGCATCCGCCGGAGATCCTCCTGGAAATGTACCGGCTCTGGAAGCAGGGCTACGAGGTTGTGGAGGGTATCAAGAAAAAACGTGGAAAAGAAACTCTTTTTCACAGAAAAAGTGCCGGATTTTTCTATCGGATCATGTCCCGTGCCACCGGCTTTGATATGGAAAATGCTTCTGATTTCAAGCTGCTGGACAGGAAAGCGGTGGAGAGTGTTCTCGCCATGCCTGAACGGAGCATGTTTTTCCGGGCGGCATCGTCCTGGATAGGATTCAAAAGCATTTCTGTACCTTTTGAGGTGCAGGAGCGTGAGGCAGGAGAATCCAAATGGTCTGCAGGAACGCTGATCAGCTATGCGTTTCGGAATATCGTGGCATTTACAACACTTCCGCTGCAGTTTGTAACAGCCGGTGCTGTGGGCTGCTTTGGGTGTTCCCTGCTCCTTCTGGTCTATTCTCTGATCCGGTATTTTTCCGGGCATGCGGTGGAAGGCTATACCACGCTTCTGATCGTGATGCTCTTTATCGGAAGTGCCGTGATGATGAGCCTCGGGATCATCGGATATTATATCGCCAGGATCTATGAGGAAGTAAAACGCCGTCCAAGATATATCGTGTCAAAGATCATACGAGGAGGAGATACCAATGAAAAAGTGGATCCTTAAATTCTATGAAAATGATGTGATCCGTTATATTTTCTGGGGTGGTTGTACGACTCTTGTAAATCTGTTAAGCTTTTATATCATGAGGGCAATGAAAATCCCGCTGATGAGTGCCAACATCATATCGATCATCCTGGCGATCCTGTTTGCCTATGTTGTGAATTCCAGATTTGTATTTCATGACCGCTGTGAAACATGGAGGGATCATATACAGCCCTTTCTGAAATTTATAAGTGCCCGTCTGGTGACCATGGTCATTGAGGTAGGCGGTGTATGGCTTCTGGCGGAGATCCTGGGATTGCAGGATATGTTTGCAAAATTCTGCACACAATTTATCGTGCTGGCGTTGAATTATATTTTTAGTAAATTTATTATTTTTACCACAGGTAAAAGGATTGGAGGTAGCAAATGATGACTTTGGATGAGGCAGTGAAGAAAGTCCGCCCTCTGGATGAAAAGGCTATGGAGGGGGCGAGAAAGAGATGGGACAGTATTGCAAAGCCACTGCATTCTCTGGGAGAACTGGAGAATATGCTGACACAGATCGCCGGCATCACAGGTACGCCGGAGATACGTGTGGAGAAAAAAGCGGTGGTTGTCATGTGCGCGGATAACGGAGTTGTAGAAGAGGGCGTGACCCAGACCGGACAGGAAGTGACGGCTGTCGTGGCTGAGAATTTTCTGGAAGGGACTACTACCTGCTGTGTGATGTGCCGTCAGTGTGGAGCAGAGCTTTTTCCTGTAGATGTGGGAATGGTCACAGATACAAAGGTCCGTACAGATCTTAAGGTTGCCTATGGGACCAGAAATATGACCAGGGAGCCGGCAATGACAAGAGATCAGGCGATTCGTGGCATCGAAGCCGGAATTGCCATGGCAGAGGAGCTGAAGGATAAAGGATATCAGGTCCTTGCAACCGGTGAAATGGGCATCGGAAATACCACCACCAGCAGTGCAGTAGCAGCTGTGCTTCTCGGAAAACCGGTGGAAGATATGACCGGACGTGGTGCCGGATTAACCAGTGAAGGGCTTGTCCGGAAGATCAATGCGATCAAAAAGGCGATTGCGCTGAATAATCCGGATCGTTCAGATGCCATTGATGTCCTGGCAAAGGTAGGCGGACTGGATATTGCAGGAATGGCAGGAGTATTCATTGGAGGAGCAGCACTTGGAATGCCGGTTGTCATGGACGGATTTATTTCCTGCGTATCTGCACTGATCGCAATAAAGATCTGCCCGCAGGTAAGTGATCATATCATTGCGTCTCATGTATCCAAAGAGCCTGCAGCACATCTGATCCTGAAGGAGCTTGGCAAGGAAGCGATCATCCACGCAGGCATGTGCCTGGGCGAGGGAACCGGAGCTGTGGCACTGTTTCCTATGATGGACCTGTCCTGTGCAGTATATAATTCCATGAGTACCTTTGGTGATATCAATGTAGAACAGTACGAGGAGCTGAAATAATATGCTGGTTGTTGTAACAGGAGGCAGCGGAAGCGGAAAATCTGCTTTTGCGGAAGAAACCATACTTTCCCTTGGCGAAGCCAGAAGGATCTATATCGCCACCATGCAGGCTTTTGACGAAGAAAGCCACAGGCGCATCCGCAGACACCGGCACATGCGTGCAGGAAAAGGCTTCGAGACAATAGAAAGATATACAGAACTTGATGAGCTGTTCATCCCGAAGGACTGTGTGGTTCTTCTGGAGTGCATGTCCAATCTGGTTGCAAATGAGATGTTCCGGGAAGACGGCTTCCACCCGGAGGTGGCGGAAAAGATCACAGAAGGAGTGAAAAATCTTCTTTCCCAGGCAAAGCATGTGGTGATCGTCACCAACGAGATCTTTTCAGACGGGATCCTCTACGAGAAAGAATCAGAACAGTACAAAAAAGAGCTGGGACAGATCAACCAGAAACTGGCAAAGATGGCGGAAGAGGTTGTGGAAGTCGTGTACGGGATCCCTGTATGGCATAAAGGAGGAAAGGAAGCATGAAAAGCTTGTGGAACAGTTTTAAGGCAGCCTTTGCCATGTTTTCAAAGATCCCCATGCCCATGGTGGACTGGAAGAAGGAAAACATAAAATATATGATGTGCTTTTTTCCTTTTGTGGGGACTGTCATCGGTATTCTGACATGGCTTGCAGGAGGAATCCTCGGAATGCATGCAGCTCTGGAACCATTTTTTCTCGCTGTGATCCTTACTGTGATCCCGGTATTTATTACCGGCGGCATTCATGTAGACGGGCTTCTGGACACATCGGATGCATTAAGCTCCTGGCAGGAACGCACAAGGAGGCTGGAGATCCTGAAGGATTCCCATGCAGGTGCATTTGCCATTATCACAGCCTGCGTATATTTTATCCTCTGGCTGGGAGCATGGGATCAGCTCCTTGGAAATTATAATGGGATCTGTATCATGAGCTTGGGCTTTATGATGTCCAGATGTCTTTCCGGGATCGGTGTGATCACATTTCCCAAGGCAAGGACAGACGGGACTGTGGCAGAATTTTCCAGAAATGCGTCGGAGATCGCAGTGCGAAATGTTCTTATCACGATGTTTGTGATCCTTGCAGCGCTGATGATATGGGTGGATCCGATCCTGGGTGTTCTGGCAGCTGTCAGCGCGCTTCTGGTATTCTGGTGGTATCACCATATGGCTTTGAAATATTTTGGAGGGACCACAGGCGATCTTTCCGGATTTTTCCTCTGCATCTGCGAGGTTGTGATGGCACTGGTGCTTGCTTTTGGCGGCGCGTTTAATCTGTAATGAAGATTTGGATGAGGTAAAAAAGATATGGAAATGATAATCGGAGGTGCATATCAGGGAAAAGCTGCCTATGCAAAAGCGCAGTTCCCGGATGTGGACTGGAAATTCGGAGGAGAGATCACAGAAGAGGAGCTTCTGAAGGCAGAGGGCGTTCTGGGATTTCAGGAATACATAAGAAAAGCTCTGAAAGCAGGAGAAGATCTTACCGGCCTGGCAGAAAAGCTGGCACAGCAGGATACGGATGTGATCCTTGTCAGTGAGGAGGTAGGCTACGGGATCGTTCCGGCGGATGCTTTTGAGCGGCAGTACCGTGAAGCTGTTGGCCGGGTGTGCACTGCACTGGCTGCAAAAAGCAGAAGGGTCACAAGAGTGGTATGCGGGATCGGGACGGTGCTGAAGGATGATTAGATTATATCTGATACGACATGGACAGACACCCGGAAATAAGCTTCAGCGTTATATCGGAACAACGGATGAACCACTGAGCACGGAAGGAAAGGAATTTCTGGAAAAGCTGACCTATCCCATGCCGGAGGCCCTTTACGTAAGTCCGCTCTGCCGTTGTGTGGAAACTGCGGGGATCCTTTTTCCGGGAAAAAGTTTTCATATTATCGAAGAGCTTTCCGAGTGTGATTTTGGAGAGTTTGAAAATAAAAATTATAAAGAGCTTTCCGGAAATCAGGATTATCAGAGGTGGATCGACAGCAATGGAACGCTTCCTTTTCCGGGAGGAGAAAGTCGAGAAGCTTTTAAGCACCGAAGCCTTACAGGATTTCAGAAGGCCGTCACACAGTGTATCCGTAACAACATAAAGACAGCGGCTCTTGTGATACATGGCGGTACGATCATGAACATTATGGAAGAATATGCGGACAGACCCAGGGCTTTTTATGAATGGCATGTAAAAAACGGCGGTGGTTATCTGGCAGAGCTGGAGCCTGCGCTGTGGCAGAAGGGACGGAGAGAACTCTGTGTCCGTGAAGCATATATGGAGGGTTAAGTTATGAATGAACAGAAGATCAGCTGGAAACGTAGTGACTTGAAATGGCGTGGAAAACAGGCATTCAAAAAAAATTACTGGTCAGCAGTGCTGGTAAGTCTGGTGCTGGCTATTGTGATGGCAACCAGTGGAAGCGGTGCGGCCACAGGCAGTGCCGGAAATGCGGCAAGTCCGGATTACGGTGTTACAACGTATCGTTTGGGTACGGATATCAATGGTGTTACTTCTTATGTCAGCCATGTATTTCGCTCCCCACTGGCAGTGCTTTTTGCGCTTCTGAGTGCCAGTGCCGTGGTAGCTGTGGCTCTGATCGGAATCCTTTTCCATTTTTTTGTGGGAAATGTTCTGGAGGTAGGCGGAAGAGATTTTTACATTGAGAACCTTTATTCTGTACCCGGGCCCGGAAAGCTCCTCAGTGCATTTCGTTCAGGGAATTACGGCAATATCGTAAAAACCATGTTTTTACGGGACCTGTATCTTGTATTGTGGACGCTGCTTTTCATTATTCCCGGAGTGGTAAAATCCTACGAATATAAGATGATACCTTATCTTCTTGCGGAATATCCGGATATGAGCACAAAGGAAGTATTTGCAAAAAGCCGTGAGATGATGAACGGACAGAAGATGGATACCTTTATCCTGGATATTTCCTTTATTCCCTGGTCTGTCCTTTCGGCAATCACGGCAGGGATCGTGGGACTCTTTTATGTATCCCCGTATAAGGATGCAACCTATGCAGAACTTTATGATACTCTTGCAGCAGGAATGCCGGGAAACGGACAGCAGGTGTATGAAGATGAAAACAGCGGTATTTACTGATAAAATGATTCTTGTGCGCGGTGGCGGAGATCTGGCCACCGGAGTGATCCACAAGCTTCATCAGAGTGGTTATCAGATCCTGATCCTGGAATGTGACCGTCCAAGTGCTATCCGCCGTCATGTGGCTTTCTGTGAAGCCGTTTATGACGGAACTGCAGAGGTAGAAGGCGTTGTGTGCAGGAGGGTCACGGAGGACGATATCCGGACCCAGTGCAGGAAATGCTGGGCACAGGGAGAGATCCCACTTCTGACAGATACCGATGGAAAACATATCCGCGAATTGGAGCCGGAGGCAGTGATCGATGCCATCCTTGCAAAAAAGAATCTTGGGACCAGCAGGGACATGGCTCCACTGACAGTGGGACTTGGCCCGGGCTTTACCGCAGGTGAGGATGTGGATTATGTGATCGAGACCATGCGTGGACATAACCTGGGAAGGATCATAAAGAAAGGCAGTGCCCTGCCGAATACCGGAGTGCCGGGACTGATCGCGGGGATAGGAAAGGAACGTGTGATCCATTCACCGGCAGCCGGTAACATGAAAAACATCTGTCAGATCGCAGATCTTGTTGAAAAAGACCAGGTGATCGCCATGGTAGGTGATACGCCGGTGAAGGCTGCTATTTCCGGCGTGATCCGTGGGCTGATCCGGGACGGTTATCCTGTTTTTGCGGGAATGAAGATCGCGGACATTGACCCAAGGGCAGAACAGAAAAAAAACTGTTTTACGATCTCAGACAAGGCAAGGTGTATCGCAGGGGGAGTACTGGAGGTGCTGCTTTCCTGCGGAGTGCTTCCGGGAAAAGAGAAAGCTGTAAAGAATGAGGAACTGTGACCGATACAGAGTTTTTTTCCTCGGAAGAAGTACGAGAATAAATGGAGTGTGTCATGAAGAAAAATGAAAAAGCGCTTACTGTGGCATTCACAGGAGGAGGCGGAAAGACCAGTCTGATCCTTGGACTGGCAGAAAAATTTTCCGGACAGGGAAAACGGGTGATCGTGACCACAACCACACATATGGCATGGGAACCGGAACGTCCCTTTGCAGAAGCAGAGGATGTTTCGGGATCATGCCGGCTTATAGAACAATACGGATACGTTATCGCGGCACATCATAAGGCCGGGCAGCCCAAGATTTCCGGCCCTGAAAAGGAGATCCTGGAAAAGCTGCCCGGCTTTTGTGATCTTCTTCTTGTGGAAGCTGACGGATCCAGGCGCCGGCCGCTTAAAGTACCGGCTGTTCATGAGCCGGTGATCCCTTCTTTTGCAGATATGGTAGTAGGAGTGATCGGTCTTGACTGCATCGGCAAAAAGATCTGCGATACGGCACACCGTCCGGATGATGTGGCGGGATTTCTGGGAAAGCGTATAGATGAGCCTGTGACATGGATGGATGTGTGGAAGATCATCCGGTCTGAAGCCGGATTGCAAAAAGGCGTGGACGGGCGAAGATTTCTCGCGTATCTGAATAAGGCGGATACTCTGGAGGATCCCAGTATGGCGGAGAAGCTGATGGCGCAAGGTCAGGAGGCTGGGATCATGGTGATCTGCGGCAGCCTGCAGAGAAGTGTAAATATCTGGAATCGGAAGAAAGAGGAGCGGTGATATGAAACTGGGACTGATCATGCTGGCAGCAGGAAACAGCCGGCGGTTTGGAAGCAATAAGCTGCTGTATAGTATAGACGGAATGCCGATGTACAGACATATTCTTCTGGAACTGAAAAAAGTGAAGGAGGCACTGGAGGCACAGGGACATAAATGTGAGATCACAGTTGTCACACAGTATGAGGAGATCGCACAGGAAGCAGAGAAGCTTGGCGAACGGTTTCTTTACAATCTGCATCCGGATGAGGGGATATCTTCCTCACTGAAGATCGGGCTGCGGGTCAGCCGGGAGATGGATGCGTGTCTGTTTACGGTGGCAGATCAGCCGTGGTTACGGTGGGAGACGGTTTTTGGACTGGTGGATGTGTTTTTGAGAGATGGGAAGGGGATCGCCTGTGTGGAGCATGATGGGAAGACCGGGAATCCCTGTGTTTTTTCGAAGAAGTATTATGAGGAACTGATGAAGCTTTCCGGTGATGTCGGAGGGAAGAGAGTGGTTGTGGCACATCGGGAGGATGTGGCTGTGATGAAGGTGGAAGATGGAAGGGAGATGGTGGATGTGGATTTTTCGGACGGACGCCGGTGAGGTACCGTCTGGTTTGTGCTGGGGCTTCGTCGGGGGCTGGCTTCTAAGACGCCGGAAATCTGCTAAAACCGTTTGAAAAAAGCCAGAACTCGCGGCTGTGCCGCTCAAACAGCTGGCTTTTTCCAAACAACGCAGATTCCCACCGCCTAAGAAGCGCACCCCTCCTGCAGAGCCAGCACAAACCAGACGGTACCTCGCCGGCTGACGTGCGAAAGGGGAGATAGGCTAGAGTGAAAGTGTGAAGTTTGTAGAAGCAGAGCATCAATGACGAAATCACCGTGTCTGAGGCAATTTTTACGTATACAAAAGCCAGGGCGGTTCCCTGCGTACGTTCGTTAAATATAAATATACAAATATATCCTACATAAAATGATTCTTAGCCGCTTCTTCCTCAGCCAGACGAACCGTCTCACCGGAAGGATTGGAGATCACTGCCGAAGCTACGATCTCACAAGGCGGATTCCCCTTTACACTGTCAACGGCAGCCGTAACAGCAGAAACATCACCAGTCAGAAAAACAGTGGCATGACCACCACACTTCGTCTGCCAGGTAAGAAAAGAAACATCAGAAGTCTTCAGCATCTGGTCGATCACCAGGATCGCATTACTGCTGCCAACAACCTCAACTAAACCAAAAGCACCATAATTCATAAATCTGTCGCCCCCTTTATTTATTGATCGTCATCTTCAGTGCGATCTCAGTATCCTCAGAAGGAGAAGCGATCACAGTATGAGAAACAACCTTACCAAGAGGTTTGGCTGCCTCCAGCGCAACCTCCATAGCTGCATTAACGTCAGAAACAGAACCACGCATCTTGACACAGGCGCCACTCTTCAGACGGTTACGCTCAACACTCTGGATCCTGACATTGGCTGCTTTGGAAGCAGCATCAAGAGCAACAAAACAGGCAACTAGGTTATCCAGCTCAAAAACACCTACAGCCATGCCCTTATAATTATTATCCATAAAAATACCTCCATGCGGAACAGATTCCCGGTAATGTGGTTTTTTGACCGATTTTACGTGGAATCATTACCGTTTTTATGGTTTTATTATAACTTTTTTAGACAAAAATAGCAAGGAATAAATACACGGATAATCAGATAGTTACTGAGAACGGAGTGAACAGCAACGTAACGTCTGATACTTCCGCAGAAGCCTTGCAGGGAAATATTTACTTTGCATATCAGATATAGTATTATTTACAATAGTAAAAAAGCAGGAAGGTGTAAAGAAATGCAGACACATCAGACAGACTTTTCAACAGGAAATGTCTATCGTAACATTATGGAGGTAGCTGTGCCGATGATCATTGCACAGGTCCTGAACCTCCTTTACAACATTGTAGACCGGATCTATATCGGAAGGATCCCCGAGATCGGAGCCACCGCACTGACAGGAGTGGGACTATGTTTTCCCATTATCACTCTGATCACTGCATTTACCTATCTTTTTGGAAATGGAGGAGCACCGCTTTGCTCCATGGAACGAGGAAGAGGAAACCAGGAAGAAGCAGAAATGCTCATGGGAAACACCTTTGTGATGCTGATCGGCACAGGAGTGATCCTGTCAGCCATCGGCCTTATCTTTTACAGGCCGATCCTCTATGCGTTTGGCGCCAGTGATCTAACCTTTTCCTATGCGGCAGATTACATAAGGATCTATCTTCTGGGAACCCTGTTTGTGATGATCACGCTGGGGATGAACCCGTTTATAAACAGCCAGGGCTTTGGAAACACCGGAATGCTTACGATACTGATTGGTGCAGTACTGAACATCCTTCTGGATCCCTTGTTTATCTTTGGAATGCACATGGGAGTCCGTGGAGCAGCTTTGGCGACCATTATATCCCAGCTCTGCTCTGCCATCTGGGTCTTGCGCTTTCTCACAGGAAAAAAGGCGATCCTGAACCTGAAAAAAAGTGCCATGAAGATTTCCTGGAAAAGAGTGGGCAGTATCGTAAGCCTTGGTATGTCCGGATTTTTTATGGCATTTACAAACAGTCTTGTGCAGGTGGTATGCAATGCCACACTCCAGACCTGGGGCGGTGATATCTATGTTGGTATCATGACAGTTTTAAATTCTGTCCGTGATATTTTCACTATGCCGGTCCATGGGCTTACCACAGGGGCCTCTCCGGTCATGAGCTTCAATTATGGAGAAAAAGCTTACGACAAAGTCAAAAAAGCAATTAAATTTATTACAGTTGTCTGTGTGATCTATACCCTGGCAGGCTGGGGGATCCTGAAGGTGCTTCCTGAATTTTTTATCCGGATCTTTAACAGCGATCCCGGGCTTCTGGAAAAGGGAGTTCCCGCCCTTCATATTTACTTTTTTGGCTTCTGTTTTATGGCACTGCAGTTTACCGGACAAAGTGTGTTCGTAGCACTTGGAAAGGCAAAAAAGGCCACCTTTTTTTCCCTGTTTCGAAAGGTAGTGATCGTGGTACCGCTGACGATCCTGTTGCCTCATGTGAATGGCCTGGGAACAGACGGCGTGTTCTGGGCAGAACCGGTTTCCAACCTTGTAGGCGGCTGCGCATGCTTTTTTACCATGCTGGCGACAGTACTGCCGGAGCTGAACAGTGACCTCAAACGGGCCGGATAAAGGTTTGCGGGAAATTTTGATATGTGTTAGAATGGACAGGATGATTTTTCTGCAGACTAAGCAGAAATATTAAGAAAGGCCGGCGTATGGCCGGACAGGAATGAGAGGAAAACACAATGGCTTTATTTCAGGCATTTCGGGCAGTAAGACCTGCTTCGGAAAAAGCAGAAAAGGTGGCGGCACTTCCTTATGACGTAGTCAGCAGAGAGGAAGCGAGAGAGATCGGGGAAACAAATCCGGAATCTTTTTTACATATAGACCGTGCAGAGATGGATCTGGATCCGGAAACCGATCTTTATGATCCGATGGTTTATCAGAAGGCAAGGGAAAATCTGGACCGTTTCCAGAAAGAAGGAATCCTGATCCAGGATGAGAAACCGAACTATTATCTGTATGAACTGATTCGTAAGGGAAAATCCCAGACAGGGATCGTAGGTGTCAGCTCCATTGATGATTATATGAATGGTGTGATCAAAAAGCATGAGCTTACAAGAGAGGATAAAGAGCAGGACCGCATCCGTCATGTGGATGTCTGTGATGCCAACACAGGCCCTATTTTTCTGGCATGCAGATATCCGGCAGAGCTTCTCACTCTTATGGAAGAATGGAAAGATACACATGTTCCGGTGTATGATTTTACCTCCGATGACGAGATCACACATCGTGTATGGATCGTAGATGAGGAAGAAACGATTCGGACCATAGACAGCCTTTTTGGCGGGATCTCATCTATCTATATTGCGGATGGCCACCACAGAGCAGCCTCCGCAGTAAAGGTGGGACTGAAGAAAAGAGCGGAGCATCCGGACTACACCGGAAAAGAAGAATTTAACTTTTTCCTGTCAGTGGTATTTCCGTATGACCAGTTGACCATTCTTCCGTACCACAGGATCGTAAAGGATATCAAAGGCATGGAACCCAAAGCCTTTATCGGAAGTATGAAGTTTAATTTTGAGCTGATGGCAATGCCGGGCTTTCCATGTAAACCGGTAGAAAAACACTGTTTTGGGCTGTATGTAGACGGAGAATGGTTCCATCTGAAGGCATATCCGGATATCTATGCGGGTAAAGACAGCGTAGGTCAGCTGGACGTGTCTATTCTTCAGGATAAGGTCCTGGGTCCGGTTCTGGGGATCAGTGATCCGCGTACCGATGAGAGGATCCGCTTTATGGGAGGAAATCACCGGCTGAAGGATCTGGCAGCAGCTGCAGATGAGACAGGAGGAGCTGCCTTTGCCATGTATCCTACATCCATGGAAGAATTGATGACGATCGCAGACGAGGGTAAGCTTATGCCGCCAAAGAGCACCTGGTTTGAACCGAAGCTCCGCAGTGGTCTTTTTATCCATAAGCTTTCAGACTGATGCCGGAGGTTTTATAGAATTTTAATAAAATGGTCAGGAAAATCTTAGGAAATCACTACAGATTGCTCACATTTGTCCGGTAAGATACAAGCATATGCTGAGCAAACGCGAAAGAGGGGTTTTCATGACAAACGAACAGTATTACGATTGCATCCAGCCATACCAGAACGCATGTCAGATCATGCGCGCCAAGCTTGAGGTGCTCAACGGAAGCCTGTATCAGAAGTCTTCCGTATCTCCGATCCACAATATCCAGGAACGGATCAAATCCAAGAAGAGCATCGAAAAGAAGCTGGAGAAGCTGGGACATTCGGACAGTGTGCAGAACGCCAAGGATTATCTCAGGGATATCGCCGGGATCCGTGTGATCTGCTACTTTATTGATGATATATACAATCTTGTAAATGCGCTGAAGCGGCAGAGTGAGCTGATCTTTATCAGGGAAAAGGATTACATACAGAATCCCAAGCCTAACGGATACCGCAGTTTTCACGTGATCATTGCAGTTCCGGTGTATTATCTGGATACCATGGAGTATTTTCCGGTGGAGATCCAGCTGAGGACGATGACCATGGATCTCTGGGCAAGCATGGAGCACCGTGTCTGCTACAAGAAGCTTCCGGAACACAGGGATGAGCTGGCGGAGGCCTTCCGTCAGTATGCAGATATCCTCGGAAAGATCGAGGAACAGTTTGAAGCCTACAATGAAACAGGAATGCTGGAGGAGATCGCATCGGCCCAGATTGCTGAGAATCCGTCGGAGGGATGAAAATGGAGATTGAAGAGGAATTTGTACCCGGTTTCTGCCGTACCATGAACGGGGGCGAAACCGTCTGTTGTGAGTATACACGGCAGGAGGACGGCAGCAGGAAGCTGACTTTTATGGACTGCGCGCATGAGAGATGTGTAAATACAGGTGCCTGTGAGATCTTCAAACAGGCTCATGAACTGGAGCAGAAATAAAAGATCAAAGAAAAGAAAACGGCGAAAATGCATAATGATCAAAAATAATAATGATCAAAAAACAATTATAAAAAAATCACAGAAAACAGGAGGAGTAGGTATGAAGCACACAGTAGATGCGATGGGAAAGCAGTGTCCGATCCCGGTGGTGATGACCAAGAAGATTCTTGACAAGGCAGAGCAGGGAGACGAGATCTTAATACTGGTAGACAACGAAACGGCAGTAAACAACTTAAGCAGACTTGCCGGAAGTACCGGATGTAGCTTCGTATCCAGAAAAACAGAAGGTGGTTACGAGATCAATATGACAGTAAAATCAGATCCTGCTGCAAGAAGCCAGGCAGAGCCTGCGATCGTCTGCACACCGGCTGTTCCTGAGGGAGATTATACAGTTGCCATCACTTCTGATAAGATGGGAGACGGAGATCCGGAGCTTGGTGCGATCCTGATCAAGGGATTTGTGTATGCGCTGACACAGCTGGAGACACCGCCGTCAGTTATGCTGTTTTATAATGGCGGAGCTAGGCTTACTGCACAGGATTCACCATGTATCGAAGACCTTAAGACCTTACAGGAACAGGGAACAGAGATCCTGACCTGCGGAACCTGCGTGAACTTCTATGGACTGAAGGAACCGGCAGTGGGAACCGTAACAAATATGTATACCATAGCGGAAAAGCTCACAAAAGCAGGAAAAGTGATCCGCCCGTAAACAGAGAAACATATAGAAACAACAAAAGTATATAGAAACTTACAGAAGCAGACAGAAACAAATAGAAATACACAGAAATGCCGCAGAGCCATTTTGAAGCCTGCGGCATTTCTGACATCCAGTTGGTATCTGGTTGATATCCACTTAATGTCTTCTATGTGAAAAGATTTTAATGAAAAACTGCACATCCTACTATACCACAGATGTGATTGTGGAAGAACATGAATTTGCCCAGAATAAGGATAACGGTGTAGGAGCGGATTCGTCCGAAACATCGAAAACAGATAAGGATGGATTCATGGAAGCACCAGATGGTGAGATTCCATTTGATTAATTCAGAGTAAATGGTTGGAGAGGCTGCCCTTTGCCGGGGTATCCTCTTTTCCATTTTACAGAAGAAATCAAAAATTACAGGTATTCAACCTAACGAAATCGTGATATAATTAAAATATTTTTGATTTCTGGACATGGAAGTTGGTTAATTTCCGGATATAATACAGCTTCAAAAGCAGAAAAGGCAAAATATAATGAAAAAAAGCTATGCAGAACAATGGGAATTGGAATGTCTGTTATAGCAATTCTTCTATTAATTATGGGAGTGTTTGAAAATATTTTACCGGCATTTTTTGTGTATATTGCATTGGGTATTATTTTAGCTGATGTTGTGATAATTATTGTTTTGGGAAATACAATATGTAGAAGGTGACAAATTTCGACTTGTGGACTTTAACAACTCGGTATTTTGGAGGTTATTATGGCTTTTGATTTTAAGAAAGAATTTAAAGAATTTTATATGCCTAAGAATAAACCAGAGATTGTAAATGTACCTAAGGCAAATTATATTGCAGTTAGAGGAAAAGGCAAT
>OGJJ01001477.1_pt1 | contig 17648 bp, 20 predicted proteins | sample 1572081 | NCBI WGS metagenome assembly OGJJ01 (sample SAMEA2582122, study PRJEB24529) | metagenome | biome: Human gut stool | place: China | collected 2011
TGCCTGTATCTTTGTTAATCAACTCTCTTGCAACTTCAGATTTAGGATGTTCAAAAATCTCAGTTACTAATCCCTTCTCTACCACCTGACCATCTTTCATAATGGCTACATGTGTACATATTTCTCTGACTACTGACATCTGATGTGTAATGATTACTATTGTTATTCCAAATCTCTTATTAATACTTTCAAGTAATTCAAGAATTGATGCTGTAGTCTGTGGATCCAAGGCACTTGTTGCCTCGTCACAAAGTAGAATCTTTGGATTTGAAGCTAATGCTCTTGCAATTGCCACTCTCTGTTTCTGTCCTCCTGACAACTGCGCCGGATAAGCTTTTGCCCTATCCTGTAATCCTACTATTTCAAGAAGCTCTAATGCCTTAGCTCTTGCTTCTTTCTTTTTCTTTCCCTGTATATATAATGGAAAACAAACATTGTCTATAACCGACTTCTGCATTAGAAGATTGAAATGCTGAAAAATCATTCCGATGTCTTCTCTCTGCTTTCTAAGTTCTCTTGAAGTATAATCTCCTAAAGACTTTCCATTAATAAGAACCCGTCCCTTTGTCGGAACTTCAAGAAAGTTAATACATCGTACTAATGTACTCTTTCCAGCGCCGGACATACCGATAATACCGTAAATATCTCCGGACTCGATGCTTAAATTAACATTTTTAAGAGCCTCTACTGTTCCATCTTTTGTATCAAAAGACTTATAGAGATTCTCTATTACAATCTCTGCCATTATTCTTCCTCCCTGGTTTTTATGAAAATTGTTTCAGCTTGTGGTCAGTATTTACCTGCCATTAAGTTTCTTTTTGGTGTGAAAGAAAAAAGCAGGTATCACTACCTGCTTGAAACTCATCTCTGGTGTCATGAAAATTATAATCTCTGCCGAAATAAAAGCTCTGGTAATCCATCCTTCTCAAGCTCTTTTCAAACAAATCTTCTGAAAATCTATAAACACGCATTCTGATCATTATGTGCAGGCAAGCCAGTCTCCCTCACAGAAGACATATCCATCTGTGAATCTTCACAGCTACAAGTTATGTAATTCATTGGCATGACACACATCATCATCATAGTATTGCTCCTCAATTTCCATTTCCTTACTAGGGTTCATAATATATTACTATTTTTCTTTTGTCAAGGTTTTCTTTTGTTTTCCTTGTATACATGCTGACAAAAATGAGCAAATCGGTACAGTAAGGATGACTCCCATACTTGAAGCAACTCCCTGAATGATTTCGATTCCGATATCAAACATATTGATCATCTGCAAATATTCATAATTATAAGCATAGATAAATACCAGTGTATTAATCGAACCGCCTGCAAAGGCAAGAATTAATGTATTTGACATCGTTCCCATCATATCTTTTCCGACACGCATTCCAGAAAAAAATAAGCCTTTTATCCCCAGTTCAGGATTTTGATAAGATATTTCTTCTATCGTTGATGAGATTGACATTGCTACATCCATGACAGCACCTAAAGAAGCAATAAGAATACCTGCAATGAATTTTCCCATAATAACCTCTTTTCTTTTTCTTTAGGTCTGTTCCTTGCTAAAATTTAAAATCTACGTTATATAAAATAGCAAGGTTTGTGAGGTATGCTATCAAGGAAAGGTGGAATTCTGGTAAAATTGTGGTAAATTCTGATTGAAACAAAACGGACGAAACCTCGAAATCCCCACAATCACTATTCTAATTCAACTAAATCCAGCTACTGTCAGCTCATGAATTTAAAATATATTTTGCATTTCTCGCTTTACCTTGTTTTAATAAAATACCGTCTTCTACCATTTTCTTAAGAATCCTTAGGGTAGTAGATGCGCTGATTCCCAATAATTCCTCCACATCTGCCCTTGTTATATCGCCATTCATTTTGATATATTCTAATATTTCACTTTCCCTGTTCTGTAATTTTTCTGTTTTTTCTTCTAGCTGTTTATTTAGAGTAATCTGTTCAGATAAAATCTTTTTTTCTTCCGATTCCATATTGATATTCGGAAGTATAATTTTAAAAGCATTTTTTGTACTTTCAATAACAGGCTGTGCTTCTTGATTTTTATATGCTCTTATAATTTTTCGCATTCCTGTTCCATATGCCTCAATTAATTTTAAACGGTAAAATACATTTGCCAGATTCTGATTTCTACATACAGAAAGTCCTACCATAATATCTTCCAGTTCCATTCCAGGCACTAATCCTCCCACTGATACAAATTCTATTCTGTCCTCATAAATACTGATTAATGCACTGGCACTAAAAGAATAATCTCGATGAACTATTAAATTTAAAAGTGCCTCCCTCACTGCCACTTCTGGATAATCTCTGATATCTGTTCTCAGCAAACCATTAATCGTTGCATGTGTCTGATTTCGAAAATCAATAAACTCATAAACTTCATTCATCTGCTGTAGCAAAGAACCTGAAAATTCTCTTCTGTCTTTAAATACTTCCTGGTCTTTTCCCTGAAAAACGGCAACTTTAATTGTATGAACACATTGGTCTGATAAAAGTAATCCTAAATTGCTATAAATACCCTCCTTATCTATCATCTTTAATGTCTGCATTTGCTGTGAACCAAATTCTATATCTCTCAATTCAAATTCTTTTTGGGCAGCCTCGAATGTTAACTCCTGATTTAAGCTACGCATTTCTTCAAAATGGTCTCCATCTGTTTCTTTTATCATCTGACGAATTGCCAAATCTGTTGCCGGAACAGAAGAATACCCCTGACGAACATAAATCCCTTCCGGTCGTAAGCCTTTCTTTGCAATATAATACGGTCTTTCTGTTCCTCTTTGAATAGAAACAGCTACTACTTTTTTCCCATCTTCTTCTAATGTCTCATAGTGTAAAAACATAGTTAAATCCGGTTTAATCGCATCATGCATGTTTTTCAACGGATTTGTAGGATAGAGAAAACTAACTTCATCTAAATTAAAAAACCAGACATTTCCATACGCTAACATAATGGAAATATCTGGTTTTTCATATTAGAAAATGTATAAAAATTGAATAGGTAGCAACTACAATTTCTAACTTGGAGAAGGTAAGTATTTTATTATAATTATGAAATGTCTTAAAAAATGCTTTACGCTAATAAGTTAATATTTAACTTTGTACAATCTGTACGATTTTATTCACGTTTTCCTGTCCCCGCTTTAAGGCTAGTCCAATGACTACACAGCCAATCACGCAGGCAGTTACAAGAACGATACTGACACCACCTATAATATTGAACATCAATCCTTCCTGAATTTTTATTGCCCAGTATGCGATTCCCATACCACAGGAAGAAAGAATAATCAGATTACGAATCCATTTTTTCAGGTTATTCAACATACGGGTCTGGTATTCGATTTCTTTTAACTGCTGCTTTTTTGTCTGTGCTTCCATTTTTTATACTCCTTTTTTAATACTGTAATCCTGGATTAAAGAATCCAACTAATACACCAACAAATGCTACTGCAACTAAGATTAACATTGTAATAACAGGGGAAACTTTTTTCTTAGCCATAAGCCACCAGCAAAAGATAACTACTGCGGCTGTAAGACATCCTGGATATACAGAATCTAACTGTTTCTGAAGATTCAGGAATTCTTCACCTGCATCATTTACTAAATGGAAAGAGGTTGTTACTGATACCCATGTTGCTGCAACAGAACCAACTACCATTGTACCGAGTGTAACAACGGCTTCACGTATCGCCGTGGCTTGTTCACCGACCAGTACGTCTACTGCTTTTCCACCAAGTTCATATCCTTTGAAGTAAAGGAAGCGCATTCCTAAAGTTACGATTAAGTTCCATGCTACGATATAGAAAATAGGACCTACGATAGAACCACCAGAAGATAACCCTAATGCAATACCTAATAAAATTGGAATCAGAGTACCAACTAATAAGGAATCTCCGATACCCGCGATTGGTCCCATCAAACCTGCACGAAGACCATTGATTGTCTCGCTGTCTACGTCTTCATTTCCGTTTGCTCTTGCTTCTTCAAGACCTGCTGTGATACCTACGATTACGGAACCAACCTGTGGCTCTGTATTAAAGAAAGCAGTATATGTATCCATTGCTTTCTTCTGTTCTTCTTTTGTTTCATATAATTCTTCTACCAGTGGAAGCATTGCACATAAGTAACCAAATGTCTGCATATGCTCCTGAGAGAAACAGGTTAAATGTCCATAATACCAGTTCCGAAATGATTTATTTAAGGCTTTTTTAGAAAGCTTTTTCTCTGCCATAATTATATTTCCTCCTCGTCATCGTCATCATCAAAAGACCCGCCGCTGGCAAGAGCTGCTTCTTTTGCACGAATTCCAACCATCTTGATGTTGTAATGGATAATTGCGAACATTCCTGCTACAACTGTAACGGATACTAAGTTTAATCCAACACCGGCTGCTAAAGTAAATCCAACAAAGAATGGTACGAAGTCTGTCACTTTGTTTACTACCTGTTTTAAAAGAATGGCAATACCAACACAAGGTAACATACTACCAACTGTGAATAAAGTCTTCATTGCAAGTCCATCCATAGGTAATGTTGCTTTGATTGTTTCTACTACAGGAACACCTAATTTACACATTACAACTGTCGGGATGAAACTACAGATTAAATGAGAAATCCAAGGTAATACCATATCTACAAGATATAATTTCTTGAATTCTCCTTTTTCTACAGCTCTCCATCCGATATGCTGCCATACAAGGTTGATTGTTGCTGTTCCGTAAAATAATACTGTACCAAGAGTTCCTACCATTGCACCGAAAGAAGTTGCCATTGCAACACCTTTTGTAGATGCAGGGTCTAATCCATAAGAATTTAATGCGAGCATTGCTAAAGGAATACCGATATAAGATACGGCACGTACATCGGCGGATACAGTTCCACCTGGTGTTACTAACGCGATATATACAACCTGCATTGCTGCACCTACCATAATTCCGGCAGGCACATTTCCAAGAATAATACCGCAGACGAGACCGGCTACTAATGGACGGCCTAATGTATAGTTACCAATGGCACTACCACCCATACCAGGCATACTGGCAAGACAGGCGAAGATACCTAAAATCACTGCTTGTATCCAACTAATTGTCATGACTTTTCCTCTCTTTTCTTATCATGTACCCACTGAATCTTTCCGTAGCTGACTTTGTGGGTACATTATTTTAATTTTAATTGAAACCGAACTGTCCTCTGAATTTACTCCAGCTTCCGATAGAAGCTTCTTTTATCAGCGCAAACTCGATTTCATATCCAGCCTGATAAATTGCCTCAAGAGCTTCTGCTTCTTCCTGAGTGATAGACTGATTATTTCCAAGTTTTGTAGCTCCTGGACGGTCATTACATGGTCCAACGATTACTTTCTTCACATCACTTGGAACAAATCCATCATCAACCAAAATCTTTTTCATCTGAATTGGATCTTTTGTAATCAAGAAATACTGATCTTTACTATCAAGTACTTTCTGGTTTTTCTGTTTCCATGCTTCATAAGTCCACACGAAAGTTTTCTTTGTACTGGCACTCTTATATGCCATTTTTAATGCTTTTGTGTTGGCTGCTCTGTCATTAACGGCAATCAGTCCATCACATGGATATTCTAAAGACCAACGAGTTACTGTCTGACCGTGAATCATACGGTCGTCAATTCTTAAAAATGATACAGACATGTTTTTTCCTCCCTCTCATGTTTGTAATTTTATGCTTATTTCATATTTATAATATTGAATATAAGTCAAATATAGAAAATAAGTTAAATGCAATATGCACGAATACTAAATCTCATCTTCCTCATCATCAGCTCCACTCTCTAATACAAACTCTTTAATTGCATTTTTTGCTTCACTGATTAAACTGTCTTTTAATAACTCTGTGTCAACATCATCTTTCATAAGAGTTGCTGTTAACGCCATTGCAAGGTTCATTCCGCCAAATACTACTGTCTGTTCTTCCAGCCCTTTTTTAGAAATCTGTTCTAATGCATTTGTCATTGGAGAACCTCCAATGATATCCCCCAGAAGAATGATTTCGTCCTCAGCGTTGATTCCACTGATTGCTTCCTGGAATTTTTCTGCAAATGTATCTGCACTCATGCCATCTTCAAGTCCGACGCTGATAACGTCCTCTCTTTCTCCGCCCGCAAGCATTGCCAGAACACTTTTTAAACCAGGTGCAAAAGTTCCATGACTGACTAATACTACATACTTCATATTGCTCTCCTTTGTTTGTTTTTTGATGGTTTTATTGTAACAATTGCATAAAAAAATAACATCTGCAAATTGTCACTATTGACCTTTTGCAGATGTCACCACTTCAAATTACAATTGTATATTGTTTAATATTTATAAATGACAAATGTCATATTTCATTATTTATGGCTTACAGAATTTATAAATTTATTCTAAATTTTCTTTCAACATCCTATCAATTTTCTTTTTCAGGTGCAGGAGATTCATATCAAAGTCTCCCTCTTCTTGAAAAAGTCGTAGAATTTCTCCATCCATATAGTCGATTACGGTATCATATTGCTGAAATTTTTCTTTTCTTGCTGCACTTTCCATAATCTGATTCAGCATGGAAACCTGTACGGTCGTATCATCTCCTATACTATTTTTCAGAATTTCCTCTGTCTTTTCAGAATCAGTCACCTTCTTTAGTGGAGAAATTCCTTTAGAATACTGAAAAATCTTCTGCTGCACTTCTTCATCATAGGTTAGTTTTTTTAGAAAATTCCATGCCAGTCCACCATGTTCTGACCTCGCATTAATTCCCATTAACATTGTCTCTGTTTCTGACAGATTTTTACCATTCGGTCCTTCTGGAAGTGGAATACAATCCCATTCAAAATCAAAATATTTATTGATTCTCCACGGATATGGTTTATATGTACGAAATTCAGAAAAAGTAACTGGACGGAAAGCAATATTCCCTTTATCAAAATCTTCTGAAGTCGGACTTTGTCTCCCTGATAACTGATAAATATTTCTGGCAAAAAGAATCGCATCTTCTACAGAAGGATTTGTAATGTTGCAGGAAGTTCCGCTTCCATTAAAAATTCCTCCTCCATTACTGTAAATAGCATCTATCCAGCTATAGTCATACACACCAAACTGGTCTGTTTTCCCATCACCATTTGTATCTTTTGTAATTTTTTTGCAAATATTATAAAAGTCGTTCCATGTCCATCTGTTATCTGGCAGAGAAATATTATTCTTCTCAAGTAATGTCTCATTCACAAGCATGAGGCTCGGAACACTTTCATATGGAAGAGCGTATTGATTCCCTTTATATGTCCCTGCATCATAACAGCCCTGATAAAATGCATCCTTTTTTAAAGATGCGTCTGCCTTTAACATCGTTTCCAGATTTTTCAGTATTCCTATCGAAGCAAATGTAGTAAAGTCTTCAGGAAGAACCATAAATACATCCGGCAATGCACCATTTAAAGCCTGATTAGAAAGCCATTCTGAGTAATCTTCCTTTAATATTCCGCTGGTATACTTCACTTTAACATTCGGATATTCTTTTTCAAATTCTTTTATTGTTTCGTCAATAATCTTATAGCAGTCATCATTAGGCACATCGGATTGATTCCCAGAAAACATACCAAACGTCAAAACTATTTTCCCTTGTTTAGGTACTAGAAAAGAGACTCCCAAATACAGACTGATTAATAATCCTGCCAGACAAAGCATTCCCCATACTTTTGTCATTCTTTTCATTTATCTTATCCTCTACGCTTCTGTGCACCGGACTGCACTTCCCAGATAGCTAACTGTGTGCGGTCACGCAGTCCGATTTTTTTTAAAATAGTACTAATATAATTTCTCACAGTTCCTTCTGTCAGTCCAATATGGTCTGCTATTTCTTTATTGGACATTCCATGTCCTACATCCTTTATAATATCCCATTCCATATCGTTAATCTTCTCGATATTCTCTGCCTCAATCATAACATCATAATTTTGCTGTGCCATTTCCGAAAACAACTCTACTACCTTGCTGGCAATTTCCGGATTAATCATCGCTCCTCCGCCGTATACCACATGAATTGCTTTTTCTAATTCATCCACAGAAATACCTTTTAACAGATAACCACTTGCACCATACTTTAATGCACTGAATACATATTTATCATCATCAAAAGTTGTCAGCACGATAATTTTTATCTCTGGATATTTTTCCTTTACTATCTTGGTACACTCTACACCGTCCATAGTCGGCATACGAATATCCATCAAAATAATATCCGGCTTTTCTTTTGCTATAAATTCTAAAACTTCTGTTCCGTCACCTACACCTCCAACAACAGAAATCTCTTCTTTTAAGCCAAGAATAATACTCAGACTCTGCCTGATTAATTCCTGATCATCTGCAATAAGTACCTTTATCATCTTTCCTCATTCCTCCATCGAATTGGCAGCTTTGCTACAACCTGAAATCCATTATTACTGCTATATGTTACTGTTCCATGCAGCATATCCACTCTTTCCTTCATATGTGTAAGTCCAAAACCTTTGTGAATATCTTTACATCCTATTCCATTATCTCTGATTCTTATCACCAGCCAGATATCTACTTTTTTAAAATTAATAAAAATCCTGCTGGCATGGCCATGACGAATGGCATTTGTAATACCTTCCTGAACAATTCGATAAATGGTATCTTCTTCATCATCTTCAAATACAAGCGATGGTAAAAATGATTGAAATTCTATAGAAACCTTGGAAGTACTCATCGTCTCTGTAATCAGCTTCTCAATCGCACTCTCTAAAGACTCTCTCTCTAATGTATCGGGACGGAGTTTTTTCATAGAACGTCTTACATCTTTAAGCCCCTGCCTCGCCACGCCGGAAATAATATTTAACTGCTTTTTTGTCTCGTCTACCGAATAGTCAATTAATGCAATACAAGCATCAATTCCTGCAGAAAGCCCCGTCATCGTATGTCCTAATGTATCATGGATTTCTCTTGCAATACGGTTTCTTTCCTCAATCTCTCCCATCTGTTTTTGCATTGCTGCATAATCCTTTAACTGATTATTCATTTCAGAAAGCTGTACATTTGCCTCCGCAAGCTGCTGATTTAAAATCGTAACCCGCTCCTTTTCTTTTATCTGGCTTCTCATATAAATAATCATATACGCTATAAATGCAATCGCATTCACTGATGAGAGAAAATTCAATATTCCCGTCATCAGCATATGCTGACGCACTGTATAGACATTTAACAGTTCCCGAAAAGAAACCATCTTTATCCCCAATGATATAATATCATAATCCGCAAAAATATAAATAAGCCCCATAATAACTAAAAATACCTTCTGACTTGTTTTATCACGAATTAAAACGACAATATCCGCTATAACTAAAAATATAATTCCTTTATATTCCATGTAGACACAACAAATAATTATACCGCAAAGAATAACTTCTAAAATGTAAATCGTCTGATTCAAAATGCTGTTTTCTGACTGCTGTCTTAAATTAATAATTGCCACTAAAGTAAATAATGCCACATACATCACTATGACTGTTTTTACCGGATTCATTGGTAAATATGTAATATGATTTAAAAAGCTTCGTGCAGTATAAGTTGCCCTCACCATACCTATTGTATATAAGATGATAACTGCCAAAAAAGTCAAAATTGCAAAATTTAAAATTCCCATCAGCATCTTTAAAAGAATTAAACTTTTTTGCTTACTCATACATCTCTCCTACTGCCACCGTTCAAGGTCATATTCACTCACATTGTCTTTTGTAATTAACTTTACCGGAATCGTCACTGTTTTATCTACATCTTTTCCTGCTAAAAGCTCATAAGCTGCATTTATGGCAGACGCTCCCATCTTACGAGGATACTGGACTGCCGTACCTGTCATTTTACTTTCTGAAATCAGTCTCTTCCCTTCTGGTGAACCATCAACCCCATATACAAGTACATCTTTTTTATAGCCTTTACTGTCTAATGCAGCTAACGCTCCCATCGCAGTCGGGTCATTTAACGACATAATCACATCAATATCTTCATGTTCTTCTACCATTTTTTCCACTTTAGGCAAGGAACGCTCAATCTGTCCCTGTGTATCTTCCATTGCAATAATCTTATATTCATTATGGCTTTGTATAGTATCAGTAAATCCCTGTATTCTGTCTCTTCCCGACTTAGTTTTATCATGCGTAAGCAATAGGATGTTGGCTTCTTTTTGTCTTTTCATCATATCCTTCGCACATAACACACCTGCCTGATAGTTATCTGTAACAATCGTAACATCTACCAAATCTGTATCATATACTTCCGTATCTACGACAATAACCGGTATATTTTTCTTTTTCGCTGCCTCAAGACCTTTTTTCACGCCCTTCCAGTCAACAGGATTCAAAATAATTACATCGGCTCCCTGTTCAATCAGATACTCAATCTGTTCATTCTGTTTCTCCTGATCAAGTGCAGGATCAAGGGTAATCAAATGATCTCCCTTTTCCTCCACACGCTGCTGGATTTCACTGTTTAATACGTCATAAAACTGATTATTTAATGTCATATAGGTCACACCAATAATCTTATACTTTCTTCCAAACTGACTTCCATATAGAATAAAACCTTTTAGATAAAAAGAAAAAAACATCCCTACTAAACATAATACACTGCCTGCCAGAAAAAATCTAACTACTTTGCTTCTATCTGTTTCATCCATTCACTCACCTGCCTTATATCTTACTTACCTTCTTTTTCCATTATACACTGGAAATTCTTACATGGGAAGTGGAAAATGCTATCGAATTTTTTAGGAACAACAGACGAAAGCTTGAAACCAAATAATCCATATCTGTGACTTTAGTCGCTGCAGGTGAATGTTTGCAAAAATGCTCGCATCCAACCTTCACTCTGAGGTCACAGATATGGATTATTTTACTTCAAGTCTTCTGATTTTGATAAAAATTTTATAGTACTTTCTAAAAATAATTGATTATATTGAAAATTCAAGAATGTTGCTCGCCACCTACAGATGTGGGAGTCATCTCATATCTGATATACTATAAAATCAAATTATCTACATAACAAAATGATAAACAAATGCTAATAAGAATATCATTAGGACTACTATTCCGAACAAAGCCTGTGATTTTCCGTAGCCTTGCCAGTCCTTCTGGAGTCCTTTGGTTCTGTTTTCATCAATAAATCGAAGTTTACGTGTTTTTTCTGTCATATTGATACACCTCATTTCTCTTGTTATGATGTATTACAGCGTTTCTTTATGGAAATATTATATCATAAAATTTGAATCTAACAACAGATAATCTCTAAGCATTTCTTCTATCGTCCCCGACAGACTTAAAAATTCCTGCATATTAATCTTAATCACATCATATTGATTTAGATTTTCCCTATATGAACTATCTTTACTAATCATAAGATTCTGAAATAATACTTCTGCTCAGTGTAAAGAACTTCGTTTATCTTTGCAATCAATTCACTTTTGTCTACATATATTTTAGAACGCAGACTCCCACGAAATGAAAAGCTTCCTGGATTCAGATAACTTCCCATATGTGTACCTCCCTCGACTATTTCTTATTATCAATAGTAGCATATTTTTCAGCGGATTTGTAGGATATGGTTTACCTCTTCTTTTGTTTTTCCTCAAAAATCTTTTCTGCTTTTTCAAACATTTCTCTCGAAATAATCGGCACGTGATGATTTTTAATAATAACAAACTCTTCCTCACCCCGGTTATATTTTTTCTCATGCGAAAGATAATCCGGTGTAAATGTCTTCTTCTGTACAAGATCCCCACAATACTTTTCGTTCTGCAAAATTCTTAAAATAACCGTATTTCTCCATTTTTTACTCCGCATCGGGTAAATTCCTTCCTCTAAAAGCTCCTTCGCAATCGTGTGTGTACTTTTTCTTTCTAAAACAAATTTATAAAATATCTTCCGAACAACTTCTGCCCCTTCCTCATTCACATACATTTTCCCATTTTTCACATCATAACCAAGCATACTTCTTCCAAAGACAACACCCTCCTCCATCCGGCGTTTTTGTCCCCATTTGACTCTCTCCGATGTTTTCCGGCTTTCTTCCTGTGCAATTGATGCCATAATCGAAAGACGCAATTCCGCATCTCCCTCTAACGAATTAATTCCGTCATTCAAAAACAGCACCCCAACTCCTACCTTCCGAAGCTCCCTTGTATAATAAATACTGTCAAGCGTATTTCTTGCAAAACGGGAAATTTCTTTTGTAATAAGTAAATCAAACTTTCCCTGTTTCGCCTCCGTAATCATCTGATTAAACTGTTCCCGCTTCTTCGTACTCGTCCCCGAAATTCCTTCATCCGCAAAAACCTTATAAAACTCCCACTCCTTCTTCTCCTCGATATAACATCGAAAAAAATCGCACTGACTCTCAAACGACTGCGCCTGTTCCTCTCTCTCCGTTGAAACACGACAATATGCCGCAACTCGTTTTCTACCTGAAAGTAAATCTGAACTGCTATGTTTCTTTTGCCGGTTTAAACGCTCATATTTATTCATATTCATAAAGTTGAATACTCCTGAAGATGTTGCTCTACAAAATATATGAAAATAGTCCTGGATTGTATTCTCATATTTACTTAATGATTCTCCCAAACAAGAAGAAACCTCCAGTTTGCATCTTCTTTTCTCTCCAAAAGACAAAAACCACAGACAACATCATATTATAATTTTATAACAGTGGTAACGAGCTGCGAAATTACCTGAATTAGAAAAGGTCACTACCTTCATCGCAACGACTCCCCCACCCCTCTATAATACCATCACCTGTGATTTTGTCTTCACTCTTCTGATGCTTCTGTAGGTACTGAAGAACTAAATCATATTGAAATGGTCTGCACAATTGTTCACCAGCTCACCCGTAATCTCACGATAGAACAGATTAAAGAACAGGGATTTGCTGATTATTATGTTGACCATACAACCGGCATTTATCCAATCGCCGCAAGTGGTACTCCATGGAGTGCAGATACTATGCAGTCTACCGGTGACCCGATTACAGATCTGATGGAGGATATGGCTGCGGAGCAGAAGGCCCGCACTACCTATGACAATATCCTCCGGCTTGTGAAAGATGACCCGGATGTTTATGCCGCAATCAAATTCCTGCGTGAAAGAGAAATCGTACACTTTCAAAGATTTGGTGAAAGTCTCCGAATCGTGCAAGACCACTTAGACAGCCGGAACTTCTATGCATTCAACCCAGCATTTGATACTAAAAAATTCTAGTTTGTAGATTTCGTATAGACGAAAAAAGAAAAAATACTCTATCCCATCTGCTCTGTAGTCGCTGTGTTTAAGATGCCCATCCGCATCTTAAACACGCTCCGAAGTCACATCTAGGATAGAGTATTTTTTCTTTTTTCATACTTCTGCTTATCTGGCTTTACACATTTTCGCATATTCCGGATGTCTGCTTATCACACGAAAATTCATCTTATTTACATGAATTTCTTTTAATTCTTCCACTCTTTCTCTTTGGATTTACGCCGTTTAAAAAATTTTAATATTAGTTTTGTGATAACTCCCTGTCATTACCAAGGAAAAACAGTGCGATCGTATCAGGACCGACATGACTTCCTGTACAAAAATCATAGGAAGTATTAATAAAATCTCGTACTTTGATTCTTTCCTGTATTTTATTCATAATATAAAGGGAATCTTCGTAAGCATCAGCATGAGCAATACCGATAATCTGTTGTTCCGAATCTACAATATTACTGCAAACCAGATTGACAAGAGTATTTAAAGCAGCTTTACGGCCACGAACATTTTTATAAGTGACAATATATCCATCTTTATCCCCTCTTAATATAGGTTTAATCTTAAGAACATTTCCAATCGTGGCAACACTCCCCTTAATCCGGCCTGTCCGGGAAAGATACTTAAGATCTCCAACAGTAAACACACCATTCATTTTTCCGACATAGCTTTCCATAACATCCGCAACTGCATCAACAGCCATACCTTTATCTCTCATCTCACTGGCATATATAGCAAGAATTCCCTGCGCAAGTGAAGCATTAAGCGTATCGATTAAGCGTATTTTACGACCATTGATCTCCTTATCCATTACTTCTTCTGCCGCTAATCTTGCAGAATTATAATTTCCACTAATATTTTTACTCAAAGAAAAATATAAGACATCCTGATCTGCCTGTAATACCTTTTCAAACTCTTCTTCAAAAGTTGCTGTACTTATCAGCCCCGTTTTAATCTCGCAGCCCTCACGCATGGCATTATAATACTCTGTACCCTTCTGGCGTTCTTCTTCAGGCGAAAGATCTGGATTATAACAGGTAACCTCCTTGCCTGAAATCAGATTAACAAAAGAAATGACATGAATGTTATATTTTTTTGCAATCACAGCTGGTAAATTGGCTGCGGAGTCAACAAAAATTTGAAACATATGATACTTTGCTCCTTTCTGAACGTTCTATCTGAAACTGATACCAATACCAACGGTATCCGAACTGATATGGACACTGATACTGACAGAAAACAAACTGTAACCCCTGCCCCAACCGCATCAATATATTAAAAAATGTGAGTAAAAATAGAACAAAAAGTTTTGTAATTATTTTATGATTTTAACATTAAATTGATAATATTTCAATCTTTCTAATAGCGAAACATCACTGCTACCACAAAAAACAAAAAGGGATTGCTTTATATATATAATCTGATATCATAATGTTGAAGACAAATTAAAAAAATAAAAAGAGCTATACTGTTGAAAAGCAATCGCACAGCCATGTGCACGAAAGAGAGGGATATATATGAACTGTCCATATTGTGGGAATGAAATGATTCAAGGTAAAGTATGCAGCAACGAAGCTCTATGGTGGAAACAGGATGCAGCGGACAATATCTGCCTGAATGACGAAAGATCTTTCTTAAGTAAAATTAATGGCTATCGAATCACAGCATTTAAGTGTGACAATTGCAAAAAAATAAGAATCGATACAACTAAATAAGAAGCAAAACGGTAAATAGCACAAGAGCGAAAAGACCTGTTACTTAGAACTTTTCGCTCCTGCAATCATGCTCTGATATATCTCTTATCGCCTCATATAAATCGGTTTCTTCAAACTCTTCTTTTCAAAGTTATTTTGTGGTTTTTTTCGTTGGTTTTTACGGCAGAAATCGAGAGGTTTTGTCTGGTTTCTACCTGTTATGTAGATTTCCAAGGGATTATATTGTCATTTTATTGTCACTGTATCAACAATTTTCTTATATTTCACCGCTAATAAACAGTACCCATCTCCCATTACTCAAAAGGATTTTCATAAACTTCTTCAAACACCATATCTGGCAACTCAGCAAATAATTTATTATCGTTAAATGCATTAACTACATCTATGTTTCCTACAAATTCCGTTCTTGTGATAAGATTTGTGATGTACCTAATAATTTTATCACGAAAGCCCTTTTCTATAGAATTTACATATGCAATCTTGCCTAATATTTGACTGTTATTTTGGTAATCCTTTAATTTTATCGAACAATATATCTGTGCTCTCAAATCTCTCTTGAATTTTTTATCCACATGAATACTGTCATCATTAATGGTAATGCCCGTAACTGTTTTCTTCACATCATTAGATAAATATCTTGTCTTTTTGTCATTGATTGTAAAACCTTCATCCGTAACAATATACTTAATAAATTTCTCAATCTTATTCAAAAGCATTCTATTATCTGAAGAAAAAGTCAAATCATCCGCATAACGAGTGTATACAATATCTTTTCTACTACAATAGCCATTAATCCTTGCATCCATATGATAACAAACTAAATTCGCAATATAAGGAGATGTAACCGCACCCTGTGGCAAATAATTATCATATGTACACAAGTTAGCTAAAATACCTGCAACTTTAGTATTATAACCTATATTGCAAAACAACGTATATACCTGTTGTTCAGTTATCGTACCAAAGAAATTTGTGATATCCATCTCCAAAAGAAAAATGTTCTTTTTATGTCTCTCTGCATTTTCTCTCAATCCATTTTTATGTGGAACAAAAGCCATAGCTTGCTCTGACACAAAAATTTTCTCTAATATTTCTTTCAAAATCCACTTTTGTACCACTTTTAATGATAAATTTGGTACATTCAATATTCTTTCTGTTTTGTCCTTTTTAGGTATTACCTTTTGGAAATAACAATACTCTTTTTTATATGTTAGACAATATAATAACTGTTCTGTTATCGATAGCTGTTCACATAAATGTTCAAATGAATTTATTACTGGGACACCTAAAGTATTTAAAACTACACTGTTTCCAATATTCAAATAAATCACCTCATTCTTACTCAGTATATTCTCGGGTAAAACAACGGGGGAGTTCCACTATTGTGGAAGTTCACCGTTGTTTTAGCTGATTTCATGTAATTATCATTCTCACGAGGTCGAACCAACCCCCAGCTGCTATGTATGCATATTAACAACAATTCTAAGAATGAGGCAATTTATAGAACTCCTTATACATTAACTCAACTCTTATTCTATCACATACCCCAGCGCATATGCAATCATTTATCATCAATTTTATTGTTTCATATCCAATATTTGTTAATTTATATGATGAATATGGTTCTCCTGTGATTTTAACTATCTTTTTATCTTGAAAAAGCAATTTCAACGATGCGTTAAAAAGGACTTTAAAATCAGAATATACTATTTTTTCTTTGCACGAAATATAATCTATTATTGCTACAAGTTTTTTAGAATTTAGCGACTTAAAAATATAAAGTACCAGTTGTATAAAATAGTGCATCCCAACAATAGTTGTTAAATCAATCATACTATTCTTATTCCCACTTACTTTATTCTTTTCCCTTATGTCCCTTGAAAGCCTCTTAGCAAAGTCCTTCGCATCCTGTCCATATTCAACAACATTGAGCTTATTTCTTTTCTTCAGATATTTTATTGGACCAAGCATAATAAAGCTTTTATGCTTAGTTAAATTTTTGTCCGCTGCCGCAATTACCTTATCAACAGTATACTTATTATTAGTAAATGCGCCCAACTCAACTAACGAGCCCGCGCTTTCACAAATAATAACAATCACATGCGAATTATTTGCTAAAAATTGCTCATAACTTAATAAATCAGCATCTTTTGTTTTATTAAGAATTTCTATCAATAAATCTTCTGGATAAAATATTTTAAATGGTTTATACCAAAATGTCTTTTTTTCATTTTCAAGCAATACTCTTACTTGATCTCTTAACGATTTATGCTTACTATTACTTGCTCCACCGCATAAAAATACTACTATATATTGTTCACTAAATTTACAATATATCTGTTGATAAATTTCTTCAACTATTCCACATATATCTTTATCCAATTGAATTACTTGTTTTTCCATTACTTATACGTACACGGTAAACCATAAGTACCTTGACTAAAAATGACCACTGATCGCTCAGTGGCCATTTTTATTTTTTACTTTGTATTTTACAGATATCAGGTATAGATTCAGACCATGGTAACAGGTCATCAAGAAATCCATAATCCGTATCTTCTTCATGTTCCATCATTTCTGTCAGCAGGAACTCCAGATACC
>OGJJ01001483.1_pt1 | contig 17610 bp, 16 predicted proteins | sample 1572081 | NCBI WGS metagenome assembly OGJJ01 (sample SAMEA2582122, study PRJEB24529) | metagenome | biome: Human gut stool | place: China | collected 2011
AGTTTCATCTCATGGATACACTCGAAGTAAGCATTTCTCGGATCATATCCAGCCTCAACCAGAGTCTCGAAACCAGCCTGCATCAGAGCACATACGCCGCCACACAGAACTGCCTGCTCACCGAACAGATCGGTCTCGGTCTCGGTTCTGAAAGTGGTCTCCAGAACACCTGCTCTTGCGCCGCCGATTGCCAGAGAGTAAGCCAGTGCAAGGTCAAGAGCCTTACCGGTAGCATCCTGCTCTACTGCAACCAGACAGGGAACACCCTTGCCAGCCTGATACTCGGAACGAACGGTATGTCCGGGTCCTTTCGGAGCAATCATGGTTACATCCACATCTGCGGGGGGCTTGATGCATCCGAAATGGATATTGAAACCATGTGCGAACATTAACATATTGCCAGCCTCAAGGTTGGGCTCGATATCTTTCTTGTACATATCAGCCTGTAACTCGTCGTTGATCAGGATCATGATAATATCAGCTCTCTTAGCTGCTTCTGCTGCAGTGTATACTTCAAAGCCCTGTTCCTCAGCCTTTTTCCAGGATTTGGAACCCTCATAAAGTCCGATAATGACATTGCATCCAGACTCTTTTGCATTTAAAGCATGTGCATGTCCCTGGCTGCCGTAACCGATAATCGCAATGGTTTTGCCTTCCAGTAAGGACAGGTTACAATCTTCCTGATAATAAATCTTTGCCATTTTACATTCCTCCATTTTGTTAAAACATGTGATTTTATGTACACGGGTTGCCCCGGTGCAAACTACTTAATCGTCCAGGTAGGTGACATTCTCGATACCACGTCCCAGACCTGCAATACCGGTTCTCGCCAGTTCCAGAATCTCATAGCCGGAAAGCAGTCCCAGAAACGCATCAATCTTGTCCTGGTTACCGGTCAGCTCAATGATCAGGCTTTCCGGTGCCACATCAATAATCTTCGCACGGAAGATATCTGCTATGGCAATGACACCTTGTCTTTCCTGGGCATTAGCTCTTACTTTAATCAAAGCCAGTTCCCTGTATACGGATTCTTCCGGTTTCAGTTCTTTCACATCCCGCACATCCACCAGCTTGGCTACCTGTTTCTCAATCTGGTCGAGAATCTCATTATCTCCCATGGCTACAATGGTAATGCGGGTATATTTCGGATCGGCAGTCACGCCTGCTGTAATGCTCTCAATATTATAGCCTCGTCTGGAAAACAGTCCTGCAATACGACTGAGTACGCCGGATGTATTATCTGTCAGGAGCTGAAAAACTTTCTTCTGCATGATTTACCTCATTTCCAATTTTTACTCTACTATAGACCCTCTCTCAATCGTTGTCAATGCATTTGGGAAGAGCCAGTGTTCCGGTCCGGGCAACCTCAACAATACTGATGGACTGCAGCATACTGATTAAAAGCTTTGTTCTCTCCGGCAAATCGCAGATTTGGATAATCATCATATTTTTAGACATATCTACAATCTGTGCTTTCATGATCTCACAGGTTTCCAAGATATCCCTGCGGTTATTTTTGTTATATTTCACTTTCACCAGCATCAATTCCCGGCTGACGGACTGTGCCTCGTCAAAGGTTTTTACCTTAATGACATCCAGTTTTTTATTTAACTGCTTCTCAATTTGTTCGATGGTACGCTGATCACCGGAACTGACAATGGTCATGCAGGACACATCCGGATCATCCGTTTCTCCTACTGCCAGGGAATCAATATTAAAACATCTTCTTGAAAAGAGTCCCGCAACCTTACAGAGTACACCGGAGCGGTTCTCTACTAATACAGAATAAATTCGTTTCATAGCACCGGTCTCCTTTCACTATTTTACCAGATCCATAGGGTCAATGAGACATTCCATCAGCATGGATTCATCCTTTTCCAGGAAGGTATCAATGGCTTCCTCCATACCCTCATTGGTCTGCAAACGTATAAATGGCATTCCGTAAGCGGCCGCCAGCTTCTCCAAATCGGGAGAACCACTTAAATCGACTACAGAATAATGGTCTTTATAAGTGTAATGCTGATACTCACGAACCATTCCCAGATAATTATTCTTCAAAACAATGATTTTCACCGGAATATTGTGCTGACGCATCGTGGCAAGCTCCATCATAGACATCTGGAAAGAACCGTCACCGCAAACTGCAATAACCTGCCTGTCGGGATTCGCCAGTTTGGCTCCCACGGCAGCCGGAATGGAATATCCCATGGTTCCCATTCCTCCGGAGGTCATAAATTTCCCCTTGCGTACAATATGATAAGCACAGGACCAGATCTGGTTCTGACCCACATCGGCCACATAGACGCCATTTTCCTGCATTTTCTCAGAAAGCATGGTAATAAAGGCAGCCGGATCTACATAATCGGGATTGGGCTTCCGTTTTACTCCCATCGTATCCCGATAGCTGTTCATGGTAGCAATCCATGCCTGGTGTTCACAATCCTCCGGTTTCACATCTTCTTTTGCGATGTCCTCAAAAATATGTTTGGCATCTCCTACCAAAGGAATGGTCGGTACTGCATTTTTACCGATTTCCGCAGAATCCACATCAATATGTACCAGCACAGAATTTCCGATCACCAGGTCCGGCTGGCTGATGGCACGGTCTGCAACACGGGCACCCACCATAATAATCAGATCTGCCTCATTCATTCCGCGGTTCGCATAGGGTTTCCCGTTATTTCCTACCATACCGTAATACATGGGATGTTCTGTAGGCATCACACCGATTCCCATCATGGTAGATACCACGGGAATCTGATATCGCTCTGCAAAAGCCCGAAGTTCCTGTTCCGCATTACTTAAAAGTACGCCACCTCCGGCACAGATAATCGGGCGTTTCGCCTTCTGCAGCTCTTTCATAACTTTCTTGATCTGCATGATGTGACCATGCACCGTAGGTTTATAGGTACGCATGCTCACTTCTTCCGGATATTTGAATTTAGAAATCACCGTATTCTGTATATCAATCGGGATATCAATCAGCACAGGTCCCTTCCGGCCTGTATTGGCAATATAAAATGCCTCCTTAAAAATACGGGGAATATCATTTACATTCTTAACCAGATAACTGTATTTGACAAAAGATTCTACAGCTCCTGTGATATCTGCTTCCTGGAATACATCGGAGCCTAACAGCTCACTGTTAACCTGACCGGTGATACATACCAGGGGAATGGAATCGGCAAAAGCCGTAGCAATTCCTGTGATCACATTGGTTGCCCCGGGACCACTGGTGACTGCACATACTCCCGGCTTTCCTGTCATACGCGCCATTCCACTGGCGGCATGGGCTGCATTCTGCTCCGTACGAATGAGAATCGTGCGGATGTCAGAATCTAAAATACTATTGAAAAAGGGACAAATTGCCACGCCCGGATAACCGAACACAGCGGTAACTCCCTCTGCTTCCAGACATTTAACAATTGCGTCTGCACCAATCATAGATCTTGCTCCCTTCTGAAGTCATCTCTTGTATATTAGCATAGTAAAGCGTGAAAGTGCAAGAGAGAAACATTAATTTTCAATTTCCAACAGGGACTTGGCTACTTTGACTGCCTCTGCTGCATCTCTGGAATATCCGTCAGCTCCAATCTCATCCGCATAATCCTGTGTAATAACCGCACCACCGATCATTACCTTCACACTTTCAAGTCCCTGCTCATTTTTGTACTCGATTACATGGCGCATCTCCTGCATGGTCGTGGTCATCAGTGCAGAAAGCCCTATAATCTGGGCATGATGCTCCTTCGCTGCCTCTATGATTTTTTCTTTGGAAACATCCTTTCCCAGATCAATCACTTTGAAGCCATAGTTTTTTAACATCAAAGCCACCAGATTTTTTCCGATATCATGGATATCCCCTTCCACGGTGGCAATGATTACAACCGGAAGCTGTCCCGAAGTATCTCCGCTCACCAGAAGAGGCTCCAGATATTCAATGGAGGTTTTCATGGTTTCCGCGCTGGAAATCAGCTGTGGCAGGAAATACTTGCCCTTCTCAAACAATTCTCCCACTTTATTGATGGCAGGCATCAGAATCGTGTCCAGGATTATCTTCGGTTCATAGCCTCGTTCCACTGCTGTTTTGGTAAATTCCGTTACCTGGGACTGGTTTCCCTTTAACACAGCGTTATATATTGCCGTAAGTTCCGGATCTTTTTCCTGTTCTTTCGGAACAGATGCCATGGCAGTACCGGAAGCATTTCCTTCGACATCCTCTTTTTCCTCAGCTCTTCGATTCATGTGTTCAATATAGGAAAGATCCGCCTCTTTTTTATTTAACAATAAATCCGAAGCAAATTTGGCACATACCAACATATCCTGGTTGGGGTTGGCAATCGCCATGGTAAGTCCCGCCTGAATCGCCATGGTAAGAAACGCCGTATTGATATAGGTACGCTCCGGTAAACCAAAAGAAATATTGGAAAGCCCACAGATAGTCGCCAGACCATTCTGTTTACAATAGCGAATGGTTTCCAATGTTTCCAATGCTGCTTTCTTATTGGCACCCACAGTGGCTACCAGGCCGTCCACCACAATATCCTCTTTGGTAAAACCCAGCTCATAGGCTCTGGTGGCAATCTTTTCGATAATGGAAATCTTCTCCTCCATGTCCTTTGGAAGTCCTTCATCCGATAAAGGCAGAAGAATAAACATGGCTCCGTATTTCCGGGCAATGGGTAAAAGATTCTGGAATTTATGCTGCTCAAAAGAGATGGAATTAATCAGTGCACGTCCCGGATAACGGCGAAGTGCTGCCTCAATCACCTCCACATAGCTGGAATCTATGGAAACCGGAAGGGAGCTTGCCATGGTAACTTCCTCCACCGCTTTTAAAAGCATGGCTTTCTCATCAATTCCGCTCATTCCCATATTGACATCCAATACCTTTGCTCCACACTGTTCCTGCTGTTCGGCAAAGTCCCGTACCATTTCAAAACTGCCTTCACGAAGCTGTGCCTGCAATTTCTTTTTTCCTGTAGGATTAATCCGTTCCCCCACAATGAAAAACTGGTCATCTAAGCTGAATTTCCAGGTCAGACGCTCCGAAGTGAGGTAACGCATTTTTCTTTCCTGCTTTTCCTTACGGGCTGACAAATATTGCGCAAAGTTCTTTTCCCGAAGAGAACAGGTCAGTTTTTCAATAAATTCCGGATTCGTTCCGCAACAACCACCCAAAATCGTGGCACCGGCCTGTAACAACAGTTCCGATTCTTCCACAAATTCATCGGGTTTCATCAAATAGACCGTCTTTCCGTTTTCATCCAGAGAAGGTAAGCCGGCATTGGGCTTTGCAATAATGGGGATATCTGTCACCTTCGCCATTGCCGCAATCACTGCCGCCATCTGCTCAGGACCGGTAGAACAGTTGGCTCCCACCGCATCTGCCCCAAGAGATGTCAGTGTCACTGCTGCTGTCTCTGCATTGGTTCCATACAGAGTCTTTCCGTCCTTTTCAAAGGTCAGAGTACACATGACGGGAAGATCACAGGTTTCTTTCGCTGCAATCAGTGCTGCCCGCGTCTCCTGCAGACTCATCATGGTTTCAACCACAATCAGATCGGCACCGGCCTCCACCACATAGGAAATCTGTTCTTTGTAAATCGTAATCAAATCCTCAAAATCCAAAGGTCCAATGGGTGCAAGCTGCACACCGGTCATAGTAAGGTCTGCCGCCACCAGTGCTTTATCGCCCGCCGCTTCCCTGGATAACCGGATCAGTTTCTGGTTTATCTCCTTCGCCTGTCCTTCCAGTCCATATTCCTTCAGTTTCAAAGAATTCGCTGTAAAAGTAGGTGCGTAAAGGATGTCCGTACCTGCCTCCACGTATGCTCTCTGTAACTCCAGTATGGCATCCGGATGCTCTAAAATCCACTGCTCCGGGCAGACACCCATGGGCATTCCCTTTTGCATCAAATTGGAACCGGTAGCTCCGTCCAACACCACGAATTTATTTTGACATAAGGCTTTAAACTCTTCTTTCTTCATGCAGCATCTCCATGTTATGTAAACTGGTAATCCACTTATTTCATCAATTCATTTAACGACTAATCAATAGCACCGAAATTATACCATCTTGTATCCTTTTCTTGCAACCCTATCGCAATTATAGTACAATACTGTAGGTTATGATTGTTGCTGTTCACACAACAGCAAATCCTTTTTATTCACTGACTTGTTTTATTTAGGGGGAGGTTTTTCTTGAAACAGTTTTCCAGATCTTTTATCCTTTGTTTTCTTTTTATGATGTCCCTGGCTCTTACTTCCTGTGGCAAATCCCAGGATTCTGGGGAATTACAAACATACCGTACCCAGATGGATACCGCATTTCAGAACATTTCTGACATCAATGAAACCATGAACAGCATTGATACGGAATCCGAAACTGCTACGGATGATTTGCTTGCCTGTTTTGATTCCCTGGAAACGGAACTTTCCGACATGGCAACGCTTACTGCTCCTTCCCAGTTTTCCAGTGTGGATAAACTGGCAGACGAAGCTTATGAAAACATGACCACTGCAAATGAACTCTACCATGAGGCATTCAGCAATGGATCTTACAACGAATACACTGCAGAGGCTGCCGGTGAATATTACGCCAGAGTCAATAAGCGGCTGCAGTACATCATCCAGATTCTTCATGGGGAAACCCCGGAGGGTGATGGCGTTACCGTCACCATGGAATCCGGCACGAAAACATCCCTTCCTGATTTTGAAGAAACCACAGAATCAACGGACAACTAAAATGGTTGTCCGTTTACTTTTGTTTCCACGAGTGTCTCTCCCTCATACCGGAGTTTCAGACTGAAAAATTCCTGTTGGTCCCGCAATAATCGGAAAAAGACCTTATCTCCCTCCCAGATAGGCAGCCTTTCTACATCCTGGACAGGTATCCATTCCAAATCTCCCTCATCACAGGTAATCATTGTACCTGCAAATTCTGTTGCCGTATATAAAAACATATACTCCGTAGGATAGGTATCTGTTACAAAGGTAATCACACCACGAAGCCGGTAAGCAAGCAGTTCCAGACCAGTCTCTTCCCGTACCTCACGCACCAGACATTCCTCCGGGGATTCTCCTTCCTCCAGATGACCGCCAATGCCAATCCATTTATCCTTATTGATATCCACTGCCTTTTTCACCCGATGTAACATCAGATAGCAGTCGTCCTTCTCTATGTAGCAAAGCGTTGTTATATTCTGTTTCATCTTCTATTCCTCCACGGGCACAAACCAGACATTCCGGTCTACGATTCCTGTAATTCCATCCACAGTTCCCTTCTCCGTATACTGCCACATCTGGAAATGGTAGGGTGTCTGAGGAACCGGTTCATAATCCGCATACCAGATGGGATAATCCTCTAGTTGTTTCAAATCAAACAGTTCCGACTCCCAAACCATATTGCTGTAAATCATAGGCTGGTAGCCTGCCTCTTTTATCTTTTCGCAAAAGGCAATGGTATTGGCCGTAAACTGCTCTCCCGTTACCTCATCGGTTCGCGCCACATCATCACGGATTAATTCTGGGTCATAAACCACAGGAAGCTGTATCTCGTACCCATCCAGCAGTCCGATCACAAACTCCGCTTCCTCCTCTGCTTCCGTCTCATTGACTGCCTGGGAAAAGAAATAAACACCTACATCGATTCCTGCTTTCTTTGCTTCTTCCAGATTTCTTGCATAATAATCATCTGCCTTTAGCGTTCCAGCCGTTCCATATCCACGGTAACCAATCCGTACCATGGCAAAATCAATTCCCGCTGCTTTTACACTCTCCCAGTTGATTGTTCCCTGATATTTAGAGACATCCACGCCATAACGCAGGGTAAACCGGGAATCTCCCTCATATGTCACCTGTTCTCCCTCTCTGCCCAGCCTCTCCCAATCATAGCTGTGTTTCAAAACCTCCGGGTCAATGACACAATCATGCCATTCTCCCCAGGCATCCACAAAGTGCAGTGTTTCCGGGAAGTCTGTTTCCGTGTTTTCCGTTTCCTGTGTTTCCATAGAATTTTCCGATTCCTGTATCTGCATCTCTGCACCGGTCTCCTGTATCTCCGGTGTCTCCGCCTTATCCACAGCAACGTTCTCTGTTTTCCTCGTCTGCAGGTTCTTTTCCTCCGGTGCTGCCTGTCCGCATCCTGTAAGCAGGGCAAGCTGTAATCCCCAAAGCGCCGCTGTGATTTTTTTCTTTTGCATACTGTTCTCCGTTTCTGCTTTATTCTCTATCCTATTATATAACAAAATCCGGCGTAGTCTACGCCGGATTCACATGTACCATAATATGTTTGACTTTCGGAAAGTTATCTTCAATACGATTATGAACCTGCTCTGCAATCGCATGCGTCTCTTTCAGCATTTTATTGCCATCTGCCCGTATTTCCAGATCCACATAAATTTTATTTCCAAATACTCTGGTATGGAGCAGATCAATTCCAAGCACGCCCTCCACCGATTCAGCGCAATCCCGCAAAGCCTTTTCTGTTTCTTCATCGCATGCCTTATCCACCATTTTGTTCACTGCATCCATAAAAATATCATAGGCTGCCTTTTCAATAAAGAAACAAATCACCAGACTGGCTACCGGATCCAAGATGGCATAGCCCATCCTCGCTCCGATAATACCGACCAGTGCGCCGATGGAAGACAGCGAATCCGAGCGATGATGCCACGCATCTGCCATTAGCGCACTGGAATCAATCTGTCTCGCATAGTGCCTGGTATACCAGAACATGCCCTCCTTTACCAGAATCGAAACAACAGCCGCCACCAATGCCAGTACTCCCGGCACAGCCAGATTGGCATAATCCCCACCTGCAATTTTTTCCAAGGCACTCAGACCGATTCCCAAACCCGTAATGCACAAAACCGTAGCAAGCGCAATGGCTGCTACGCACTCCAGCCGCTCATGTCCGTAAGGATGATCTTTGTCAGACTCCTTGCTGGAAATCTTGACACCGATCATAACAATAAAAGTACTGAACACATCTGATGCGGAATGAACGGCATCGGAAATCATTGCTCCGGAATCAGCCAAAACACCGGCTGCAAGTTTAAACAGGGATAACAGCAGATTCCAGATCACGCTGTTCACTGACACCCTCATTGCCACTTTTTCAAAGTCTTTTTGTTTTTCCATAGAATTAACCACCTTTCCATAATCTGTAAACCCTGCATTTTTCACAGGCATCTGCACATAGTTTTTTACACTGACCTCATCGGTAAATTTGGTCTGGAAAAGGGTAAAAAAATACACCCACGCTTCCAGTAATAGTTACTACTGTCCCGCGGATGTCTCATCCACTGTCGCTTCAGCGACCCGGCTCCAAAGATCGATGTACTGTCTGCACATTTCCCCGGCCTGCTCAGTTTGTACTGTAGTTAAATTGCAGTGCAAAGAGTTTAAGTATTTATAACATACTTTTATGTAAAAAGCAAGCCGGATGTGCAATTTTCACGACTTTTAACCGTTTATTCCTGATTTCCCTTTTTTTCAAAAATCAAGCGAAGAACACCAAAGAATACTACATAAAACACGCCAGCTACAGGCCAGATAATCCAGCTTCTATCCCAGTTCATCCAATAAAAACTGATTCCCAGATAAATTGCTGTCATCAGACACCAGTAGATTCCCGTGAAAATTTCGGTTTTCTTTCTCAGTACCTTGGATTCTTTTGAGAAATCTCCCACCTGAAGCAACTTATTGAAGCTTTCCTGAATAACACCTGCCCAGATCAACTGATGGACACCTACTGCAATTGCAAGCAGCAACACATCCACGGTAATAATGATTCCCAGATCTCCTGCTTTCATTGCAATGGCAAAAAACAGGGGAAGCAATCCGACAATGATCAGGACTACACCAAATGCCATATTTTTCTTATAGCATTCCTCAAATTCACTGCTCTTTTTCCGGACAATTCCATCTACACCATATTTCAATTCGATTGCTTCTTTGTCCAGATAATCGTACTTGGAATATCCGATTCCCGTAAAAATACAAACTGCTACACCGATTGCCACCAAAATTAATAGCACGACCATCCCGATTCCTACTGCAAAATCCTCTGTCAGCCATTGAGGAACCATGTTTCGTTGTTCACTGAGCACTCCCAGAAGGAGCAAAACAACCGGTGATAAAATAAACAAGAAGACCGCATTGGCAATTTTTCCAGCAAACTCTCTGCTCTCTTTCAAAAAAAGGTTTGCCTCCTCTACATCTATCATCCGTATTTCACCATCACTGTTTTCTGTCTCCGAAGGCTGCTCCTCCTCCAGGGAATCCTTTAATAAATAGTCTGTACTTACATCAAAAAGTTCACTCATCCGGATAATTTTATCCAGATCAGGAATGGATGCACCGCTCTCCCATTTGCTCACAGATTGTCTGGAGATTCCAAGCTGTTCTGCCAGTTCTTCCTGGGACCACTCGTTCTTCTTTCTTAATAAAATAATCTTTTCTGCTAAAATCATTTTTAACCTCATTCATTTTTTATTCTCAGCTGATACTCCTATCGTAGCAAAATTCTGTTTTCCCCGCCACCAACTACGCTTGGAATTCTTATAAAAAATGCGCAACCAACGGTTGCAACCCCTTCTATTTCTGTCTTTAGATAGGAATTTCCTATCTAACAAAAAAACAACCCCACCAGATACTGTCTGATGGGGTTATCATCTTACATAAGTAATTCAAGTTCAAGAAATTAATCAACGGAAATGATCTCACGTTTGTTGTAAGAACCGCATTTCTTGCAAACTCTATGAGGCATGGTCAGAGCGCCACATTTGCTGCACTTTACCAAAGTCGGAGCAGTCATTTTCCAGTTTGCTCTTCTTTTATCTCTTCTACCTCTGGAAGATTTATTCTTCGGACAAATAGACATCGCGTTACACCTCCTTATTACCATAGAAAATATCTTTAATCGCTGCCATTCTGGGATCCGGTACAAATGCATCGCATTCACATGACCCCGTGTTTAAGTCCTTGCCACACTGTCTGCAGATCCCCTTGCAATCAGCTTTACAAAGGACCTTCATCGGCAGATTCACTGTGATCTCCGTGTTTACCAGTTCTTCCACATTGAGTTGATAATCTTCCATATAAGGCTGATCATCATCCGTGGAATCCGGTCTGGCTACTTCCGGTGAGAAAACCTCCTGTTCAAAATCCAGATGAAGAACCTCATCTACCGGTTTTAAACAGCGGTCACAGTTCATACGGAGTGTCACATCAGCCTCTCCCTGTACCCGAACCTTTCCAATACCTAAATTGGAAAAAGTAAAAGACACAGGTGTCTTGCCCACAATCTCGTATTTACCGTTTTTACAGGAAAATTCTTCCATTTCAATGGGAATTGATTTTTGAACAACTTTCCCCTCAGATGTAAAAACATCCGTCAAATTCACGTACATAGCCTGCTCCTAACAAAATCTAAATAGGTTTTGCCCGCACACAACAATTTATTATAACGAAGCATCCCCTATTTGTCAACAGCATTTTTTAGCGTTCTAACATATTGATGATATAAGTTCTGCTAGGTGTTTCACTGATTTCAAAAATCAATAACATCCATCCTTCTTCCTCAATGCTTTTCCGTATTTCTCGTGCAAAAACTTCTCCCGCGTTTTCGATGGTGGGATTTATTTTCTGGAAAGGTTCAATGCTGTTAATATATTTATCCTGATATTTTTCCAAAAGCTGTTCCAGTTTTTTTTCGATTTGGGAAAATTCCCGGAATTGTTCATCTGTGGTGGCAATATCCACCATCAGTTCCCAGGTATGTGGATGCACCTCTCCCTGTTTGCCGTTAATCGTTATGGAATGATTGAGATTCACATAAAACTTATATTTATATTGATAGTAAGTCATAACAATTTTTTCCCTTTCTCTGTCTGTAATGACTCTCCAGGTGTTTCCGGCTGTTTCTCTAACAGCCAACTCACCACCTGCCGGAACCGGAACAGGAAATGAAAATCCTGTTTTACCGTTTCCTCACACATAGCATACTCCTCTGTCAATGTATAAGTTTTCCAGCTTGCCTTCCGGGTGATGGAATTGATAATTCCCGCAAAACGTACAAAAAAAGCAAACAGATTGAATACCGGCATGAGAAAAAGATATCCCAGTTTTTGTGCATAATAACGCTTTAAATCCTTAAATTTATCTAAAAAGGTAAGGATATTCAGATAGTACAGGAAACAGGTAAACACATACAACAGATAAATCAACATAACTGCTTTCAGAATACTGTCAAATTTATAGTTGATACATCCCAAAGCAAAGAGCGCGAAATACCAAATCATCCGTGGAAAGGCAAAGGTATGATCCATCATAATCAGCCGTAGCTCCGGATTTGTAAAAAACCGGATCAGAGGATTCTTCATCTTCTTTTTCATAAACATGTGGGCAACTTCCAGTTCTCCAATCTGCCACCGTTGTCTCTGGGTATAAAACTTATTCACACTCTCAATGGGATCCACCATAAAAACAGCATCATCACACAGGTAGACCCGACGATGAAGGACTGTTTTCATTTGAAAGGTCAGATGTGTGTCCTCACAAATGGTGTTAGTATTGTAAAGATAAGTCTTTAGCAACACTGACTTTCGGAACATGGAAAATGCGCCCGATAATGTATAAATACTGTTAAACTGGGATTCAAAATTTCTTCCTGCAAGAAAAGCCTGACAATATTCCATGAATTCCAGTTTTCGGAACTGATGTAGAAAAAAGTTCTCCGTCTTTTCAATGAGCTGCGGTTCAATGAGAATGACACCTGTCATGCAGTCGATTTTACTATTGTTTTCAAACTTTTTGACAGCATTCAACAAGGCATCCGTCTCCAACACCCCATCGCTGTCAATATTCATGATATACTTTCCTTCACTATTAAAAATCGCCTTATTTAACGCTTTGGATTTACCCTGTTTAGAAGCTATCCACCACATCGGTAAATCTGGGAAATCCACCTGTGCCTTCTGGAACATCTGAAAGCTGTTGTCCCTGGAACCATTGTCCACCAGAATCACTTCTATTTTATCACTGGGATAACTGGACCTGGCTACAGATTCCAGGCAGCGGTACAAGGTTTTTTCTGAGTTGTACACCGGTATCATCAGCGTAATGGTAGGAATAAAGCTTAAAGGTTTTGTCTCCCGCAACAGGCTTCGCTTTACCAGAAGAATAACGGAATCCATCACTGCAGGAATAATCTCAAACAAAATCGGAATAATGATCCACGCACACCAGAAATAAATATCACTTACCAGGTGATGCAGCATAATCAAACTCACCTACCTTTTGTTTCAAAATCTGTGCTTTGGTGAAAGTATAGAAATAAAACCAGATCGTCATTCCGTAAAACACCAGACGTCCTACAATGGTATGTGCCAGATAATAGCTCTCATTTCCAAAAAAGTGAATAATGCAACAAATGGAAAAAAGTCTCACCACATTGGCAAACATAATCCAGAGAATTCCCTTCAGGGATACCAGAATCTTCTGTTTCGCCGTGTAGACATCAAAAAAAGTAATCAGTGAAATAAATACCAGCATTTCAATCAAACCGGCACATTCAAAATCCACATAGAGAGAAACCGGACCATTTTGATTTTCAATAAATAAAATGCTATAACTGGTATACGCCTTAAAAATACCAAACAGATTTCCCACTACTCCTGCCAGCCAACAGACAAGCTGGCTCAGATAAGGTGTCGCAATAGGTTGCAGGCTGAAAAACAAAAGTAAAAACATACCAATGCTTCCCACCAGAAAGAAAAAGAAATTCAATTTTTTTCGTTTAAATACCGTCAGTAAATAAACCCAGATTACAAAGAATCCCAATAACAAAACACTGCTTCGCATATTGACATATTTCCTCTATTCTCTCGATCTAATCCAATCCTTGTTTCCGTTCTTTCATGTTTCGTCTGATATTCCAGAAATTTTTCATCAGAAACCAGCTGATAGGCAGATCCTATCAATAACTTGTTTCCGATGGAATACGTTACCAGAGGACTGTCTCCCAATTCCAGTTTTACAAGAGAAACACCTTCCTGTAAAAGTTCCTGCTGCAGGTCTTCATAAAAAACCTTACACATATTTTCAATGGTGGGAAGTTCCACACGAAACGCCTGTAGTTCATTGAGACGACATCCTTTGTATCTGGAAAAATAGACTTTCAGTCGGCTTTCGCAATCGTCAATCTTTTCCAGTTCCTCCCCCACGTTCTCCAGATATGCCATCACGCGGAAAGTATGGGCATGCATTTTTTCAGGATGTGCCAAATCCAGATTATGCATGGCATTAAACTGACACCGAATCCGATATGCCCTTCCCTGCATTTTTCTTTTCCTCTCTTATTCTCTCTTTTTTCCGGGATATTTCTTTAATAGTATCGTGCTGGATGGAATCAGCATAAATGCCAAAACCGCGCCTGTATAAGGACTGGTATCTGCTCCTGCCGCACTTACCGGATGATACATCAGATGGGATGCCCAAAATTCAATATTTCCAACATTCTCAATATCAATATTGGCATTCTGCATCTGCATGGTAGAAAGAGGAATTTTTACTTCTAACTCGTTATTTTTGCCGTTCTCATGTACCAATAATTTGGATACCGTACCATCTGCCAGCGTATATCCTTCACTACCATTCCGGTTTTTCACATCCACATCATAGACACCCGGAACATTCGTATTCGCTCCATTGGCAAATAATTGGAAGGCCGCCTTCTGTCCATCAATGGTGAACTCATAGTCAATTCCATCAAAGCCGGATTGGTAAGCTGCAGCCAGCTGTACATAAACATAGACATTTTCTCCGTCACAATACAGGCCGATTTTATGCCTTACTTCATTATTAAAGGTCCCTTTTTCACACTGCTCTGCCTTGCCATTCACATAAAACCAGCCGTTCCATACCTCGTTGGAATTATCATAGCCGTATTCCCAGGAAAAAGGCTTATCCGACCAGTCGGAGAAATCTCCATCAATAGAAATCGTCTCCTCGTTTGCTGCTCTTTCCGTCTTTTCCGGTCCCGCACTGATTTCCAGGGTTATCTGACTCAATTCTGACACAGCTACACTTCCCGAAACACTCTGGGAAATAACCACATCTTCCTCGATTTCATCGGAATAGGTGAAGGTATGTAAAACCTCAATAGAAAACGCTTCCAATGCTACATCTGCATCCTGATAATTCATGCCGGTCACATCGGGAATCTCCAACATTTGAGTCTCTTCCGTTTCTTCGGTCTCGTCGGTTTCCGATGTTTCCTCAGTTTCCGATGTTCCCGTCGTTTCCTCCGTCTCATCAGCTGACGCTATTTTCTCAGACTCATCCGTTCCGCTTTCCGGTGTCTCCTCCGCTGTCTTTTCCTCCTCCTGGCTTTCGGTTTCCTGACTTTCGTTTTCCAGACTTTCTTCTTTTGCGCCTTCGGATTCCCTACTCTCTACCACGATCTGTTCCGATTCTGTGGATTCCTCCGATTCCTTCTGGGCACTTTCCTGCATCTCCCGGGCAGTAACCCCACTTGCATTTACGGTCATACTGCTCATAAAGCAGGCACAAAGGACAAAAATCCCTACTTTTTTCATCATGCCTTTCTCTCCTTTCTTTCGTCCAGCCTGACACCTATAAAAACAACATAAACTGCCAACACGATACAACCTACAGCGCTGACCAGTCCCCCTAACCTTTTCCCTGCATATTCCACATACAGTGTCGTTTTTCCTTCTCCCATCACCAGGAGATTGTCCTCCGTTGTCAGGATTTTATCCGGGAAAAAACAATCCAATGCCGCAATATTGGTGTTCACTCCATCCTCTGGCACCTGTACATGGATCTCGTCATATCCATATTCCACGGTAATGGGAACCATTCTTCGTTCCGGGAGCTGTCCTCCCTCTTCTCCCAACATTTCCTGCAGAAAAACCAGTAACTCGGGATTCTTCGTGTTTACATAATAGTAAACCGGATTAAATCCGATAAAATGAATATTCTCGTCTTGATCATAGCCCCAATATGCCAGATTCGTCTTGGTATCATATTGCGTCTGTCGCTCCACATGATCCAACCCAGATATATAAACGGTATTCCACACATCGTAGCCGGAGGTGCGGAAATTTAGTTTAAACTGGGAACCGTTTGCCGTCTCCATAATGGGAAACTTCTCCGTAAATTGCACAAACTGTGCATATACATCCATAAATTCCGTTTTCCCCGTCAATTTATTCTCCGGGATATGCTGCATATCAATATAAATCTCCACGCCCTTCGCCGCTGCCTGAGACAACAATTTCTCTGCCTGTTCCTTATCGTCATACTGAAAACCGGATAAGTAGATTTTCTGATACTGACATAATTCCTCTAAAGAATAATCTTCAATCACATTACTGTGTCCGTATTTATAGTCGGGATAAAGATAGCAGATATACTGTGCCTCCTCACCAATTGCCAGATTGTGGTAAATCGTTACTGTACCAAACTGCCCTGTTTCCGGTATTTGTGTCAGCTGATACAGGATGTTTTCCTCATTCTCATCCACTTTTTCATAACCACAGGATTCCGCTGCCCGTTCCACAGCATCCCAATCTTCCTCTTTAATATTGGCATGCTGTTTACTTAAAATCACCACATCATTTCCCAGTTCCACCAGTCTGTCAAAGGCGTATGCCGGGAATCCATATTCGATTGCCTCGTTGATGCTCACAATTCCTTTAATGGTGGCTGCTCCCTGGTATGCCCAGCCAAAGCTGTAGGGAAGGGCTGTCTCGTCCATCTTTTCCGAAAAGTAATAGCTGGGAAAAGACCCCATCATGCTGTTATCCAGAATTGCCACCCGGTTCTGTGCCAGTTCCGCCGCCTCTCCCAGGAGATTCTGATCAGCCATCCGCTGTTGCTTCACTTCCGTCTCTGCATCCACATTTCCCAGGAAGCCCCAGGCTGAAGGTGCAATGTCGATCACCATACACAGGGCGAAAAGAACAATCACCGTCTTTTTCAACTGTTTCCAGAAAAGAAAGGACATCAGGAAAAAGCATAATGCCATAGGCACAAACCGCTGCATCCACCACACCTGGCTCATGGGTAACATTCTTACAATAGAAGTAAACGCTGTGGTGGTGCTGATAAAAATTAAAAAGGCAGACAGAAATCCCGGTGCCGTCCTTCTGTTCAGTGCCACAATTCCCAACACCATAATCACAAAAACAGATAAGCCAAAATAGAAGTAATCCAGGCTTTCCATGCGGTATACCGGGTTTAAGGACAGGCTTGCACTCTGCGCCCAGTTCTGGATAGTCTGTATGGATGCCTCCGAGGACTGCCCGGTTAAGCCTCCCAGAAGTCCCGGCAGTAAAATCATGCCCATGGCGGGATAAGTCAATATCGCTTCTCCCACCAGTGCCGCCTCATATTTCCAGCTTTTATTGGCAATGGCATGGATGAGGCAGAACAGAAATAAGGAAACTCCCACCATGGCAGAAATCATAATATGGGTAAAGGTTACCGCACACAACAGAACCAGAAAGGACATCATTGCTCTTTTTCTTTTGTATTCAATAAAATCCCACATGCAGAAAAACAGCAGGGGAAGTAAAG
>OGJJ01001484.1_pt1 | contig 17598 bp, 15 predicted proteins | sample 1572081 | NCBI WGS metagenome assembly OGJJ01 (sample SAMEA2582122, study PRJEB24529) | metagenome | biome: Human gut stool | place: China | collected 2011
TGCTTACAGCGTATAGCTGCTTAGCACATTATTGAATTATTAACGAACTATTGCTCTCTTGTAATTAAATTAATACTATTATATTCTATGTTGTATAAAAATACATTATTATAAAAATGCAGTTTTTGAATCTGATAACCTTCATTTGTTTTCGTTTGCAAAATTACACAAATTTTTCTATAATCTACTATCTTTTGTTTGTTTTTTATGGATAAATGATGAAAAATATCACAGAATAGTAGTTTTATGTGGCTTTTGCTTCTGTTTTTTAATGCGATTTGCTTGATTTTGTTGAATCCTTATTCAGTATGGATGCAATATTCTTCGTGTTTTTGAGTTTATCTATATATAGAATTGAATTTATCTCTCTATATATAATAAGGTGTAATTCAAAAAATGAATATGATGAAAAAGAATATTGCTATCGTGATGATGCTGTTGCTTTCTGCTATGGGGGCAATGGCGCAAGGTGGGGAGAATCCTGTAGGTAAATTCTCGGTGATACCCCGAGTAGGTGTGGCTATTGCCAATCTGAGTGATAATTCCATCTATCTGGCAACGGAAAACAACCGGGAGGTGAAATCCAAGAGTCAGGCGGGATTCATGGGTGGACTCGATGTGGAGTATCGTGCCACAGACTATCTGGGTGTTTCTCTGGGTGCTTATTATGTCCGTCAGGGTGCCCGCTGGGGTGATTATGAGATGGCTGTGAATGGGGATACGGGTAATAATGGTATCAAGAAATATACGGGTGTGAAGGATCATCGCCTGAATCTTGACTATGTTCAGGTGCCTTTGATGCTGAAGGCATACGTGGCTCCTCAGTTTGCCATTATGGCTGGTGCACAAGTGGGGGTCTTGTGTGGAGATGGCAAGATGCTGTCGGAAGAAACTGATTTGGAGAAGGATAATAAGACGGGTTCTACTCTTTACAAGGATAGCCGGGATGTGGAAAGCACATACGCAGCCAAGAAGGTGAATGTGTCTATTCCTGTGGGTTTATCGTATGAGTATATGAATGTGATTCTGGATGCCCGCTATCATATCGGCTTGACTAAGGTGAATAAGACTGATGCCGGCGATTCCAAGAACAAGGTATTCACCTTTACGGTAGGCTATCGATTTGGGCTTTAGTTGATTATACCACTTTTACTCCTTTAGCTGAAAAGAAGAAGCTCTATATCCTCAGTGTTGAAGATATAGAGCTTTTTTCGAAACGATTATCCTACCTGGCTTCCTGGCTTTACCTGACCCAGGAGAGAGGTAACATTGAGTGAGCCGTCGAAGTTAACGGCAGAGAGAATCATACCCTGACTCTCAATACCCATCATCTTGCGAGGAGCAAAGTTGGCAACGAAGAGTACATCCTTGCCAATCAGCTGCTCTGGCTCATAGTATGCTGCGATACCTGAACAGATAGTACGCTCTACGCCTGAACCATCATCGATGGTGAACTTCAGGAGCTTCTTAGACTTCTTCACCTTCTCGCAGTTCAGAATGTGACCTACGCGGATGTCGAGTTTTTCGAAATCATCGAAGCTAACCTCTGGCTTGATAGGGGCAGCCTTGTAAGAAGCTTCCTCGTTAGCCTTCTTGGTGTCAGCGAGCTTCTGGAGCTGCTTCTCGATCACCTCATCCTCAATCTTTTCGAAGAGCAATTCTGGCTCACCAAGCTGTGTACCAGGCTTGAGGAGCTCTGTGCTGCCAAGCTGAGTCCACTCGAAGGTTGGCATATTGATCATCTTGCGGAGCTTCTCTGATGAGAATGGCAGGAATGGCTCAAAGGCGATGGCAAGGTTGGCAACCAGCTGGAGGGAGATGTTCAAGATGGTCTCCACACGCTTAGGATCGGTCTTCCAAACCTTCCAAGGCTCGCACTCTGTAATGTACTTGTTACCGATACGTGCCAGGTTCATAGCCTCCTTCTGGGCCTCACGGAACTTGAATACGTCGAGATACTGCTCAACCTTCTCCTTGACATCCTTGAACTCAGCGATAGCCTTCTGGTCAACCTCCTGCAATTCGCCGCAGGCAGGAACCACGCCGCCCCAGTACTTCTTAGTGAGCTGGAGAGCACGGTTTACGAAGTTACCATAAACGGCAACCAACTCAGAGTTATTGCGCTCCTGGAAATCCTTCCAGGTAAAGTTGTTATCCTTGGTCTCTGGAGCGTTGGCTGTCAATACATAGCGCAAGACATCCTGCTTGCCAGGGAGATCTACGAGATACTCGTGCAACCATACTGCCCAGTTGCGAGAGGTAGAAATCTTATCATCCTCAAGATTCAGGAACTCATTGGCTGGTACGTTATCCGGCAGGATATAGTCGCCGTGAGCCTTCAGCATGGTAGGGAAGATGATGCAGTGGAACACGATGTTGTCCTTACCGATGAAGTGAACGAGACGTGTCTCTGGATCCTGCCACCACTTCTGCCATGTACCCCATTTCTCTGGCTGTGCATCGCAAAGCTCCTTGGTGTTGGAGATGTAGCCGATAGGAGCATCAAACCAGACATAGAGAACCTTGCCTTCTGCTCCCTCTACAGGAACCGGAATACCCCAATCCAGGTCGCGGGTCATCGCACGAGGCTGCAGATCCATATCCAACCAGCTCTTGCACTGTCCGTAAACATTGGAACGCCACTCCTTGTGACCTTCCAGGATCCACTGCTTCAACCAGTCCTGATACTTGCCCAGTGGGAGATACCAGTTCTTGGTAGGCTTCTTGACGAGGCCATGACCAGGGTTGTTCTTATTGGTAGGGTTGATCAACTCTTCAGGAGAGAGGGTCGCACCACACTTCTCGCACTGGTCGCCGTATGCACCTTCTGCACCGCAGCGAGGGCAGGTACCCACGATGTTGCGGTCGGTAAGGAATTCGCCTGTTACCTCATCGCAGAACTGCTCTTCTACTTTCTCTTCCAAAACGCCCTTATCGTAAAGAGTACGGAAGAAATCTGAAGCAAACTTATTGTGAACCTTAGAAGTTGTGCGGCTGTAAACATCAAAGGAGATGCCGAAATCCTCAAAGCTCTTCTTGATGAGGTTATGATAGCGATCCACTACTTCCTGTACGGTAATGCCTTCCTTCTTGGCACGGATGGTAACAGGTACACCATGCTCGTCGCTACCGCCGATGAAAACAACGTCTTGCTTTTTAAGGCGAAGATAGCGTACGTAGATATCGGCTGGCACATAAACACCTGCCAGGTGACCGATATGCACACCACCATTAGCGTAAGGCAATGCTGCCGTAACAGTGGTACGTTTGAAATTCTTTTGTTCCATATTAGCTAATATATTTTTGTTATTTGGGTGCAAAATTACAAAAAAATGTTGGAAATGCGGAATAATTAGGTGTCCTTTTTCTCCTTTATATATATAATAAGGTGTAATTTGATAGTTTTAGATAGGAGAATTCTAAAACTCAGATACTAAAAAAGGCTCTAGCTTTCCAGCCCGAGCCTTTTTTGTGCTTGCCCTTCAGGTCTTTCTGATAAGGGTAGCACAATCATTATCATTTACTATTGTCTTGAGTCTTGCTGTTTTAATAATCAATCTTCTTACCTTAATAAGTAGAAAACTTCCTCCTTTATATATCTTACTTTATATATTATAAAGTGTCTTATTTTTCTTTATCGGGTGATGATTACATCACGTTCAAGTAAGCGATAACAGCCAACTCTGCGATAAGAATCGCGAAACCTACTTTCTTGATAACTTCTGTAATTTTAAAAATACTATTCATAGTCTTGAAATTTTAAAAAGTTTAATATTGTTGTGTTATACCTACGTTGTGATAACGTCTGTTTTACGATTGCAAAGGTACGTGTTTTTCTGCTTGTAAGGGGGTAATAATTATTTTATTGGGGTGTATTTAGTTTTTAAAATGGGGATATTTAATAAAAAATACCCCCTATACAATAAAAAATACCCCTTCTTTGGACGATTTTCTTATGTGTTCTGGCAGATAATTGTCTTAGAGATGTCCTCTTTCTGCCCAATCTCCCCTATCTAGTGTCCGATATCCGATAGCTTCTGCCAGGTGTTGAGGTTCTATCTGCTGGCTTCCGGCAAGGTCGGCAATGGTGCGGGCAACTTTTAAGATACGGTTGTAGGCACGTGCAGAAAGGGATAGCTTCTCCATTGCCATCCTGAGAAGGTTGATTCCTTCCTCTGTTGGTTCCGCAAATTGGTGAATCATACGTTCCGTCATCTGGGCATTACAGTGTATTCCCTTGAAATCCTTGAATCTTTCTGCCTGAATCTCTCGTGCTCTGATTACTCTTTCCCTGATTCTGGCACTTGGTTCGCCAGGGGCTGCCTTGGAAATGTCCTTGAAAGGTACTGGACTGATTTCGCACTGGATATCGATACGGTCGAGTAGCGGACCGGAAATCTTGTTCATGTATCTTTGGATCTGACCTGGTGTGCAGACACAGCGGTGGGTAGGGTCGCCATAGTAACCGCAAGGACATGGGTTCATGCTTGCTACAAACATGAAGGAGCAAGGATAATCGATGGTGTATTTGGCTCTGCTGATGTTGATGTGGCGATCTTCCAGAGGCTGACGCAAAACTTCCAGGGTGGTTTTGTTGAACTCTGGTAATTCGTCACAGAAGAGCACTCCATTATGGGCGAGAGATATTTCGCCGGGTTGTGGAGAAGTTCCTCCACCTACCAGTGCTACTTGTGAGATGGTATGATGAGGCGCTCTGAAAGGGCGCTGGGCAATGAGGGATACGTTCTTGGCTAATTTGCCAGCTATGGAATGTATCTGGGTAGTTTCCAGACTTTCTGAGAGGGTAAGGGGTGGAAGAATGGAGGGGAGACGCTTTGCCATCATGGATTTTCCCGAGCCGGGAGGACCTACCATGATGAGATTGTGACCGCCGGCAGCGGCTACTTCCAAGGCACGCTTCACGTTTTCCTGGCCCTTTACGTCTGCGTAATCGTAGTCGCAATGAACCTGGTTCTCGTAAAACTCCTTGCGAGTATCTACAATGGTTGGGGTGGGGGATGATTTGTCGCTAAGAAACTGGATAACATCAAAGAGGTTTTTCATTCCATAAACCTCCAGATTGTTCACAACGGCAGCTTCTCGGGCGTTTTGTTCTGGTACAATCAGACCTTTGTAGTGTTCAGACCTTGCCTTGATGGCGATAGGCAGGGCTCCCTTGATAGGTTGCAATGTGCCGTCAAGGCTCAATTCGCCCACCATCATATATTCTTTGAGATGATCTTCGGGGATGTTGCCATTGGCACCTAAAATGCCGATGGCTAGAGGAAGGTCGAAACTGCTGCCCTCCTTGCGCAGGTTGGCGGGTGCCAGGTTAATGGTAATGTCGGCTATCGGAAATTTATAGCCGCTATACTGCATGGCTGCTGCGATGCGGTCACGGCTTTCCCTGACCGCCTCGTCGCCTAAGCCCGTAAGGTGATACATTACGCCTTTGTTGAGGCTGACTTCTACAGTTACAGTCGTGACTTCCAGTCCGTTGACTGCTGCGCAATAGGTTTTTACTAACATAAGCTCTTTTTTAGAAGGTTAGAGCTCGCGGTATTATTTCAGCAGTTGGTCTAGTTTATTGTATAGATCTTGCTTGTTAAGGCCTCGGGCTGTTATTTTTCCATTTTGAAGTATGATGTTGTCGGGCATAGAAGTGAGTCCCAACTTCTTCAAAGTCTTGTCTTCCAGCATTTCTCCATTGCATACTACAGCCCAGTTGATAGAGTCGCGCTTTATGTTCTCCTCGCAGTTGCTCTTGCTTGCATCCAGGCAGAAGCCCATCAGCTTGAGTTTGCCTTGTGACGAGCGCTGGCGCTTCTTCAACTCTCTCTGTATGTCCTGACTGTCATAATTGAATGTAGCCCAGGTATAGATGACTGCAACAGGTGAACTGGTCAGTTCTGTGCTGGAGATGAGTTTTCCTTTGGTGTCGTATGAAGTGAAAGTTGGTAATTTGGCACCAACTCCTGCATCTTTCATGGCAGAAATCTGCTGCTTCAGTTTACCTACCTGGATATTCTTAGGTTGTTCTTTCTCCAGCAGAGTAAGGAGAGAGAGAGCTTTCTTGTAATCTGGTTGAGGGGTGGCAATGAAGTATTTCTTGATGAGAAAGAGGCTTACTACCGATTTTGCGTTGTCTTCGATGAAGAGTTCTGCCTGTTTCTTTTCCTGTGGAGGAGTATTGCCAAGAATCGATTTGCGGAATTTAGTCATCAACTCATTGTTCTTGGTGCCCTTTACCTCCATTTCCTTCAAGTGGGAAGCATCGCCTTTCAGCTCCACAGATTCTCCTGATTCAGCGAAGATAGGTTGCTCAGAGAAATTTGGGAAAACGATCATCAGCGTACAATCGTCATGGCAGGGCATCTCGTATGTGAATCTACCGCCTACAACTTTGATGGTATCCACGCCTTCCATGCCGCCATCTGTGCTATAAACATAAAATTCACCTTGATTCATATTTAAAAATTTGCCCTCAAGTTTAAAGTGACCACTACTGACACCACATGATGTTAGTAAAATCGATGAAATAAGAAATATGATGTATGCAAATTTTTTCATAAGAAAAATTTTAAGGGAGGAGTGCCGCGAGCGGGACTCGAACCCGCACAGCCATTACTGGCCAAGGGATTTTAAGTCCCTCGTGTCTACCAATTCCACCATTGCGGCATGGTAAACGTTAGAGTTAGAGCGGAAAACGGGACTCGGACCCGCGACCCCAACCTTGGCAAGGTTGTGCTCTACCAGCTGAGCTATTTCCGCGTTACTTAATTGCGAGTGCAAAGGTAATATAATTCCCCGGTTCCACCAAATGGATTTACAACTTTTAAGAAAAAACACGCCATTTTTCTTCAAAAACGTGCATTTTTTCTCGTAGAAACCTAATTTCCTACTGTCAGCACGCTGCCAATACCTGTGTAGGTTACCCGATATTGCATCAGCATCTTGTCTTCTTTTCCATGTCCACCGCTTGTGATGGTTCCATTTTCAAGGCTATATACTCTTTTACACTTGTTGCAGATCACCGATTGTCTGTTGCCTGTCCACTCCAGTGGATAGTTGGTACCGCCATATTGCAGGATGCAGTTCAGGCATTGCCTGTCCCATGCTACATAGCCATTGAAGTTGGATGTGCCTAGGATGAAACCATTCTTGTTGGCATCCTTCAGGTCATTTCCTGCTCCTAGATGGCTATAGTTGGCATAGTTTTCCTTGGCTGTAGAAAGGACGATGGTTTCAGTATGGCTCTTGCCATCGTTGAGGGTGGAATAGATATTCCAGGCGCCATTTACCTTTTTGGCACTAATCATGGTGTAGGTGCCGGCTCCTTGGAGAGCAGTCTCTATGCTGCTTCCCGGATGGTAGATGGTTCGGAAGATAAACTGGCATGGGTATCGGGTGCTGATGCTGTTGTCTGCATCGCAGGATGCCAGAAGTGAGGAGGAAAGAATGAGACTGATACACAAAAAGGTGAAGAGCACAGCTTTTGCAGCCATTCTCTTCACCTTATTATATATATACACCTTATTATATATATACACCTTATTATATATATGATTATATATAGATGTTTTTTTCTTCATTGAGTTCAAAAAGATTCTAATGTATTAAGAGATTTCTTTGATTTCAAGATTCTCTTTGATTTCACGGGATATCCTTTATTTCAAGAGATTCTTTTCTGCATTCTCCATACGCTCGAAATGGAACTCAGAGAGAGTCTGCTCCATAAGTGCCTGAATCCTGTCGTTGCAGAGATTGCCGATGCTTCCCTCGTGAGTATGGTGAATATCCTTGTTTGGCTTGAATTCACCAGCTTCAATCTCCAGTCCCACAGTCTTGTAGGCATCACGGAATGGCATTCCGTTAGCGGCAAGCTGATTTACTTCCTCAACAGAGAACATCGGATCATAACGAGGATCATCAAGGATGTGCTCGTTAACCTCCATCTTGTTGATGATGTAAGCAGCCATCTGCAGACAGTCTTTCAACTCGTCGAAAGCTGGGAGGAATACTTCCTTGATAATCTGAAGATCACGGAAATAACCTACAGGCAGGTTGTTCATGATGAGCATAATCTGCTGTGGCAAGCTCTGGAGCTTGTTGCTCTTGGCACGAATCAGCTCGAATACGTCTGGGTTCTTCTTGTGAGGCATGATGCTTGAACCGGTGGTGCACTCCTTAGGCAACTTCACGAACCCGAAGTTCTGACAGTTGAACATGCAAGCATCGAAAGCCATCTTTGCCAGGGCTCCTGCCACGCTAGCCATCGCAAAAGCTACGTTGCGCTCCATCTTTCCTCTACCCATCTGGGCATATACTACATTATAGTCCATGCTGTCGAAACCGAGCAGTTCGGTTGTCATAGTGCGGTTCAGAGGAAAAGAGCTGCCGTAGCCTGCTGCGCTACCCAGAGGATTGCGGTTGGTCATGCGGTAGGCAGCCTGAAGGAAGAGCATATCGTCAGCAAGTCCTTCTGCATAAGCGCCAAACCAGAGTCCGAAAGATGAAGGCATTGCCACCTGCAGGTGGGTGTAGCCAGGCATCAATACGTTCTTATATTGGTTGCTCTTCTGGATCAGCTCGTCGAAGAGTATCTTGACCGCATCAACAATCTCCTTCAACTCGTGACGGGTGAAGAGCTTGAGATCTACCAAAACCTGGTCATTGCGTGAGCGTCCTGAATGAATCTTTTTGCCCATATCGCCCAGTTTCTGGGTGAGCATCAATTCTACTTGGGAATGAACATCCTCCACGCCGTCCTCGATGATAAATTCGCCTTTCTCGGCGATGGCGTAGATATTCTTCAATTCTGCAAGGAGCTGGGTAAGTTCATCCTTTTCCAAAAGTCCGATGCTTTCGAGCATGGTGATGTGTGCCATACTGCCAAGCACGTCGTATTTGGCGAGATAGAGATCGAGTTCACGGTCTCTACCTACGGTGAATCGTTCGATTTCCTTGTTTACTTCAAAGTTCTTTTCCCAAAGTTTATGTGCCATAATTTCTTTATTTTTAATCCTGGTAAGGAATCATCGCCAGTGCATCTGCAATCTTCTCGATGCCTTCCTGCAATGGCTTCTTCACCATACCCTTGATAAACATATTGAGCTCAGCCTTGATGGTGAGCTTCATCTTGCAAGAGAATTCTCCTGTAGGGAGCAGCTGAATCCAGAAATTGAATGGGATAGGGCTGTTCTCTGTTTCAAACTTGATGGTTTTTGGAAAATCTCTGTCGATGATGCGCATCTTGAGGTCGCCCACCATAGGAGCGTTGATAGTGATGCTGTCGCTGTCGAATCTCAGGTCCTTGAGTTTCTCCATTTCCTTTCTCTTGTCCTCAGGAATCTGGTCTTTCACCTGCTCGAAGCGGTCTTTGAGCACCTGCAGGTTGTTGAGGTCGCTCAAAGTATTAAAAACAGATTCCTGCTTGTGAGGAATCTGTTTGATATTACTTTCGAATGTACTTGTACTCATTATTGATGGGTAAAAAATTACTTCTTCCAGTTAGCTGGGTCCTTGCGCCACTCGTGGAGCAACTCTACGTCTTCCTGCTTGATGTAACCAGTCTCGAGAGCCTCTTCTACCACGTGCTCGTAGTCTGTAAGAGTAACCAGCTTCACGTTAGCATCAGCGAAGGCCTTCTCTGCAACAGGGAAACCGTAAGTGTAGCTAGCTACCATACCTACAATCTCGTTGCCGTTCTTGCGAAGAGCCTCTACAGCCTTGAGTGAGCTGCCGCCTGTAGAAATCAAATCCTCTACAACAACAACCTTAGCCTTAGGATCGAGCTCACCTTCGATGAGGTTCTGCATACCATGATCCTTTGGTTTAGAACGAACGTAAACGAAAGGCAAGTTCAATTCGTCTGCCACCAATGCACCCTGTGCGATAGCGCCAGTAGCTACACCTGCAACAGCGTCAGCCTCTGGGAACTGCTCCAGGATGGCGTGTACGAGTTCGAGCTTCACATAGTTGCGGAGTTCTGGGAAAGAGAGGGTCTTGCGGTTGTCACAATAGAAAGGAGACTTCCAACCAGAAGCCCAAGTGAAAGGATCGTTAGGCTGCAATTTGATAGCCTTAACCTTCAATAACTTAGATGCGAATTCTTTCTTTAGCTTGTCCATAATCATATAAGGATTAAATAATTATAATTTATATCTGCAAAGGTACGACAAAAAAATGATTAATCATCATAAATGGCTTATTAATTATAGATTTTTAATCGTGTGTCCATCCTATGGTAGTGATGCTGAATTTCATCTTGCCTGCCTTCTGCAGTTCTTCGCAGCATGAGATAAGGGTGGCGCCTGTAGTGCAGACGTCATCGACGATAAGCAGATGCTTGCCGGCAAGATCGGTGATGGGATGTTTGCCGTCTTTGTCGTGATAGGTATCTGATAGCTGGAATACATGCTTTACGTTTTCCAGTCGCTGCCATCTGTCCTTTTGGGTTTGACTTTCGGTGAAGGTTACTCGTCGGATGGCATCTGTGATAATGGGGAGATGGGTTCTTTCCTGTATTCCCCTGGCTATTTCCTCGCTCTGATTATAGCCGCGGGTCTTCCTTCTTGATTTCGTGATGGGGATAGGGATGATGGCGTCTATATCCTTGAAGAAGTCTGATTCGATACCTTTGCTGGCGATGAGTCTTCCCAGATAGTTTCCGGTATCTGGACGATGATGGTATTTCAGTTTGTAGATGATGTAACTTGGATTGGAGTGGCTATGATAATAGAAGAGGGCGGCGCATTTTTCGATAGGAATGCGCCCCCAGAACATCTTAGCCATATTGTTCTCATAGGGGGCTTCCCAGGTTGGGGTAATCGGGAGGTCCTGGAGACAGGTGGCGCATAGCATCTCCTCTGTGCCCAGCAGTCGCTCATCGCAGATGGCACAGTAACGGGGAAAGAGAAAATCTATGATGTTTCCTAACAGGCTGAGCTTCATGTTGTTACTTTGAACTTTGAAATTTGAACATTGAACTTTATGATTAGTTTCTAATGTTTACTTTGAATTTAAACCTTTAGAAGTCGTCTTCGAAATCGATGTCTCCCAGATCTTCTTCTTTCATTTTGTCGATGCATTTGTGAATCACATCCATACCATAGCCTCTGCCGAGGGCGAAGCGGATGAGTTTCATCGAGCGTTCGTAGTCGTTTTTGGCTTTGATGTTTTTGTATTTGTTTTTTAGGAGAGGGAGGAGGGTTTCCAAATACATGTCGTCCTCGATTTCTTCGAAGATTGGGTCGGAGATTTCCTTCGGGATGTGCTTCATCCAGAGAGCCTGTTCCACTTTCCTGCGGCCCCATTTATTGTATTTTATCTTGTCGTTGATAAAGAAGCGGGTGAATCGCTCGTCATTGATGAATTTCTTCTGGGTCAGGAATTCCATATTTCGGGCGATGGCATCCTCTGGGAGTTCCCACTTCTTCATCTTGTCGAGCATTTCCTGCGAGCAATGTTCGGCTTGTGTGCAGAGAGTGGTGAGCTTCAGGAGTGCCTGCTGCTCTGTCATCGGCTTCTTATACTTTGAACTTTGAGATTTGAACATTGAACTTTATGATTAGTTATGTTATTGTTATTTTGTGCTTTTTGCTCGCATCATTCTCTTCTTTCCGAAAGCATCTTCCTTGGTTTCTATATCCTTGAAATCAAGTTTTAGCAGCATTTCCCGGGTCTCCTTTTCGTAGATAGGATTAATCTCGAAGTATAATGCTCCTCCGGATTTGAGTGTTGAAGATGCATATTCGGCGATGGCTCTGTAGAATTTCAGAGGATCTTCATCGGGAACGAAGAGGGCGAGGCTCGGTTCGTGCTCCAGCACATTCTTTTCCATATCTGCTTTCTCCTTTTCGCAGATATAAGGAGGATTGCTCACGATGAGGTCTGCTGCTTCTGCTGCTTTTGGCAAAGCCAATGCATCCTGATGTTCTATTCTGACATTTCCGGCTTTCATCATTTCCACATTTCCTTGTGCTATTCGGAGGGCATCTTCCGAAATATCCCATCCTGTAACCTCAGAATTAGGAATGTTGAGTCCTAATGTGATGGCAATGCAGCCGGATCCTGTGCAAATATCAAGAATCAGCTTAGCGTCGTCTGTCGCCTGAGGAGAATTTCCCGAAGAATCTTCTGGAGAATCTTCTGAAGAATCTTCCGAAGAAACGATTGATTTTTCGATCATATCCTTCTCTATCCATTGGCAGAGTTCTGCGGTTTCCGGTCTTGGAATCAGCACGCCTGGCTCCACATGAAAGGTCCTTCCCGCAAAGTCGGCTTCGCCCAAAACATACTGCACAGGTTCTCCTTTTTGCAGTCTTATGATAATTTCTTCCAGTTTTCTTTCCTCGTCTGCAGATATTTCATTAACTTTGCCGCAGATTATGTCGGTCAGAGTCATTCCGTACTTCACATCAAGCACGGTGCGGACGATAGCCTGTGCTTCGCCAGCATCATAAAGTGGGGTGAGGGATTGCCAAAGTTGCTGATACGTTTTCATCTTGATATTGCTTGTTGCGATTTGATTTGAGAGCAAAGGTACGACAATTTATCGAAAATGAGTAAGAAAAACGAAGAAAAATAGGATATGGAACAAAATAAAGTATCTTTTCAGAATCCGCTGACGGGCGAACCGCTTAGTCTGCAGGAGATAGACGAAATGTTCATGCGCCGCTGCCTGCAGTTGGCTAAGAACGGTAGGCAGAATGCGAAGCCTAATCCGATGGTGGGCGCCGTCATCGTGAGCGAGGAGGGCAGAATCATCGGCGAGGGCTATCATGTAAGATGTGGCGAGGGGCACGCTGAAGTCAATGCCTTTGCTTCAGTTAAGCCTGAAGATGAGCATCTGTTAAGCCAAGCCACCATCTATGTGAGTCTCGAACCGTGTTCCCATTATGGCAAGACGCCTCCTTGTGCCGACCTTATCGTAAGAAAAGGTGTAAGGAGATGCGTCTGTGGCTGCGTGGATCCTTTTGCCAAGGTGCAGGGTCGGGGAATCCAGAAGATTCGAGAGGCAGGCATCGAGGTAACGGTGGGTGTTCTAGAGGCGGAATGCCTCGAACTGAACAAGCGTTTCATCACCTTCAATACCCATCAGCGACCATACATCATCCTGAAATGGGCGCAGACTGCGAATGGTTTTCTGGATAATAATTATCAGGGAATGGCGATTTCTTCACCATTTACCAAGATGCTTTCGCATAAGCTTCGTGCCGAGAACGATGCCATCCTGGTGGGTAGAATCACCGATGAGCGTGACCATAGCCAGCTCAACGTGAGAGACTGGAGCGGCAAGGATCCGTTGCGACTGGTCATCGATCGCAACCATCCTTGTTTCGAAGGCTTGGATTTCTCCAAGGGCAAGGAGGAGGTGTTGATGCAGATGATGCAGTACCTATATAATAATAAGGTGCAATCGCTGATAGTAGAAGGTGGAGCCATCACCCATCAGGCTTTCCTCGATGCCGGATTATGGGATGAAATCAGGGTAGAAACATCTTTATCCACATCTGTGGAAAACGTGGTAACTGCCGGGACAGCAGCACCAAAGCTTCCTCATAACATCCGCTTAATCAGCCATGAGGCGTATGATAATAATATAATAAATAATTACGAACGAGTATGAGCAATAGATTTACATCGCGCCTGAGCGATAACGACGATTTCAAGCGAGACGAGTTGATTCGCAAGATAGAGCACGCCGTGGAGCACATGACGCTCGCTGAACTGGAAGCCCTGTCGTATGACATGTTTACCAAGGGCTACATCCAGGATTACTAAAAGCTATTTCGCAGCACGCCCTGAAAGGGCAGAAGCTCCTAGCCCAGGGCAGCGCCCTGGGTTTAAAGTGATATAATAAAATCGCCCTGAAAGGGCAAAAGCTTTCATTTCCAAAGCTTTTGCCCTTTCAGGGCGACTTTTTTGTGTTTATCCTAAAACCCAGGGTGTTACCCTGGGCTAGGAGCTTCTGCCCTTTCAGGGCGTGTGGGTATGATCTATAATACCCATATTTCTATTTCCTTATTTCGCCATCGGAGTGAAGCGCAAAGTGAACTCATGAGCTCCTGTTGGAGTCATGTACTGTGGCAGACAAGAGTCACCACCACAACTGCGGTTACCGATGCCACGCTGCCAGAAATCGAAGTGAGCGAAAATCTGGTTAGAGCGTACCAGGTCGTAAGGATGCTTGCCACCATAGAATACGTCGTAGTTGAACTGGGCATCATCGAAGTGAGACAACGAGAAGGCTACCATGCCCTCGGTGGTAATCTGCAACTTCGTGCTGTTGTTGTCGAGTGTCAACTGGCGCAGGCCCTGGCGGTCGCCCATGGTCTGAGGAGCACTCTGCTCTTCGAACATGCCATCCACGGTGGTCTTGTACAAACCTAACAGCGAACCTCTCTGGCGGTCGATGTAGTTGCTCCAAGGACCCTTGGCATAATACTCCACATTCTCGAAACCAGGAGCAAACTGCATGGTAATACCGATTCTTCGGGTTTCCTCAGAAGAATTGTTGGTAGTCACCTTCATATCCACGGTTCCGTTAGGATAGATGATGTAAGCAATCTGGTGAGTATCCTTACCGTTGGTAACGGCAGTCTCCACAACCACGTTCTTGCCCTGCTTCTTAGGAGCCTTCACCATCATCTTCTTACCGGTGAGTGCACCCTCTTCCTTGTTCTCGTTCTTGGCAACACCACCTGTAGCACCCAGGTTTACGTTGTCGTTGGCGATGCGGCGGAAGCCGTTGAAGTCAGGACCAGCGTTAGGTTGAACGAGCTGAGTATTGCGATAAGTCCAGTTGGCGAGGGTTCCATCCTCTGCGAATGTGATGCTGAAGTCCTTGCCGGTGATGGTGTTATCCTTCACCTTCAGCTTGCCCTTCTCCTGGATAGCTGGCAATTTGCCATGGTCTTTCTGTACGAAGGTTGGGTCGGCAACAGATGTGCCTGCTACATTCTCTGCAGAAAGCTTGAACTGCTGCTGAGCCATCTCATAACCCTGCTTGCTCCAGGAAGTTGACTTCTTCAGAACGAGGCTGAAGGTGATGACGTATTCTGCCTTATCATCTACAGCGGTGGTGTATGGGATGTTGATATCGCATGTCTTGCCTGGCAATACAGATGGGATAGCCACCTGGTTTTTCTCTACAGAAACGCCATTGCGGAGCACCTCGTAGCTGAGATCATAGATATCTGCCAGGTTGGTGAATGCGCACTTGTTCTTCAGGGTGAGTACGCGGCTGTAGAAAGACTCGAAGTTCACATCTCTATAAACATACTTCACCTCGGTGAGCTTGGCTGTCCACTCTCTTCCTGGAGTGATGATTCCGTTGCTCATGAAGTCGCCCTGGAATCCTCTGTAACCGTTGTTCATCTTGGTGTAGTCGTAACCGGATGTGTAGTAGTGGAGTCCGGTCTTAGGATCCTTCAGAGGAAGACCCTTGCGGATGCGGCGTGTATCGTAGATTCCCTGGTCAACCCAGTCCCAGATGCAGCCACCAGTGATACCGGTACTTGCCTCGATGAGGTCCCAGTATTCCTGCAGGTTACCTACAGCCTGACCCATTGCGTGAGCATACTCACAGATAAAGTATGGCTTGTCGTTGAGGCCGTTCATCTGCTTCTTCACTACCTCGATTCTTGGATACATGTCTGAACCGAAGTCAGAGTACTTGGCACCGTGATTGTAGCCCTCGTAGTGAACCCACGCGTCGCGACCAGGCAAAAGCTCCTTCACCTTATCGTAGGTAGCCTGGAAGTTGTCGCCACCGCCCGACTCGTTACCGAGTGACCAGAATACCACGCTAGGATGGTTGCGGTCTCTCAATACCATGCGCTCTGTGCGGTCCACGTAGGCTGCGCGCCAGGTTGGGTTGTTGGAGAGTGAGTGGTTGTTGTGGCACTCCACGTCGGCCTCGTTCATACAGTACAATCCGTAGTAGTCGAACATCGCATACATCTTAGCCTGACGAGGATAGTGGCTGGTACGAACGGTGTTCACGTTAGCCTGCTTCATTAGGATTACGTCGCGAAGCATGGTTTCCACGTCGATGGCGTGGCCATAGAGTGGATGAATATCCTGGGTGTTGACACCCTTGAAGAATACTCGCTTGCCGTTTACATAAACCAGTTTATCCTTGATAGTCACCTCTCTGAAACCGTATTTGGTAGAGAATACCATCTCTTCCTGGTCGCCAGTCTTCTGGCGAACGATAACGGTATAGAGATTAGGCTGCTCTGAGGTCCAAGCCTTCAGACCGGTGAGGTTGTCGATGCTAAGGCGACAGTTCTTCTGAGCATCCTTGGCAGTCATCGCTACCTGAGCAGACTGCTTGGCAACAGACTTGCCCTCTGGGTCGAGGAGCTCGATTTCCAGTGTCTTCTCAGATTTCTCCTTGGCTGCATTATTGATAGTCAGGTCAACATTCAGGTTGCCTGATGTGTAATCCTTGTTCAGGGCAGATGTGATGTAATGGTCTGCCACGAAAGTCTTTGGAGTAGCTACGAGATAAACATCGCGGTGGATACCCCCTAGGTGCCACATATCCTGTCCCTCCAGGTAAGAACCGTCGCTCCAGCGGTAAACGCGGACTGATACGTTGTTGTCGCCCTTGCGGACGAGGTTGGTAACATCGAAGTCAGCATCGGTATTGGCACCCTGTGAATAGCCGGCATATTTTCCGTTTACCCAAACCACGATGGCGCTGCAGGCACCGTCGAAGTGCAGGAACACACGCTTGCCTGTTTCCCAACCTTCAGGCAGTTTGAAGTTACGGCGATAAGAACCTACCGGATTCTTGTCGAAATTATCCTTGAAGGCTGTGATGAACGGAGGTTTGTTCTCGAAAGGATAGCCCACATTATTATATACAGGCACATCGTATCCAGCCATTTCCCAGTTCAGAGGCACCTGGAGTTCCTTCCATGAAGAAACGTCGGCGTTGTCAGCCCAGAAATCATCCTTGTCTGGTTTGCCCTGCTTCCAGTCGGCTGTGTAGTGGAATTTCCACTTTCCGTTGAGCAGGAGATAGTTGGCGTGCTTAGGAGTGAGCCATGGGAATTTGAAGTAATCGTCCTTCTGCATGGTGGCAGTAGAAGAATAAGGCACGAAAGTAGCGTGCGCCTTTTCCTTGCGATCCTCAAACTTAGTCTCGTCTTCTACCCATTTGTCAGTAAATGGACAAACGTCAACTTTGGTCTCCACCACCTTCTTCACCTTTTTCTTGGTGTGTCTAGGTTGTGCAATAGCTGATGCGCTGAAGAGGAAGGTCAATGCAACCGCAGCTCCCCAAAATAAATGTTTTTGTTTCATTGTCTGGTTGAATTATTAATAATTACAAGTTAGCTAGTTATGAATCTATTTAGATTTGGTGCAAATTTACGATTAATTCCTGAAACCTCCAAATTATTTTTGTATTTTCGTATCCTGGAGGATAAAATAAACCGACCTGTATGGTTGAAATTACCCAATACGCCCTGAAAGGGCAGAAGCTCCTAGCCCAGGGCATCGCCCTGGGTAATTATGAACGCAAACCCGTCGCCCTGTTTTACTCTAATTGAGCAAGCTTTGAGCGTATTTTTTAACGTTAAT
>OGJJ01001486.1_pt1 | contig 17594 bp, 23 predicted proteins | sample 1572081 | NCBI WGS metagenome assembly OGJJ01 (sample SAMEA2582122, study PRJEB24529) | metagenome | biome: Human gut stool | place: China | collected 2011
TAGGTATGGGAATCTTAGCAAGTCTTAGCTTTGGTGTACGTAGAAAACGTGGAAGCAAAGGATAAGGGAAGATATGAAAAAAATTGTAAAATCAATCTGTTTAGCTTTAACTGTAGTAACAATATTGAGTGCTTGCTCCACAGCACAAAAGCAATCAGAAACTACTCAAAAGACAGAAAAAACAGAGGTAAGTGAATTTAAAAAACCAGTTGGTATTTATGAACATTTTAAGACAGCTAAAAATGAATTATGGTATAGAGTTTCAGAAGTAGATAAAAATAAAGAAATATCTGATATTTGGTTGGTGAATAAAGGTAAAGTTAAAATTTACTCTGTACCAGATAGTTTAAAGCTTGGAGATATCAGCAAAATGTCTGACAAAGAAATCATAAAACAGCTTCCAAAATGGTATGAGCAAGTCAAACAAGATTGGATTACATATTTAAAGGAAGCTACTTATCCTGAAGAGAAAGCTTCACTTGAGCACTTGCAGAGATCTGTTGGTAAAGATGTAACGAGTCAAGATTTGAAAGTAAACATTAAGACTGATACCTCTGGGAATGAGACTATTAGTGAGGAGTTTAGTTATTTAGTATTTGAAGGACGGAATGCTTCACCCCAAAGACCTTTATATGATTATACTAGCTTTAATAGTGTTGGAAAGGCAACTATCTTTGATAGCCAATATACTACTTTTTATACATACGACTCTAACCGTGGTACATTGGGAGAATATTTAATTGGGAGAATATTTAATTACAAGAACTACTAATCCTATTGTTATGGATTCTCCTAATACAAAAGGAGTTAAAGTAGACTAGATAAAAAGCAAGAATCGTCATTGATTCTTGCTTTTTTAAATTTTGAAGTTGCCACAGAACTATATGGTAATAACTAAAAATTGCCCGTATTCATTTTTGTGCAGTTGAGAATTTTTAATATATCATTGTAGCCTATGATGTTAAACAATTATTTCTTAAATTTCTATCAATATTTTACAAAGTAGTTCTTCTAATTTTCCTAAATCTCCATAGACTGTTCCGTCCATATAAAGATTGTAAACCTCATCATCTTGCTCCACGCGTATTTGTGCAGAATACCCTTTTGATAATGCTAAGGAACGAATGACTTCTCGTTGAGTTCGTCCATTACCTTCTCGGAAGGGATGGAAATAATTAAGATTATCAAGAATTTTTGCTAATTGTTTAATAATCTCATCTTTTGAATTAGCAGTTTGATAATAGGTATGAATAAGGCGGTTTATATATGCTTGAGCAGTACTGAAAGATTGTATTGACATAAAAGGATTCCCATTTTTTGAGATATTCACCTTGCGATATTGTCCCGCCCAAGCATAAACATCTTGAAACAAATAGTTATGAATGGCTAAAATATCACTAATGGAGTAGACTTCAATGACTTTCAAGCGCAAGTCTGCAAGCCTTCTAGTAACGAATAAATGCTCATTCCGATAGGCTTCTTCAATATTTGTAATATTTTGTTTGTTGATTAAGACTGTAGAATTTGGATAGGTATATTGATGATTGGGGTCAATGTACTCATAGCCTTCGTATTGATTTTTAACCAATATTCAATTCCTTTCGTCTGTTGATAACATAAGTTTTTAAATCAATCACATCTTGAACAGTAGGTTCATAATTTTCAATCATTGATGACCCGATAGCATACCAGACAGTATCAAAATCTGAAAAGTTATCAAAGGGAATCCCTAAAATTGTTAATTCTTCTTTATTTACATCAAGAGTCATGGCGTACCTCCTTGTACAACGTTATCTCCATTATACCATAAAATCGGTATTTTCACCTAAAGGATAGAGACCAAAAGATATATCATATTAAATGTAGATTTATGATAAAATAGTTTTATTATAAAAAGAAATAACAGAGGTGTAGCATAGAGCCATATATTACAGAAGCTTTAGTAAGAGCAGTGGGGATTTATCCAAAATCTGAATATTACAACAAATAGGTGTTAAGAATAAAGTACAGTTTTGATGAAATACAACCGACTTTGATTGTTCGATTTCGACATGAAAATCAAAATAATTATGGTAAAGCTGCAATTCTTTATCTTAATTCAGAATCATCATCATGGTATAATAAAAAAAGGATGCCAATGCTTTCAAGGAGAAATCAGTGGAAAAAAGAAATTATCAAGCTAAAGAAACATTAGATAATGTTGAAACTAATCACTCAAAAATAACAGCTAATGCACTATTTAATTTTATGAAAGAATATTCTTTTTTAGAAAAGATTTTGTTAAATATGTCTATATTTCCTAGATATTATCCTGAGGATATAAGTTATTTAAAGTTAAAATATAATTCGAAAGATTTAACTGAGTGGTATATTCCAATGACTTGTTTCTGCGATATACCATTACATCAAATTAGTTATCATGCAGAGGGGAATCCATCATCTCCTAATGATAAAGGTTATGGTAAATTTTCAATAGCATTTCATAAAAGTTTTGGTATCAAAAAAGGAATTCAACCAATTCACTATCTAAATGAAAAATCTATCAATGTTAAAGAACTAACAAATACAATGAATTTGTTGTTGAGTCAATTTACTGATTTAACAAATGAAGTTTCAGAAACTAATGATATTCTAACAAATTTTATTTTTGAATATATTAGAATTATAAAACCTTACTATGGTAATATGAAACGTAGGGATAAAGATAATAATATCCAAGTAGTAAGAAAGAATTTTCAAGATGAGCATGAATGGAGATATATACCAAAACTAGATTCGGATGAGCTTCCATTAATGTTGATTAATGAAGAGGATATTCTTGCAGAAGAAGTAAATAAGATCTATACAGATAGTATACCGTGGACAGCTGAGGGAGTGCTGAGTTTCAATGTTGATGATGTAAGATATATATTTGTTGACACTGTTCAAAATAGAGATAAGCTAATAAAATTTATTAGAGGGAAGCGAAAGGGGAAACGACTTTCCCGTCAAGATAAAGATATCCTAATTTCTAAAATAATGGTGTATGATGAATTAAAGGAGGATTGGTGAGTGGTTAATTCAAAGTTTAACTCAGTCTTTTCTAAAAAGAACAACACTAAAACGATTAAGGCACCAAGTGCGTTAAGAAAAAAATTGAATTTGAAGGCTCCTAAAGGCTATTCTTATGAATTGATGGAAGGGACTGAAGATATGTATGTCTTGCGATCAAAAAAAAATCGTAAGGAAAATAGTTTTCAAGTCAGAATTAAGTTTCCATTGAAGTTTGAAGGAATGGAAATTCATAACCTTGATGAATTGCTTGAGGCTATGTATAGAACGCAAAAAGTATTTAAATTGGATCAATCGTTACAAAATGATCCGCCTACAATTATACATTTAGGGAGTTCTGGCATAATTAATCAATTTATAGGTTCTATGGAAAAATTTCCCGATTTGCAACCTTTGGAAATTGAAGTAGATAAACAGCAAGTTTATTTACCTATTAAGAGAATCGCATATCCAAGTTTAACTGAAATAAAAATTGTCTCTGATAGAAATCATTTGATTGATTTAGAACTAATATTAAACGAGAAATCAGGCAATGCCAACCTGATGATGAAACTTAACTATGATAATTTAGTGACCTTAGACAACTATTTTAAGAACTTATATATTATTCGTTCTTTTTTTAAGGGTAGAATAAAAATATTCAATAAGATTATAAAACCTGACAAAAATCAAATTGAGGTATTTGAGCAAAACCATAAGTTTTTAAATGCACTTAATAAACTGCAAGATTATTTTTCTGTCAAATTTAATTTTCCTCAGAAAATAGACAAGGATGACGTCTATTTTACAAAGATATTATTTGAATCCTTTATAAATAGTAGGATGGTGGCAATTAACAATAAAAGTCAGATAAGTTTTTCATTTGAAAAAGAGAAATTTGATCCATCAGAACATGTTTTAAAGAAAGGAGAGACATTAGGTGTAGTCATCCCAAGAGAAGTAACACTACAGATATTTGGGGTTGAATTACGATTTTTAGAGTATAGCATCTATCCGCGAATAATTTTTGAAAACTCAATAGATAACGATCAAGATGAAATTAAGTTGATATTTAAATTGCCCGAGGAGAGTAATCATTTTATTTTAGACTCATTAGATTCAATAGAAAATTTTGACATGACAACTGCTGGTCAAAAATTATTTGAATTAACTGATGCTGCGATTGATATTGAAAAGATTGATTTTCAGTCATTAAGTGAAAAATAATGGACTTGTATACTTCTACCTGAAGAAAGTTTTCTGGAATTATTCTATTACAAACATAGGATAAATCCATCCTATTTTATTGCTTTTATTGCTTCAAAATGGTATGATAAACAAAAGGAGGCGATGACAATGCAGATTAATCTTGAAAATTTAGTTCCAATCACGGAGGCAAATCAGAATTTCTCTAAAGTTGCTCGTATGGTTGATAGTAAAGGTACAGCTGTTATTTTGAAAAACAATAAACCGAAATATGTTTTAGTTGACTATAATACCTTGGTTCAAGAAGAACAGACAGAAGCTGTTGTTGCTGATCAAGCTAGTGTTGACGAGGTGGCAAGTTCTATCTTGTCACGCCACCTAGAAGCCTTTAAGGAATTAGCCAAATGAAGCGATTAACCGTTGAACAGGTTGTTGCCTTACATAGTCAATTGATTATAGCTTCTGGAGGAATGGGTGGTGTACGAGATAAGGGGTTAGTTGAGTCCTCGCTTTCTAATGTTTTTGATACTTATTTTGGAGTTGATCAATATCCAACTATTGAAGAGAAGGCGGCTAGACTTTGTTATTCTTTGATTAAGAACCATGCTTTTTTAGACGGGAACAAGCGCATTGGTATTTTTGCGATGCTTGTACTACTAGAAATTAACGATATTGTGCTTGATTGTACTGATGAAGAGTTAGTTTATCTTGGATTAGGTGTAGCAGCATCAGAATTAACCTACGAAGATATTTTAGATTTTGTAAAAAATCATTGATACAAAAAGCAAGTGATTTTTCTAGTAGTCACTTGCTTTATTTTTTTTTAATTATTCGAAGATAATAATGGTGTGAACTTTTGGTATTTTTAGCTCAATTCTTTGTAATTTTAGGGTAAAATTCACACCATTCAGATGAAATTAGTTGAAATTTAATGAAATTTCAAGTATTGAAAACTATTGAAAACGTTGATTTTAAAGGCTTTTTGAAATTTATTCAAATACATATTTATAAAACCAGGTCTTAAGAAAGCTCGTAAAGCTAGTCAGTTCTCAAAACGTTAATCAACACGATTATATCAACGTTTCAAAGCACTCAAAAGTTTACCTTATGGGTGCTTTTTTCGTGTTTTTTTGAAAAGTTCACCTCAAAGTTTACCTTATTTTCACCTTATTGTTTTAGAGACTTTAAAGCAAATTCACCTACTGTCATAGGAACTACATTAGAAGTATTTACATAAATCTGTGTTGTTCCTGTGTCACTGTGTGTTAGAGCCTCAGAAATAGCTTCTAAGCTCATTCCTGCTTGTTTGGCAAGTGTCGCTCCTGTATGTCGCAGTTTATGAGGTGTAGCATGTGCCAGGTCTTTATGTCGCTTTCTGATGCTTTTCATTTTATTGTTTAGATAGTCAGCATGTAAAGGCTTGTTGATGTTTCCTCTTGTGTCGATATATGTAAAAACAAATTGTTCTGGATTACTGATGATGCCAAACTTTGCTAGTTCATGTTTTTGTTGCTCTTTCCAAGAGGTAAGAAGCTGAAGTAAGTCATTAGAAATAGAGAAAATAGTTTTCTTATTTCCCTTGGTAGATTTTACTTGTCCATATCTATCTAAAGCTTGAATTAGCTGAATCTGCGATTTTGAAAAGTCTATATGTTTCCATTGAAGAGCATAGGTTTCAGATTTTCTATCACCTAGGAAAAAAGTGAGATAAAATAGGACATAATCTTTAAGGGTTATTTTATCATTATCTAAATCTTCTTGAAATGCTGAGAACCATTCTTGAAGTTGTTCATGAGTTAGATATAAATCTTCCTCTCTCTTTGACTCTGTAAGTTGAATCTTTTTAGTGGCTTTGATTCTTCTTAATATTTTTGCAACTTTATTAGCTTCTATATATTCAAGTTCTTCTGCCCAATCAAAAATGGAAATCACATAGCTACGTAAAGATTTGAAGTTCGCATATTCGTTAGCTTTTGCCGTCATCAAATTTAGAATAACCTGTTTATTTTGGTTTAAAAACTGAATCGTATAGTTGCCAAGAAGTGGTAGTATATGCTTTTCAAAACATGTTTTGGTATTAGCAATTGTTGAATTGCTTGGTGGTTTCGAAGTAGATGTAGTTTGTCCTGCTTTGTAGGATTCCCACCAAATATTATTATAGAAGTCTGAGAAAAGAATATCTTCTTTTCCTAGTCCCGAAAAGACGTTGTCTTCAATTTGGTTTAGCTTCGTAAGTAAGTCTATCTCTGCTTGTCGTGCCTCCTTTCTTGTTTTAAATCTTTTATCATAATAGTTATTATTAACGATGCCAAGAGGCATTCGTGCTTCTATTGGTATATAGACTTTTAAGCGGTAGGTTCCGTTTTTTGTCTTACTGATAGTCATGATATTCTCCTTTATATCGAACCAGAAAATATCATGACCATTATAAAATAAAAATCTTGATTTTTCTAGTTGTTACCGTTTAGCCAGCAGTCAATAGAGTCTTTGTGGAATCGAATTGTTTTTCCAATTTTGATAGATGGAAGCCCCTTTTGAATCCATGAATCAAGAGTATTGTTGGAAATTCCCAAATAGTCGCAAGTCTGTTGTTTGTTGAAATAGGGACAACTTAAAGGATTTTTTTCTAATTGTTGTTTAATTTCTTTTTGAATAAGATTGGATAGTAATAGTTGGATTTGGTGAATTTGTTCATCTGGTAGGATTACTTGCATTCGTTATCCTCCTTCCCATATCTAGAATGACGGCGTGAGTCCAGATATTTTGCAAAGAAGTAAGTTTTATCCATAACTAAACCTAGCAACTGCTGATTCTCTTTTCTAGCGTATCTGACTAAGTTGTTAAATTCTGTAAAATTATGTTCCTCTATCATATCAATTACCATTGAAAGAAATTCGTCACTGTTGTTGCTGATAAGAAATTTATCTAGCTCAAAGCCGCAACCAGTTTCAATTTGATTGATATCGTACAGAGTCTTTTCAGGATTTTCTGCATGAGTGAAGTAGTCATACATTCCTTTAGGAGACATAACAGGTTCCACATGGGCAGGTGTATTGAGGTTCTTAGTTAGTAATTCGGAAACTTGAGAATAGCTTTTAAGTGAATCAAAATATAATGCTCCATGCTTGTGAGTTTTTTTAAATTCTCCCGTTTCCTTGTTGATGTCTTTGTCGTGCCATGGGCTGAGAACAAAGGGAATATGCATGTTCTCTAAAACATCCAGATAATGCTCAGGGGCACTTTCCTGATAGAGAAGGAAAGCCCACTTGTTCGAGCGTTTTTCTTTAGCCATTTATTTCCTTTCTATGATTGATGATTATTGGTGTAATGGGGGTCGTAGTAACCCCATTACACGTGCATAGATGATTTTGAAAACACGGGGCTTTTGGCTTTCACTTTGTGAGCCAAGTCCCATATTTTCCCTTATCTCTTAGTTCCTGTAAACCAAAGCTTATTACCTTTTCGATGTGGTGAAGAAAAATAATAGTTTGGATTTCTACTTGAAATTTCTTCCTTGATATCATCTTCCATTTCTTTCAGTAACTTCTGAGCCTGTTGAGTTCTTGGAATGGCAAGTAAAACAGTGACAGTTTCTTTTCTTACATCTACCGTACACCCTAAGACAGAGTGATTGAAGCTTTTTAAAATAGGGTTGATGCGAGTAACAGTCTGATTCTCAATTGTATTCATTGGTTCAGATTGTTCATCTTGCTTCAGAAATTGTCTCATTCTAGAAGTCTGGTAGATAGACTTGAAATAGTTCCATAATGAATCTTTTAAAAATCTTTGAACTAACTCAATGATAACCAAAAGAGCAGGAACGAGAATAAGGCAGAATGACAATACTTGAATGTAATGTTCAAGAGCAGTCAGCTTATCTAGTATTGTTGTAAAAAGTCCTTGCATTCCAGAGAGTTTGGTGGTTTCTAACATTTGAATAAGTAAGTTGATTCCAATCTTAAAGAGAAAGCTAAACAAGGCAAGGACTATTAAGTTAGCATTTAGGTTGTAGGTTGTTTGAAAGAAAGTTTTTTTCATAGGTTACAGAATACCTTTCTTTGTATAATAGGTGGGGCAAAGGAGAGGTAAAACTTGATAAGGATGTTCATTATCAATAATCTGAATAAGTCCAGTTCCTTTTCCTATAGGGATAACAATGCCTTCAGGATCTAGGTCAGGAAAGAGAAATTGTGTCGTCTTCTTGTTGATATTACCAATTTGAATTAAGACATTTAACTGTTCCCGAACAGAAATTGGAATAGATGTATGGTCGAAACGCTGACTGACTAGAAAAAGATGGACTTTTGTAGCTCGCCCAAGTAAAGCAATTTGAGATAGAAGCGAAAAGAAAGAGTCCTTGATGGTTTTATTGACTCCCTCGGATAATGCCAGAACTTCATCAATGACGATAGTCAAATGTTCAAATGGATGGTCTGGCTTATCATAGAGAATTTCTTGTCTCTGTTGAATAAGATTCAAGCAGGCGCTTAGGTTCTCATTGATTTCTGAAACAAAGTCTGATTTAGAGCGATTCCTTTTGGGTGATAAGACTGGAAGATTGTATTCTTTACCAAATCGTGCAGGTAGGTCAACCTTAGGATCAATGATAATCATTTCCGAAATATTTTTTAGAATACTTAAAAAATAAATTAAGGCGTAAGATTTTCCAGCACCACTATTTCCAGCTATAGCTATATGTGTAACCTTATTATAATTGAGTATAAGATTCTTCATGATAGGGATGAGATTATCTTTTTGGGTGGTTGAGAAATCTTCTAAATTAGGAATTACCAGACGTTTAGCTATCCCTTTTTTCCAAGGGAAGAAAAGTCCACGCTGGACATGAATATCATCTGTATCTAGTGCCATAAAATAGGCTGAATTCTGCTTGAGAAGAGTAAAGCGAGGGTAGAGAGCGGCGTTAGCGATTAGGAAGATTTTCTGATAGAGTTCATCATCAATGATATAGCCAGCTGGTAAGCGAGGAAGAAATAGGAAACCTTCTTCCATAATCTTACAGTCAAAGCTGTTAGTATAGCTAGTTTCTCCTTGCATAATGCTTCCAAGTCCCATATTGAGGCTTTGGAGCAGGTATTGTCCTAGTTCTCGATTTGTCATTATTTAACCTCCTTGAGATTGTCAGCTTTGAAGTAGACGTTAAAGCCAACTTCGCAGGCTTGAAGATTATCAAACTGTACCAATGCCATATAAGGTGGTAGCTCCACTTCGGATTCAAATTTGACGGTAAAGGGCGGAAGTCCTTTTTGTGAGAACCAAGCTTTATAAGAGATAATTTCCCCTGTTGGTTGACCGTTTTCAAATTTAATTTGTGCTTCTAGTTCGGTACTTAAGCAGAGAATGCCCTGCTTGTTGTCAATATATTCATTGGCAGTATTGACTGAGTAGCCACCTTTGCGATTGCGTGTTTTCATTAGATTTACCTCGTATTTGATTATTTGTCTTAGCTAAGAACAATTTTAGTTTAACGTAATTTCATGAAGTAGACTGTCAGTTTTCCTGACAGTCTACTTTTAAATTTTTGGTATGAGACAGGCTAATTCGGATAACCAATAAGTTAATTTCTCAGCTATTTGATGCGAAGTTTCTTCCTCTGAGAAATCTGAAATAAAGCTTGATAAGGAGTCTAGAAAAATTTCTTTATTTTTTTCAATGATTTGCGCTACTTCTTTCTTTGAGACATTAGAAAATTTTTTTGTTATTAACTTTTTTAAAAAAGTATTTTCAAACGTAGGATCTGTCAAAATTGTAGATATTATGTTTTCAATAAGTAGTAGTTCGAATTCAATACTCGGGAAAAATAATTCCCTAGGATTTTTAAAATCTAAACTGGTCTGAAAAGCTAACGAAGCATTAAAACTAATATTCCTTTTTCCCTTTAAAATTTGTCCAACTGTTGTTTCGGATAATAACTCAACTTCCCCTTCAGCTGTTTCATATCCAATTTGATTTTGGAAGATTTGTAACTCTCTGAGACGCTTGTGTATTGATTCTCCGAGTAGCTTACAATATAATTTTGTCATCACACTTTTATAAGTCATTATTCTTCCTTCTCGCCCTAAGACAGAAAGAAACTAGATTGGATTCAACCGAAAGGTGTGAAAAAAAGCACACCAAATAAACGGTGAAACTCTATATAGTACATTTATTTTATTAAATATTATCTATATTTTTAGTTTCAATCCGTCCATTGATGCGCATCAGCTTGGACTATAATAAATGTTTACTAGGAAACTTCTTAGTAACACCATTAAATCAAATTTTCTAATTGCTGTAATTAGAAAGAAATGGTAGAATTCTTAGTGAAAATCCACCAACTTTTGAGGTGTATATGGATTTTGAAAAAATGAATGATTTAATCATTGCAGAAAGACTTCTTAATGTTCGTCAGAATTTAAATATGACTCAAGAACAATTTTGTGAATATTTTGATAACAAAGTTAGTATTGACAAATATAGGTTATCAAATTTAGAAAATGGTAAGCGGAGTAAAAAGAAAACCCCTCATTTTTTGACAGAATCGTATATTGAATTTTATTCATCCATATTAAACGTATCTAAAGAAGAGTTGCTTTTTGGAAATATTGAAAGTAAGAAAGAGCTTATCAAGTTAATTCTTTTGAGTGTTTTTATGAATGCAAATTCGCAGTCGTATAGAACAGATATTCCCCAAACAGAGCAGTCACCATTTTTTGACCTTGCTTTTGATTCTGATGAGGAATTTTTTAGATTAGCTATGTCAAATTTACACAATGAGGAATATAAAGAATATAGAGAAATTGCTAATCAGTGTCTAGTTGATGTTGCAATCAGAAGGAGGAATAATTTTTCTGATATAAAAAAATATCGGGAAGAAATTGCCATTATTTTAGAAGGATTTGATTCGTTTTTTTATAGTAAAAAGTTTGCTAATTTATATAAACTTTCGATGGATGGACAAGAAATTTTTTCAGAGCAATCTTCTATATTGTTAAGATGTCTGTTTGGAAATTTTGATTTTGCTAGTGATTTTTTAAAGAGGAGAAACAATTATGAAACTATAAGATGTAGTGGGATTGATTTAAGAAAGCCGAGAGTAAAATGTTTCTATATAGACAATTATCTCAATAATTTAGGAAATTTTTCAGCCAGTGCAGTCCAATGGAAAGAGACATCGTATCAATTTTTTATTACAGCTTTTAATGAATTTATGGAACTGCATTTTGAAATGTTTATAAATTTTTTTAATAAACATATTTTTAGTAAGACATTGAAAGAATTATCAAATAAGTATGTTAACAATATATTCTCTTGTGAAGAATTTACAAAGTTACTTAATGAGGTATATTTAAAAGATCAATTTTTAATGCAACGCATGGTAGGACACAATTTTGCAAGAGCAATGATTCAAAAATTTGCTTTGGTTCGAAATAACTCTGCTAAATTACAAAAAGTGGGAATGAGCTATCCTTCTGAGGTAAATTTGGAAGACTTTTATAATTTAGAAAGTCAAAGAGAAGAATATAATTTGGACAAATATTTATATGATTTTGAAAACATGACAGTTTTATTTGCTAATAAGGGGCAGAAATATAAAAGTGGAGGTCTATTTTTACCATCTTATTTTGATATCTCTTCACTCAAATAGTTATCGTAATAAAAAAGATAAATTTAATTTTAAATATTTATGTAAGGAGACTTTAGTGAGCAAAAGAAATTATCAAGCTAAGGAAATATCAAATAGTTTTTTAAATACTCAATCTCAAATAACTACTAATGTACTATGCTTATTTAAAAGATATTTGACGACTTTATATCCTATAAAATACAAAAAACGGTCGGAAAATTATTCTAATTTCCGACCGTTTTTTGAATATAATTATTTTGTTAGTGTAACTGTATCTCCATTTACTGCATTTCCTGCTAAGTCTGGTACTATGACAGAATCTCCTGATACAGTATATTTGAATTCATGACCTTTAAAATCTTTTATGACCTGCTTTTTACTATCTATAGTGACCCTCTCACCATAGATGTATTGTACAGTTTCACCATCTTTATCTTGAGCCACTATTCGATAAATGCTTTTTGTATCATTAACATCTAATTCGTAATATAGTTTCAGTTGACCATCGTGGTTTTCATCAGAAAAGGTCTTTCCTGTATATGAATATATACCTGAAAGTTTGGTGTTATTAGAACTCGTTCCACATGCTACGAGAATCGTTGTTGTTAATAAAGTTAATAAAAGTATAATTGCTTTTTTCATCATTTTCTCCATGCTTTAAAACTTAATTTTTAGATAAGATTTCTTTTAATTCTTTATCTGAGGGAGCTGTTGATGGGAATTTATCAAAAGTCAACTTCGGTACAATATAGATATTGGCTTGATTTGATAAAAGAAAATCTTCAGAGACCTGCTCATTAGCTGTTTTATCCCATAGTTCTGTGCTATAGTCAGTAGAGAGTAGATAATATTTTGAATCTAGTTCTGGATTTTTAAAGCCAAGTTCTTTATCTTGATAATATTTAGGAAGAACTTCTAAAGTGATTGATTTTCCCGCTTCTAAGTCATTAGCGAGAGCTAATTGCATGATATTAATATTGCCTGCTCTACCAGAAGTGGTTGAATAACTACGCAAGGTAAAATAGGTTCCATAGTCATAAAGATTGTTAGAAAAGCGAGTACCTCTGAGAGTCGTATCATAGTGATTGGTGACAGTCAATTTTAAGCGTCGTGTACTTTCATCATATCCATCTATTTTTACTTCGAGTCTCTTCAGTTCGTCGTTTTCTAAATAGTCATCGTGGCTTTTTAGACTAGCTTGACCAGCAAAAATATTTGGCTGGTCATTATTCCAAGCTTTTTCGCTTCGTTCATCTATAGTACCTTGGTAGCGAGCAGCTTGGTCTGCTGGAAATTCTTCATAAAATTTAGTTAAGCTTCTCTTGCGTTTTTCTTCTGATAGAGCATTGTCATCTGTTTTGCTTGAGGACGTTTTAGTTGAGCTTTTTTCTACAGAGGTTGTGGAGTTAGGTTTACTTTGACACGCAACTAACAGAGTTGCAGAAGCTAGTAATGTGATACCTAAAAGGAAACGTTTTTTCTTCATATTATTAACCACCTATATTTTATCATTTCGTGCTAAAAGCTACTTATATTATAACTTATAAAATCGCAAAAAGCAATACAGAATGCAATGCATAATTATTGTGCAATATGCTTTATCCTATAAATAGAATGAATAGGAGGGCAGATATGGCATTCCAACTAAAATCTAATCGTAAAGAGACTGAGAATAAAACGATTCGTTTTCCTCTTCCACTAATAGAAGAAATTGAAAAGGCTATTCAAAATGAAGATGTCACTTTTTCAAGTTTTGTAATTCAAGCTTGCGAGTATGCACTAAAAGATATGAAAAAATAGACAAAGTATTAGTTTGAAATTAAATTTTAGAGATTCTAGCAATCTAAAAAGGAAATTAATATTGGTAGAAACAGAATTAAAATATTTGGTTGGGGGGAAATATGGAATATGATTTTAAATATTTAGTCGATAAATATACATTACCAGGAGCAAGAGAAAAATTTGAAAAGATATGTATTGAGGTATTTCAAGAAGAATTTGGACCTTTAACGAAGGAGGCTGCGGTATCACAAGGAGATGATGGCATCGATGTTCTAGTTGGTGACTTAGATGACAGACCATCAATTTATCAGTGTAAATTTTTTATTGATGGGATTGGAGATTCACAGAAACAACAAATTAGAGAATCGTTTAGAAAAGTGATTACCAAGCATCCCAATATTTCTTCTTGGTATTTATGTGTACCAATAGGCCTAAATATAAATGAGCTATTATGGTGGTCAAGATGGAAAAGTAAAATGAAGGCTGAACATAAAATAAAGATAGAGTTGTGTGATGGAGCTTTTTTACTAAAAGAATTTAAGAAATGCAGCAGTTATAAATCAACATTTGATGATGATATCAGGAATGATTTAGAACAGATTAAAATGTCTATTGAAGCCAGTAATAAAAGGGTTTACGAAGAAATATTATATGGAGAAGATGAGATAGAAGAAATCTCAGAAATGTACAATGATACTATATTTATATCAATGTTGAAGAGTGCGCAAATAGCCGAAGTTGACGATTTCAAAGTTGATTTTTATAATGCAGAAATTGCTAGACATGAGTCTCTTAGCAAAGATGACATCAATGGGAAAAAACAGTATGATAATTTAAGAAAGAAGATACATTCTATTTGGAAGACCCAATATCGTCTATACAAGCAACCTAACGATGGTAATTGTTTAATAAATCAAACTTATCTTAGAATCGAAGATTTAGATTCTAGCACTTTAGGGAGCCCGATAAGTGATTTTAATTTATTAGCTAAAAAGGGCATCTTACATCAGCTTGCTGATGATAAGGAATTAGGTTGGGTTGATAATTTTATAGCAGTGTTGGAAAAATATATGGAGGGAAATGATGTTGGAGATAATTGAGAATATAAGTTTCCAAGAATATTGTTTGACCCGAAATAGGGTTGCGATACTGTTGAATATTTTAGGAAAAGAGCACAAAAAAGATATAACTCAAGAAAAATTGATTATTAGTGATTTTTTTCTAAAATTTCCAGAATTAATATCTGATGAAATAGAGCTTGGAAGATTTGATATAAAGTACTCTTATTTCCATTGGAAACCTAATTATAAACTGTATAATGCAGTTCTTGCAGATTTATTGGCTAGAAATATTATTACATTTAACTCTTTGAATAACAGATATTTCATTACAGATAAAGGAGAGAAATTTGTTATTGAACTATTTAGTGAAGAAGGGATAGATTGGAGCAAGATACTACAGTCTTGTGATTTTATAGTTTCTAAAGTGTTAAATAAAACAGTATCAGCTGGACAGACCATGATACAGAGTAAATTAGATTGTATACGAGGTAATTAAATGAAACTATTGTTAAAGACACTTAGATTAATAGGTGTGAGAAAAAATTATGAGGTTCATTTTCATAAAGGATTAAATTATATTTCGGGACCAACTTCAACGGGAAAAACTGCAATTTTAGAATTAATAGATTATGCTTTTGGGAAAAAGAATCATAAATCGTATATAGAAATTGGAGAAAGTTGCACGGATGTGGAATTGGAATTTTATATATCAGAGAATCTCTATAAGATTAAAAGACCATTATCAGCTTTTAAAGAACCTGTTCTTTTACAGACTTACGATAGTGTCAAAGAAAAATTTACACAAGCGCGTACCTTGGAAATTGATATTCCTTCAAATGAAAAATCATTATCATACTTTTTGTTATCGAAGCTTAATCTAACTAATTTAATCATTAGAGGAGACGATTTTAGTTTTAGAGATTTATTTAAATTTTCATATTTAAAACAGACAAATATTGATAACGAAAACATTCTTAATGAGCAGAACTGGGCGCTTAATGGAAAAGAAAAAGCAACATTTGAGATTATTTTAGATATCTATGATAGTTTACTAGGTGACCTACAACAGAGTCTTAAAATTGAAAAAGAGAACTTAAAGGTAAAAGAAATTAGATACGAAGCTGTAAGAGAATTTCTAAAAACTGCAGAAGTTGAGAATTATGAAACAGTGCAAGTGAAATCTGTTGACATTGATTCTAAATTAGAGGATATTAATTCTAAAATAGAAAACTATAAATCTGATATTCTAAAAACAGAAGTGGGAAATGATGTTAATGAATTGGTAGTACTTATTAGTGACCAAAAAGAAAAGTTAAGTAATCTAAGAAACAAATTTTCAGATCAAGAACAGTATATACAAAAATTACAGTTACTGGAAAATCAATATTTTGCTGATATTGAAAAAATTAGTGAGCAAATAGCAGGTATTAAAGCTATTAATAAATACGAATACTTATATTGTCCAAATTGCTTACGTCCGATTTCACTTCACGAAGAATCAAGTTGCTTATTGTGTCATCAGAATATGGATGATATTGTAATTGAAATCAACGATTTGAAAAAGGAACGAAAAAAACTTACAAAAAAGAAAAATGAGCTTCACACTTATATTGATTCAGAAAAGGAAAAAAATATTAGAGTAGGCCTAGAAATAAATAAGTTACAGGATAATATTAACTCAGATGAAGAGAAATTAGATAATTTAACTAGACAATATATTAACCCCTTGGCTACAGAAATTAGTTTACTATCAATAAAAAGCGGTCAATTATATGAAGAAAAGAAGTCTTTAAATGAGAGCCTGAAATTTATTGAGGAACTTACAAATTTGGAAATGTTGCTTTCTGAAAAGAGGATAGAAGTTGAGGGGATAGAAGAGCAAATTGAACGCCAAAAACATAAAGCTGCCAAAGAGGACAAATTGAAACAACTGTCTGAAATATTTTCAACTATATTATTATCTTTTGATTTTCCAAATCTATATGAAGCCTATATTGATACAAAGAGTTACTTACCTCATGTTAGGGGACGTAAATACCGTGATTTAGGTAGTTTAGGAGCTGTGACTCTGATAACAATGGCATACTACCTATCAGTAATGATTTGTTCAGAAGAGCAAACTGGTAACCATTTAGGGTTGTTGATGATTGATACACCTAGGAAAAACTTAGGGGCTTCCTCGACAAGTACAGAGTTTAGAGACGAAAAAATCTACGAATCTATAATTAATTATTTTCTTCAACTTGGAAAAGAATGTGAAAATGATTTTCAGTTAATTATTGTAAATAATGGTTATCCATCAGATTTTCCACGGGATTATGTTGTTAAAGAATTCTCTTTCGATGGTCATGATGGGTTGATTGATGATTATAATGTGACTGATGAATAGGGAAGAGTTTGAGACAGATACCCATAATGGCTGAGAATTTACCCGAAATGCAATGTTATCATAGAAGATTACGTATAAAAAAGTTCCAACCCAAGGAAAACGGATAAGCCCAGTTTAAGATCTTATCCGTTTTTCTAGTCTTTAGTCATTATTTTGTTTATTTCTTGAGATCTATTCTTTGTTTATCAATTATTATGCGAGTCATAGACTTGTTTTACCATAAAATAAAATATCGGGCATCTGATGTCTTCTATTTATAAAAACAAACTTCCTCGAACATTAACTCCGAGGAAGTTTTGAGTTAGAAAAGAGAATTTTTATTCTTCTTTTTTCTTTAAGTGGAGCAAATAACCGCTGACAAGAATGAACATGCTAGCAATAACCAAGCTACTTTGATTTTCTTTGCTTCCTGTTTGCGGAAGTTGAGCTTTTCGAGTAGCATTCACAATTTGAGGTTGAGGAGTGTAGCGTAGGGTTGTAGCTTGACCAGCCTGAGGTTTTT
>OGJJ01001493.1_pt1 | contig 17510 bp, 15 predicted proteins | sample 1572081 | NCBI WGS metagenome assembly OGJJ01 (sample SAMEA2582122, study PRJEB24529) | metagenome | biome: Human gut stool | place: China | collected 2011
CTGCACCTTGAATTTTTCAGAAAAGAATAGTAAAATGATGCTATATGTATCGTAACATGGGCTTGTGTGCCCAAAGCGGATACCTATACAGAAAAACCGAAGTTAAACCGCAAAAGAATAGGAGCTAGTATGATCTTAAGCATGACCGGTTTCGGCAGGGGAACTGCCGTGCTCAATGGCCGCGAGATCACTGTGGAACTGCGCAGCGTGAACTCCCGCTATTTCGAGTATTCCTCCCGCATCCCGCGCACCTGCAGTTCTCTGGACAGCCGCCTGAAAAAGCAGCTCAACCAGCGGATCTCCCGCGGCAAGGTAGAGCTTAGCATGACCGTCCAGAACGTGGACGCAGCGGATACCGTGGTCGCCGTCAACATGGAGCTTGCCCGCAGTTATCAGCAGGCCATGCGGGACCTGTCCGAGCAGCTGGGTGTCAAAAATGATGTGTCCACTGCCGTTCTGACCCGCTTCCCGGATGTGCTGACCACCCGCCACGCCGATGTGGACGAGGAACAGCTGTGGCAGGACGTGTCTGCCGTTACCGCACAGGCGCTGGATCGTTTTGTAGAGATGCGCGCCGCCGAGGGTGCCAAGATGAAGGCAGACGTAGAAAGCCGTCTTGTGTTTCTGGAACAGTGCGTCGGCAAAGTGGAGAGCCTGAGTGCAGGCCGGGTAGAAAACTACACCAACCGCCTGTACGAGAAACTCAAGGTCATCCTGCAGGATCGTGACATTGATGATGCCCGTGTGCTGACCGAAGCCGCCATCTTTGGCGATAAGACTGCCGTGGATGAGGAAACTGTCCGTCTGCGCAGCCATATTGCACAGTACCGCGATATCCTGCAGCTGGACGAGCCCGTGGGCCGCAAGCTGGACTTCCTGACGCAGGAGCTGAACCGCGAGACCAACACCATTGGCTCCAAGTGTCAGGATCTGGATATCACCCGTATTGTGGTGGATATGAAGGCGGAGATCGAAAAGATCCGCGAGCAGATCCAGAATCTGGAATAATATGTTGTGGAGGAGCCTATGAAACTCATCAACATCGGCTTTGGCAATATGGTCAGTGCGGGGCGCGTGGTGGCAGTCGTCAGCCCGGACTCCGCACCGGTCAAACGTCTGGTGAAGGAAGCACGCGAGCGCGGGATGCTGATCGATGCCTCTTACGGCCGCAGCACCCGAGCTGTGCTTATCATGGACTCCGATCATGTCGTGCTGTCCGCCCTTCAGCCCGAAACGGTGGCAAGCCGCGCCGCCGGGCAGGAGGGCAGAGCATCAATGGAGGAAGAAGCATCTCATGGCGAATGATAAATTTCTGTTTGTAGTTTCCGGCGCAGCCGGCACCGGCAAGGACAGCGTGGTCAAGGCACTGCGCGAGGCACACCCCGAGATCGAAAAGACCGTCTCTGCCACCACCCGCACCCCGCGCCCCGGCGAGCAGGAGGGTGTGGACTACTACTACCGCACCCGCGAGCAGTTCCAGCAGCTGCTGGAAAATGATCAGGTGGTGGAGCACAACTTCTATAACGGCAACTACTACGGCACCCTGAAGTCTGAGGTAGAAAAGCGGCTGGAGGCTGGTAAGGTGGTCGTGCTGGTCATTGACGTGCACGGCGCTGCCAATATCCGCCGGATGTTCCCGGGCGCTACCACCGTGTTCCTGCTGCCGCCCTCTGTGGAGGAACTGGAGCACCGTCTGCGCGGCCGCGGCACCGAGACCGAGGAAAGCATTCAGGAACGTCTCGCCACCGCCCGGCAGGAGCTGGCCGAGCAGGATAAGTTTACCGTAAAGCTGGTCAACAACCAGATCGAGCCCTGTGCAGCAGAGCTTTATCAGGTCATCTGCCAGCGTGCCGGGCTGCAGGAGTGAAAAATCAAGCGTTGAAGGAGTTGGACGAATGCCCAAAACGGTAGGCGTTGCCGTCAGCAATGCGACCTTCCATTTTGATAAGCTGTATACCTACGCCGTTCTGCCGGAGCACCAGAATGCGGTGCGCCTTGGCAGTATGGTGCTGGTGCCCTTTGGCAAGGGCAGCCGCGCCCGCATGGGCGTGGTACTGGCCTGCGATGCCGAGCCGGAGCACTCCAAGCTGAAATATCTGTTTGACGTAGCCCCGGCTTCGGCCTGCTTGACCCCGGAGCTGCTGCGGCTGGTGCATTTTTTAAAGGAGCGCACCTTCTGCACCTACTACGAGGCCGTCAAGGCAGTCATTCCGTACGGTGCGCAGTACAAGCCCGCCGTGGCGGCAGATGGTGTTACCCCGGTGCTGCAAAAGCAGCTTACCCGCCACACCGAAAACGCCTACAAGCTGGTGGGCACACTGCCACAAAAGCCAAAGCCTACGGCAAAGCAGCTGGCGGCGGTAGCGCTGCTGAGCGGCGGCCCTCGCACCCTGAACGAACTGGAGGATAAGGGCATCAGCCGCACCGTGCTGGATAACCTGTGCACCAAGGGTGTGCTGGAATGCAGCAAGGTGAATAAGTCCATCGACCTCTACGCCTCCATCCCGCTGCGCAACGACCCCATCACCCTCACAGAGCAGCAGCAGGCCGCTTACGACACGCTGCTGCCTAAGCTAGAAGATACCGCACCCCATTCGGCGCTGTTGTACGGTGTTACCGGCAGCGGCAAGACGCTGGTGTTTTTAAAGTTGATTTCCCGCTGTCTGGAACTTGGCCGCAAGGCGCTGGTGCTGGTGCCGGAGATCAGCCTGACCCCGCAGATGATCCTGCGGCTCAAAGGACAGTTCGGCCGCCGCGTGGCGGTGCAGCACTCCGCGCTCAACCACACCGAGCGTCTGCTGCAATGGCAGATGATTCAGGACGGCGGTGCAGATATCGTGGTCGGCACCCGCAGCGCAGTGTTTTCGCCGTTGGAAAACATCGGCCTTATCATCATTGACGAAGAGCAGGAGCACACCTACCGGTCGGAATCCGCACCGCGCTACTCCGCCCACGAGGTCGCCCGGCAGCGTGCCGCCGAAAACGGCGCCCTGCTGCTTCTGGCCAGCGCCACCCCCAGCACCGAGAGCTTCTACGCTGCACAGAACGGACGCACCCAGCTGGTGCGCCTGACCAAGCGCTACGGCGGCAACCCGCTGCCCAGCGTGCAGATCGTGGATATGCGGGCAGAGCTGGCTGCGGGCAACCCCCGGGAGATCAGCCTTGCGCTGGAAGATGCCATCCGCCGTAATCTGGAAGCGGAAAAACAGACCATTCTTCTGCTCAACCGCCGGGGCTACCAGACCATCGCCCAGTGCGAGGACTGCCGCGAGGTGCTCAAGTGCCCCAAGTGCAGCGTGCCCATGGTGTACCACAAATCAGCGCATAAGGTGCTGTGCCACTACTGCGGCTCCCAGCAGGAGCCGCCGCCCACCCTTTGCCCGGCCTGCGGCGGCAAGCTGCAGTACCGGGGTTTCGGCACCCAAAAAGCCGAAGAGGAGCTGGCAAAGCTCTTCCCGGAGGCGCGGGTGCTGCGCATGGATCAGGACTCTACCGCTGCCAAGGACGCCCACGAAAAGCTGCTTGCCAAATTTGCAGCGCATGAATATGACATCATGGTGGGCACCCAGATGGTGGCGAAAGGTCTGGATTTCGAGGATGTGACCCTTGTGGGCGTGCTGGGCATTGATTCGCTGCTGTTCGCGCAGGGCTTCCGGGCATACGAGAACGTGTTCAGCCTGATCACACAGGTGGTGGGACGCAGCGGCCGTGCAAAAGAGCCCGGCTTTGCCATCATTCAGACCACCGACCCGGACAACCCAGTGCTCACCCTTGCCGCTGCACAGGATTATGATGCCTTCTACGAGCAGGAGATTGCTTACCGCAAGCTTGGCTTGTACCCGCCCTTCTGCGGGCTGTGCGTCATCGGCTTTGCCGGTGCAAAGGAGAACGAGGTGGCGCGTGCCGCTGCCCGTTTCTCGGCGCTTTTAGGGCAGCAGGCGGCCAAGCAGCCGGATCTGCCCCTGCGCATTCTGGGTCCTACGCCCGGCAGCATTGAAAAGATCAACGACACCTACCGCTATAAGCTTACCGTTAAGTGCCGCAACGACCGCCGCTTCCGCGACCTCGTGCGCAGCACGCTGGCACTGTATGAAAAAGAAAAGCTGCCGTCTAAGGCATCGGTCGTGGTAGACCTGCACTCGGATGGTGACATCTGAACGGTGGATTGTAAAATGGATAAAATACGCATTAATGATATTCTGAACTTTAGCAAAGAAGAAATACCAAATGTTCGCGTGAAATTCAATATTTACAATGGTTACGATGACCCGTTGGAACTTTATAAAACCGACCCGGATGAAGTAAATATCGACTGGTTTCTGTGGCGTGACCGCCGCCGTTATTTTAGTGTAGGACAAACGGCGATCTGCTTTTTAAAAATCGGAAATGATACATGGCTCATGACGTGCATCAAGACGATAACCGGGGAGAAAAAAGTTGATGAAACAAATGGCGGTGTTGGTTACGAGGCGCAGGATGATGCCCGTTACGGGAAATATTTCGGGCGGCTTGTTCTGCGTTATCATAATCCCTGCCGTACAATGGGGCGCACCTATGCGTCAGTAATGGACGAGTTGGAAGTTCTTGAGATTTTGAACGATCAGTTCACTGGCGAGGATTTTCCGGGTTATGAAAATGTACGGCTGAGTTACCGGCAATTGAAAAATGTGATCGACCGGCACCTTCCGGGATGGATCGCAGCGCTGCAAAACCAGAAAGCGGTCTATCTGATTACGGATAACAAGACCGGTAAATTATATGTTGGCTCTGCTACATCGCAGACGGGAATGCTTCTCCAACGTTGGTCAAATTATATTGCTGATGGCCATGGCGGAAACGAAGCATTGAAAGAGCTCGTAAAAAAGCAGGGCTTCGATTATGTAAAAGAAAATTTCCAGTATTCTATCCTTGAAAATTATAATGCAAGGATGGATGACGAATACATTTTGAGACGTGAGTCCTGGTGGAAAGAAACACTTCGGACAAGAGAGTTTGGATACAATAAGAATTAAAAGCTTGATTTGGAGGTACCATTATGGCTATCCGTAACATTGTTAAAGAAGGCGACCCCATCCTGAACAAAGTCTGCCGCCCTGTGACCAATTTTGACGACCGTCTGGCCACCCTGCTGGACGATATGCGCGAGACAATGATCGCCGCCGACGGCGTGGGTCTGGCCGGCCCGCAGGTGGGTATGATGCGCCGCCTGTTCGTGGTGTGGGACACCACCGACGCCCCGGAGGAGATCCCCGAGGATTACGAGTACAAGTTTATTGATTTTGTCAACCCCGAGATCCTTGCTGTTTCTGAGGAGGAAGAGACCGCCTACGAGGGCTGCCTGTCCTTCCCGGGGCACAACGGCGCTGTGACCCGCCCGGTTGCCGTCAAGGTGCGTGCACAGGACCGCAACGGCGAATGGTTCGAGCTGGAAGCTGATGGCCTGCTGGGTCGCTGCATCCAGCACGAGAACGACCATCTGGACGGCATCACCATCATGGAATCCAGCGAGTACTTCTATGAGGATACCGAGGAAGGCAAAAAGGCCGCCCGCGAAGCGAAAGGAAACAACTGATGCGCATTTTGTTCATGGGCACGCCGGATATTGCCGCCGAGTGCCTGAAAGCCCTGTATGCTGCCGGGCATGATATCTGTGCCGTGTACACCCGGCGGGATAAGCCCGTCGGCCGCAAGCAGGTGCTCACCGCACCGCCGGTCAAGGAGGTTGCGCTGGCGCACGGCACGCCCGTGTTCCAGCCCCGCACCCTGCGGGACGGCAGCGAGGATGAAAACATCCGCGCCCTCGCCCCGGAACTGATCGTGGTGGTGGCTTATGGCTGCATCCTGCCGAAGTCCGTGCTGGAAATGCCCCGCTACGGCTGCATCAACCTGCACGTTTCGCTGCTGCCGAAATATCGCGGCAGCGCCCCGGTGCAGTGGTCGGTGCTGAACGGTGACGCTGAGACTGGCGTTTCCATCATGCAGATGGATGAGGGTCTGGACACCGGCGATGTGCTGTACTGCAAAAAGATTGCCATCGACCCCGAGGAGACCAGCGGTGAATTGTTCGACCGCGTTACCGCTGTGGGTGCTGAAGCTCTGTGTGAGACCATTCCCCAGATCGCAGCAGGCACCCTGACGGCTGTGCCGCAAGATCACGAAAACGCCACCCTTGCCCCCATGCTGAACAAGGAGATGGCAGAGTTCCACCTGACCGACACTGCCACCCATATCCATAACTGGGTGCGCGGCATGAACCCTTGGCCGGGTGCATGGTTCATCACCTCCGGCGGCAAAAAGCTCAAGGTGATGTCCAGCCGCGTGGCTACCGCTCATGGTGAAGCCCCCGGCACGGTGCTGGCCACAAAGCCCCTGACCGTAGCCTGCGGCGAGGGTGCTATCCAGCTGCTGGAGGTCGTACCGGAGGGCAAAAAGCCCATGGACGGCACTGCCTTTGCAGCGGGTCTGCGCCTGAAAACGGGGGATAGCCTTTGATGGCCGCAAATCCGCGTGCGGCGGCAGTCGCCGCACTGGTACGGCAGGAGCAGGATGGCTTTTCCAATCTGGTGCTGGACGCAGAACTCAGGCGCCAGAAGCTGGAAGGCCGGGATAAGGCCTTTGCAAGTGCTATCTTCTACACGGTACTGGAACACCGCGGCACACTGGACTATATTCTTGAGCAGTTTCTGCCCAAGGGTCTGGCAAAGCTGGATGCACCCGTGCGGGAAATTTTACGCGCGGCACTGGCACAGGCTCGCTATATGCAGGTGCCTGTCTCTGCTGCGGTGAACGAGGCAGTCAAGCTGACCCGCACCTTTAAAAAATCCAGCGCCTCCGGCCTTGTCAACGCCGTGCTGCGCAAGGCCTGCGGCTATGATTTAGACGCTGCCGTCTTTAAGGACGAGATCCAGCGCCTGATGGTTTTAGGCTCTGCCGGGCGGGATGTGGCGGAATTTCTCCACAAAAACTACCCGGACGAGGCACTGGGCATCCTGACCTATCAGGCCGATGGAGGCTTGACCAGTCTGCGTGCAAACCCCCTCAAGGCCAGCGCTGCACAGTTGTGCGCGCTGCTTACAGAGCAGGGCGCAGCAGAGGTACGGCAGGGCATCGTGCTCGGCAGTGTGCTGGCACGTTTTGCGGGCAGCCCGGCAGACAACGAACTGTTCCGACAGGGCTACTACCATGTGGAGGGACAGGCCAGCCAGCTGGCAGCCCTTTGCGTGGGCGCAGCCCCCGGCGAGACGGTGCTGGATCTGTGCGCTGCCCCCGGCGGCAAGACGATTTTGCTGGCCGAGCAGATGCAGGGTACAGGAGAGCTGTACAGCTGCGATGCAGCAGAGAACCGTGTGGGGCTGATCCGCACCGCGGTAGACCGCATGGGCTTTACTGGGGTGCATACCCTTTGTAATGATGCCACCAAGCCGAACCCAGCACTGCCCATGGCAGACCGCATCCTGACGGATGTGCCTTGCAGCGGCTTGGGCATTCTGGCAAAAAAGCCGGATCTGCGTTATAAAAAGCTGGAAGTTGCCCGGCAGGCAGAACTGCTTGCCACACAGGCGGCAATTCTAGATACCGCTGCGGCGCTGCTCAAGGCGGGCGGACGGCTGGTCTATTCCACCTGCACCATCAACCCGGCAGAAAATCAGCAGCAGATCGCAGCCTTTTTGCAACGCCACCCGGAATTTGCGGTCTGTGCACCGGAGGTGCCGCTGCCCGCCGGGATGACGGCAGGGGAGCACGGCTGCCTCTCGGTGCCCACCCGCACCGGCATGGACGGCTTTTTCCTGTGCGTGTTGCAAAAAGCCGCCGCAACACAATAACCACGACCTTTGTGGGTCGTATCCTCTTATAGGAGAACAGAATGGAACAAAAACGCTGTATTTCTTCCCTGACGCTGGCAGAATTGACTGCTGAATTGAAAGCGCTGGGACAGCCGGGTTTCCGGGCAAAGCAGATCTTCCACTGGGTACACCAGAAACTGGTCACCGACTTTTCTGCTATGACCGACCAGCCCAAAACCCTGCTGGCAAAGCTGGAAGAAACATTTTATATCGCTGCACCGCAGATCGAGCGCCGTCAGGAGGCCAAAGACGGTACTGTGAAGTATCTGCTGCGCATGGCCGACGGCAACTGCATTGAGACTGTTGTTATGCGTTACCACTACGGCAATACCGTGTGCGTGTCCACGCAGGTGGGTTGCCGCATGGGCTGCCGGTTCTGCGCCTCCACGCAGGCGGGGCGGGTGCGCAACCTTGAAGCAGGCGAGATATGCTCCGAAATCTACACCGCCCAGAAGGATATCGGCGAGCGCATCTCCCATATCGTGCTCATGGGCATCGGCGAGCCGCTGGACAACTTTGACGAAGTGATGCGCTTTTTAGAGAATATCACCTCGCCCGAGGGCGTCAATATCGGCATGCGTAACATCAGCCTTTCTACTTGCGGCCTTGTACCCAAGATCGACCAGCTGGCGGAGAAAAAGTTGCAGCTCACCCTTTCCATCTCGTTGCACGCACCCACCAACCAGATCCGCAGCAGTATGATGCCGGTAAACGATGCCTACCCGGTGGAGCAGCTGATCCAGACTGTGCGCCGGTATCAGGAGACCACCGGCCGCCGGGTCAGCTTTGAATATTCCATGGTGCGCGGTGTCAATGATTCTGATGTCTGCGCAAAGCAGCTGGCAGACCTGATCCGGGGCATGGGTGCTCATGTAAATCTGATCCCCATCAACCCAGTGGACGGCAGTCCGTACTCCGCTACGGATGCAGCCAATGTGCGCCGGTTCCAGCAAAAGCTTGAAAGTCTTGGCGTAAACGCTACGGTGCGCCGCCGCCTTGGCAGTGAGATCAGTGCCGCCTGCGGCCAGCTGCGCCGCGACGAAATGAACGGCAAGGCATAAACAGAGGGAGAAACCTATGAAACTTGCAGGAAAAACGGACGTGGGGCGCGTCCGGCAGGACAATCAGGATGATTACCGTGCCGGGGAACTGCCCGGCGATGCAGCATGGGCGCTGGTATGCGATGGCATGGGCGGCGCACGCGGCGGGCGGGAAGCCTCGCAGTGTGCGTGCAGCGTCATCGAGCGCTGCTTTCAGGAGCAGTACAGCCAGTGCATCCCCGGCGAAGAGGAGACTTTTCTGAAAAAGGCGCTGCTCAGCGCCAACCGCTATGTGTTCCAGAAGGCACTGCGGGAGGAGTCTCTGGCCGGTATGGGCACCACCGCCGTCTGCGCTCTGGTGCGCGGCGGCAAGGCCTATCTGAGCCACGCGGGCGATTCCCGCGCCTACCTGTACCGGGACGGTAAGCTGGCGCAGCTGACCCACGACCACTCCTATGTGCAGGAGCTGGTGGACTGCGGCACCATCACGCAGGAGCAGGCAGAGCATCACCCGCAGAAAAACATCATCACCCGGGCGCTGGGCGTGGATTACCGGCTGGAGCCGGAGTTCACCACCGTAGCGCTGCAGGCGGGGGATGTTCTGCTGCTGTGCACAGACGGCCTGACCAATGCCGTACCCACAGAGCAGCTGGAGCAACTGCTGCGCAGCGGATCTTTTTACGATCTGCCGGACGTTCTGATCCGTACCGCCAACGAAAACGGCGGCCCGGATAACATTACCGCCCTGCTGGTGGGAGTAGAGCCGATGGAGGTGCGCCATGGATAACCTGATCGGTAAAAGACTGGACGGCCTGTATGAGGTGCAGGAACTGATCGGCTCCGGCGGCATGGCCAACGTGTATAAGGCGGTCATGCGGGGACAGAACGGCCCTGTGCCCGCCGGGACTGTGGTGGCCGTCAAGGTGCTGCGGCAGGAGTATATGCACGACCCGGATCTTGTGCGCCGCTTTAAAAACGAGTCCAAGGCCATCTCGCTACTGAATCACCCCAATATCGTTAAGGTGTACGATGTTTCGGTCAACGACCATCTGCAGTATATCGTTATGGAATATGTGGACGGCATGACGCTGCGGGAGTACCTCAACGAGCGGGGCGGCAAGCTTTCCAGCCGGGAGACCGTGCACTTCATCTCCCAGATCCTCAAGGCGCTGGAGCATGCCCACGCCAACGGCGTCGTGCACCGGGATATCAAGCCCCAGAATATTATGCTGCTGGATAACGGCCAGCTGCGCATGATGGACTTCGGCATCGCCCGTATTTCCCGGGCAGATAACCAGATGCTGGCCGGCAAGGCGATGGGCAGCGTGCATTATATCAGCCCGGAGCAGGCAAAAGGGGACGAGACCGACCGCACCAGCGACATCTACTCGGTAGGCGTCATGATGTACGAGATGCTCTCCGGTCATCTGCCCTTTGATGCCGATGATGTGGTGGAGGTCGCTATCAAGCAGATCTCGGACGAGCCCCGCTCGCTGCACGAACTGGCACCGGAAGTGCCCTATGCGCTGGTGGAGATCACCGAAAAGGCTATGGCAAAGCTCCCCCAGAACCGCTACCCCTCGGCACGGGCGATGCTGGAAGCACTGGACACCTATGTGCAGAACCCTTCCGTGCTGTTTGAATATCAGTATATTACAGAAGAAGCGCCCGAAAAGGTGGTGAAACGTACCATGAATCAGAACCGCGCGATCCGTCAGAACGAACAGCCCGCTCCCCGCAAAAGCGGCAAAAACAAGCCGGGCAAAAAGCACCGCACCATCTTTTTGCCGGCCTTGTTCGGCATTACTATTGCCTTTGCACTGGCCTGCATGGCACTGTGCTGGATGATCCTGAACGACTCCTCCAACCTGATGAACAGCAAGGCCGATGTCACCCTTGGGGATTATATCGGCATGACCAAAGAGCAGGCCATGGCTACGGATCAGATCGCATCCGGCCAGATCTCCCCAGAGTGGGAAGAGGAGTATAACAGCAACTATGCGGCCGGTTATATCTATAAGCAGTCGCCGGTGTCCGGCCGCACCGTCCGCGAGGGTCAGAGCGTGACGCTGACCGTCAGTCTGGGCACCCAGTATGTCACCGTGCCGGACCTGACCAACTATGTGCAGACCGATGCCGAGCAACAGCTCAAGGCACTGGGCGTTTCGGTGCTGGTCACGCAGGCTGTGGATACCACCGTGGCCTCCGGTGCGGTCATCCGCACCGAGCCTGCCGCCGGTACGCAGGTGGCGGCAGGCTCTACGGTCATCCTCTATATCAGTCGTCCGCAGGTGTCCACCACCACCAAGGTGCCCTCCCTTACCGGCATGAACGTGAATGATGCCCGCACCCTGCTGGTGCAGAACCATCTGGGTCTTGGCAGCCAGAGCGAAAAATACAGCGACCAGCCCGCAGGTACGGTGCTCAGCCAGAACCCTGCGGCAGGTACTACCGCGAAGCTGAACAGCCGCGTAAATGTTGTGGTCAGTGCGGGCGCTGCGCCGGCGCAGGAACCGGAGCAGCCGGGCGGCGAAGGCACTTCTGGTACGGGCGAAGGTGCTTCCGGCACCACAGGTGAAGGCTCTTCCGGCGGCGAGAGCACCGGCGGAAGCGGCGAGCCGGGTTCCAGCAGCTCCACCGGCGGCGGTATTCTGGACTGGTGGTCCTCGCTGCTGGGCTGATGGAGGATATGCATGAACGGTTATATCGTAAAAGGCATTGGCGGCTTTTACTATGTAAAAACGCCGGATGGCATCGTGGAGTGTAAACCCCGCGGCATCTTCCGCAAGCAGAAGATCACCCCTGTGGCAGGGGATGAGGTGACGCTGGAAATCGAGAACGGCGCAGCAGTCATTGCGCAGATCGCGCCCCGCAAAAACGTTTTTGTGCGCCCGCCGATGGCAAATCTGGATGTGCTGTTCCTTGTGGCCAGCACCACCCAGCCTACCCCCAGCACGCTGGTTCTGGATAAACTTTCGGCCATTGCGGTGGATAAGGGCGTACAGCCGGTGGTGGTGTGTACCAAAAGCGACCTTGCCGAGGCGGATTTTCTGGCAAATGCCTATGCAAAGTCCACCCTGCCGTTTATCCGCATCGACTACGAAAGCGGTGCAGGTCTGGACGAAGTAAAACAGTGGATCAACGGCAGGCTGTGCGCCTTTTGTGGGAACTCCGGCGTGGGCAAATCCACCTTGCTGAATGCGCTGCTGCCAGACGCAGCCCGTGAGACCAGTGCCATCAGCCAGAAGCTGGGGCGCGGCCGCCACACCACCCGCGAGGTGACGATCTTTGAAGCCTACGGCGGACGCATTGCCGACACGCCGGGCTTTGCCAGCCTGGAGGCGAATCGTGCCGGGTTCATCCCCAAGGAGAATCTGGAGCACGCTTTCCCGGAATTTGGCCCTTATCTGGGTCAGTGCCAGTTTACCGGCTGCTCCCACCGCAGCGAAAAAGGCTGTGCTGTGCGGGCTGCGCTGGCGGAGGGCAAGCTTTCCCAGACCCGGTACGACAGCTACTGCGCCATGTATGACGAGGTAAAGGATGTCAAGGATTGGCAGCGCCCGAAAGTGTAAAACGGAAGGAAGAATAAGATGTCCCGTTGTGTGATCCTTTCCGCCTGCCCGGTGCAGCCGGAACTTAAGCGCTTGCTGCGCAGCGATGATTTTATCATTGCCTGCGATGCGGGCTACCGCAACTGCGAACGGCTGGGCTGCAAGCCGGATATCATTGTAGGCGATTTTGATTCCGCTCCCTGTCCGCAGCAGAATGCGGACGATATTGTCGTTTTACCCCACGTCAAAGACGACACCGATACCGAGTATGCTGCAAAGCTTGCTAAACAAAAGGGCTTTGACGAGGTGCTTTTGCTGGGCGCACTGGGCGGCAAGCGGGTGGAGCATACCCTTGCAAACCTGTGCACCGGCCTTGGGCTGGAGCAGCGCGGCATCCGTGCCGCCTTGCAGGACGAGCGCTCCCGCATCACCTTTGTGCTGCCGGGCGAGAGCCGCCGCTATCCCAAGGAGGAGTTCTTCTACTTCTCCGCCTTCCCCATGGAGGGGCGCGCCGAGGGCGTGTATGAAAAAGGTTCCTTCTATGAGTTAGAGGATGCCGTGCTCACAGCAGGCTATCCGCTGGGTGTGAGCAACGAGTACGCCGAAGGATCGGACTGCATCACCATCAGCACCCGGCAGGGCGCACTTGTGGTGGTGGAGACCATCGCAGATTAAACCTCTTCCCGGAACATTTTTGCCCGTCAGACGCTATAATGGGTTAAACATGAGCGAAAGGCGGGGTGGAGATGCAGGTAGTGGTCATTCGCAGCCCGAAAGCGCTGTGCGGCATTCTGCGCAAGCTGTTCGGCATCCGCAAAGAGAACTGAATCCATAAAAGGCCGGTGTGTGGCAAAGCTGCTGCACACCGGCCTTTTACTGTCGGCATACCGCCGCCTGCTGCCGCATACACTCTTACGGAAACGGACAGGGAAAGGAGCACACTGCACATGGAACTGAAGATATTCCGGGACACGCTGCCGCAGGGCGGGGCAGGCTGTACCGTAAAAGCAGAACTTCCGCTGGAGACCGATATCCGCATCTCGGATGACCTGCCGCCGGTGGGTAAGCTGGTCAAGTGCTTTGTCCGCCCGGTGGTGCTGCAGCGGCAGCTGCAGCCGGGCAGGCTTACCTTAGAGGGCTATCTGCGCTGCACGGTGTTCTACCAGAGCGAAGCAGAAAAAGGCCTGTGCCAGACCGAGCAAAAGCTGCCCTTCACCCGACAACTGGAACTGCCGGAACTTGCCTTTACGGCATGGACAGCCGTGGTGGAAGGGCAGACGGAGTACCTCAACACCCGCGCGGCAGACCCGCGCCGCATCGAGGTGCGAGGTGCCTATGGGTTAGTGGTCACGGTGCATACCCAATGCAAGACCGAGGTCATCACCGCACTGGCAGATGGCGGCATCGAGCAGCAGCTGCGTACACTGCAAGGCGTGCGCAGTGTAGCTGTGCTGGATAAGCTGGTGACCTTGGAGGGCGAACTGGTCTTTGCAAAGCCCCCCGCGGCTGTGCTGGATATTACCGGCAACGCCTGTGTGGCAGAGGTGAAGCTGCTTGCCGGTAAAGCTGTGGTCAAGGGGGAACTGCGGGTGCAGTGTGCATGGCGGGCAGAAGGGGACACGGCCCTGCAAAGTCAGGCGGCGGCACTGCCCTTCCAGCAGGTAATAGATTTAGAGGGCATCACCGAGGACTGCCGCTGTCTGTGCGTGGCAGAGCCGGTAGGCTTTACCCTGTCGCAGGCGGAAAGCGCCGCCGCCCAGCTGACGGCGAATGTCATGCTACACCTGCGGGCATGGCGAAGCTATCAGCTGCAGGTGGCAGTGGATGCTTTTTCCACCCGGTTTGAAACGGAACTCACCCCGCAGCCGCTCGTCACAGAGCAGTTGCTCTGCACCCTGAACGATACCGCCACCGCCACAGGCTCCGGACCTCTTCCGGATGCAGGGGCGCAGCTGCGGGCCTGTTTTGTGCACTACGGCCCCCAACAGACCGTCCAAAAAGGGGAGGGCTGGGTGCTTGCCGCAAAGGCGGTGGTAACAGCCCTTGCAGAGAACACCCTCGGCGAGCTGGAAAGCTACGAAAAAACCTTGGAGGTCACCATCCCACTGCCCATCACGCCGCCGGAGGGAACAGTGCTTGTGTCGGAATGCTGGTTGAGCACCGAGAACGTGCAATGCACCTGTGCGGGCGGCACACTGGAAGCTACGATTACTGTCCGGGCAGAGGGTACGATTTTAGGCTGCACCACCAGCCCGGTCATCGGCAGCATCACCCTTGGCGACCCGCTGCCCGATACCGACCCCGAGATCGCCTTGCGTATCTACTACGCACAGGCCGGAGAGGAGGTGTTTGCAGTGGCCCGGCGGTTCCATGTAGCCCCGGCGCAGATCCTTGCGGCAAACCAGCTGGAAGAGGAACTTGCCTGTCTGCCGCAGGCACAGCGGTTGCTGATCCCGGCCACCTGAGCGTAAGGCTGTAAATAATCGAAAAAACGCACTCCATTCCCGGACGGTACGAGCTGCCGCGCTGGGAATGGAGCGCTTTTCGTTCGTGTTGCGCAGAAAAACAATGCGAAGAGTTGCCAAAAAGACAAAGAAGAAAATTCACAAAATAAGACGTATTGTCGCTGTAAAATACGACAAGTATACACCCAGTATCTTTCGAAAGAGATTGAGAATCAACATAAGCGCCATACTGATATCGATTTCATTTCTGAAAAACATCTTAAAAATACGATTTGTATTTTATACTTTGCAGATCATCCATGGATGTGGTATACTGAAGTACAGTCTATAGAATCAGAATGTTCTCTGCCCGGGTCAACCTGCGCTCTGTAAGTCACATTGGGCACAGCAGGCAGAAGACAAAATCATATCGCGGGAGAGTGGAATATTTGGAACTGGAACAGGCAAAAAAGCGTGTGGAAGAGCTGCGCGCAACTATTGAGAAAAACAACCGGCTTTACTACGATCAGGATGCGCCGGAACTGGAGGATTTTGAATACGATGCCCTGACGCGGGAGTTGAAGGAACTGGAAGCACGGTTTCCCCAGCTGGTCACAGCGACATCACCCACCCAGAAGGTAGGCGGCACCGCCAGCAGCAAGCTGCCCAAGGTGACCCATGCCGTCAAGATGGAAAGTCTGCTGGATGCATTTTCCTTTGACGAGCTGCGGGACTTCGACCGCCGCGTCCGCGAGGCCGGAGTAGAGCCGGAGTATGTCGTGGAGATCAAGATCGATGGCCTTTCCTGCAGCTTGGAGTATGAGAATGGACAGCTTGTCCGCGCCTCCACCCGCGGTGACGGCGTGGTGGGCGAGGATGTTACCGCAAACGTGCGTGCCATCCACAGCATCCCCAAGACCCTTAAAGACGCACCGGAGTTTCTGGAGGTGCGCGGCGAGGTATATATGCCCCACGAAGCCTTTCAGCACCTGTGCGCCGAGCAGGAATTGCAGGGTGCAGCACCCTTTAAAAATCCCCGCAACGCAGCGGCCGGTTCTTTGCGGCAGAAGGATGCCCGCATCACCGGCAGCCGGGGGCTTTCCATCTTTGTGTTCAATGTGCAGCAGATACGGGGCAAGACTTTAGCGAAGCACTCCGAAAGTCTGGATTACCTCAAGAGCCTTGGTTTGCCGGTATCGCCGCGCTACCATGTGGTGCATAATATCGAGGACGCTATTGCCGAGATTGAGAACATCGGGCAGAACCGCTCCAAGCTGGATTTTGACATGGACGGTGCTGTTATCAAGGTGAACGATTTTGCGCAGCGGGAGCTGATGGGTTCCACCAACAAATTCCCGCGCTGGGCCATCGCCTTCAAATACCCGCCGGAGGTCAAGGAGACCACCCTGCGCAGCATCGAGGTGGCCGTTGGCCGCACCGGTGTGCTCACCCCCACCGCCTGCTTCGACCCGGTGTTTCTGGCAGGTACCACGGTAGCTCGCGCCACCCTCCACAACGAGGACTTCATCCGGCAGTTCGGGCTGTGCATCGGGGACACCATTCAGGTGCGCAAGGCGGGCGATATCATCCCGGAGGTCATCGGGGTCACCCATCATGCAGAGGAAGCTGCACCCTATACCATGCCCACAGTCTGCCCCTCCTGCGGCGCGCCGGTGGTGCATCTGGAGGACGAGGCTGCCCTGCGCTGCGTGAACCCGGAGTGCCCGGCACAGGCACTGCGCAACATCATCCATTTTGCCTCCCGGGATGCCATGGATATCGAAGGTCTGGGCGAGGCAGTAGCCACCCAATTGGTGGAAAAGGAACTGGTGCATTCCGCAGCAGATATCTACACGCTGACCCGGGAACAGCTGCTGGAACTGGACAAATTCAAGGAGAAAAGCGCGGACAATCTGCTGCAAGCTATTACTGCCTCCAAGCAGAACAATCTGGATAAGCTTTTGTTCGGTTTTGGCATCCGCAACATCGGCGATAAGGCAGCCGCGCTGCTGGCAGAACATTTCGGCACACTACAGGCCATCCGGGAAGCCACCGCTGAGCAGATCAGCGAGATCGACGGCTTCGGCGGCGTGATGGCGCAGAGTGTGGTGGAGTTCTTTGCCAAGGAAGGCACCACCGATCTGGTGCATCGCCTTGCAGATGCCGGGGTCAATATGCAGTGGAAGGGCGAGCCGAAGGGAGATAAACTGGCGGGCAAAACGCTGGTGGTCACCGGTACGCTGGAGACCCTCTCCCGCAACGAAGCCGAGGCGCTGATCGTGAAAAACGGCGGCAAAGCCAGCGGCTCGGTCTCCAAAAAAACGGCCTATGTGGTGGCCGGTGCAGCGGCGGGCTCCAAGCTGACCAAGGCACAGGCGCTGGGCGTGCCGGTGCTGACCGAGCAGGAATTTCTTGCTATGCTGCAGGATGCTCCGGTAGAGCAGGAAACGACTTAAAGTGCCCTTTTAAATGCCGGAATACAAGTAATTTTAAAAGCTTCTGCAACGCTGTTGCAGGGGCTTTTTGTTTACCCGTTCCCGGTTCCCGGTTCTAATGACGCACAAAGCGCATACAATGCTAGCACAAAGCTTTCGTGGAAGGAGAAACCAAAGTGGACGAGTATTACCGGGC
>OGJJ01001503.1_pt1 | contig 17457 bp, 9 predicted proteins | sample 1572081 | NCBI WGS metagenome assembly OGJJ01 (sample SAMEA2582122, study PRJEB24529) | metagenome | biome: Human gut stool | place: China | collected 2011
GTGTAGTTAAAAACATGTAAAATAAGGCATTCTTCATTATTTTTTCTTATCTTTGTTCGCCCCGAAAAAACAATGGGATTGGGTTGTGGAAATAGGGACGAGAAAATAGAGAAAAAAAAAGAGAAATAACAATCGCAATATAAAAAATGAATAAATTAAAAGCATTATTGGGCTTCGACCCGAAGACTACTACGGTCAAGACGGAATTGATAGCTGGTATGACTACCTTCTTGACCATGTGTTACATCCTGGCAGTGAACCCTACCATCCTTGCCACCACAGGCATGGACAAGGGCGCTCTCTTTACTGCCACAGCCATCGCTTCTGCCATCGCCACCTTCCTGCTGGCTTTCATGGCAAAACTGCCTTTTGCCCAGGCTCCCAGCATGGGACTGAACGCCTTCTTCGCCTTCACCCTTTGTCAGGCAATGGGCTTGACCTGGCAGCAGGCTTTGGCAGTGTTGCTCGTAGAGGGTATCATCTTCCTTGCCATCACCTTCCTTAATATCCGCGATAAGATATTGGAATGTATTCCGAAAAACCTCCGCTTTGCCATATCGGCAGGTATCGGTATGTTTATCGCCTTTATCGGTTTGAAGAATGCGGGCATCATTACTGCCAATGCTGATACTTTCGTGCAGCTCGGCAAGTTTACACCAGTCAGTATCCTGGGTCTCATCAGCATCCTGCTCTGTGGCTGTCTGATGGCGAGAAGAGTGAAGGGCTCCCTGTTCATCGCCATCATCATCTCTACCTTGATTGGTATTCCGATGGGCGTAACCCAGTTCTCTGACAACTGGATGCCGGTATCTACCCCTCACAGCATTGCTCCAATCTTCTGCCAGTTCGACTTCACGGGCTTCTTTACCCCAAAGATGTTCATGGTGGTTTTCTCCCTGTTGCTTGTCAACATCTTCGATACCATCGGAACGGTTTTGGGATTGGTTTCCAAGTTGGGTATCAAGGAGAATGAGAAGGGTGAGATTCCTGGTGTGAAGGAGGCGATGATGAGTGATGCCATCGGTACCACAGCCGGTGCCCTGCTGGGTAGCTCTACCATCACCACTTATGTGGAGAGTGCTTCGGGTGTTGCCGAGGGCGGAAAGTCGGGCTTGACATCTTTCTTTGTGGGCTTGATGTTTATCCTGAGCATCTTCCTGGCTCCTATCTTCCTGCTCATTCCGAGTGCAGCCACCAGTGGCGCCCTGGTTATGGTGGGTGTATTGATGATTGATTCGTTCAAGAAGATTGAGTTGGAGGATATTTCCGAGTCATTCCCTGCCTTCATCACGATGATTACGATGGTGCTCTGCTACAGCATCGCCGATGGCATCTGCCTCGGCATCCTGAGCTATGTGCTCATCAAGATGATGGTGGGTAAGTTCAAGGATCTGAATCTTACGCTCTATGTCCTGAGCATCTTCCTGCTCTTCAATTATGTTTTCAGCTAAATGAAAGCGATAGATAAAAACGAGGCGGCAATCTGCATCACGCAGATTGTCGCCTTCTTCATTTCTAACTAACTTTCTTATCAACTATTCAAAAAATGTATCAATATGTTGGGTATATCCAGGGCTGATGCCCTGGATGTAGCTTGTTTCTTGTTTCAATCTTTCTACTTCATCTTTTTATTTCAATCTGATGATGTTCAGCGAGCTGGCTGGAATCTCTACCGTAGCACCATTCTTCTCTGTAGTTACGTAGTTTTCTACAGGATAGATATTGGTAGGATTATCGATGGTGTTCTCCTCCAGACCGTTTTTGGCAGAAAGGCGGATGAGTTTGCCAGCCTTGATCTCCTTGCCCTGAAGATTGATCTTCGCTGTGGTGTGCTCGGTGCTGGTGTTCGCAATCTTCAGGATTACCTCGCCCGTCTTCTCATCGAGTGTGGCTGTAGAGAAGATGCCAGGAAGGGTGTTCGCCTTCAACTTGGTAGCGAATACCTCCTTGCCATCCAACTTGGCGAAGATGCTGTCGCCTACTACCTTCAGCTCGATATCGTACCACTTGCCGGTTTCAATCTTGCCCGGGCAGGTAGCAATCTGACTCTTGGCACCATTCACGATCGACTCCACACCGTGCTGGGTATTGTTCCAGCCACCAAGGTTCAACCAGCAGTAGTTGTTCTTATCCACGTAGTTGAAGATGATGAGGAAACCCTCGTTTCCGGCATCCTTCTTCGCGCGTACCTTATATATATAACCGTTGCTGGTAATCTCGCCTGGGTTCAGACGGATGCAGCTCTCCTCGTTGCTGGTCTGCTTGATGAGGCTGCCCTCTGTCTTCCACTGTCCACGGATATCGGTAGGCAGTTCCTGCATAGTCATTGGCAGCGCCTTGCCATTCTCATCGCTGTAGCCCTTGTCTTCGAAAGATACCTGGGTGCCCCAAGTTCCCATACCTACACGGCAGATAGCTGGCTTCACCTGGGTCTGCTCATATTTGTATGGATTCTCCTGGTTCACCTTCAATACACGGGTACCGATGTTGTTCGCCATCACGTTCTGAACGTAGTAAGATGGAGTTCCGAATACCTTATCAGATGTATATTGAATCATATCCGGTGCCCACATACGGTTGTTGAGGTTAGCGAAGATAGGAGCATAGGATGCCATGGTCACGATATCAGAATTGTTCTCGATGCCCATCATATAGACAGCCTCACCGAGTGCTGCATCGAGCGAACCCATATTGCCGAAGCCCTGGGTTACGGCATATTCACCTACATAAATCTCGCTGCCCTTGCGGTCGTAGTTGTCATACTTGTTGAAGTTCTCTGCAAACCAGGCTGGGTTTCTGTAGTAGTGCTCGTCGAGCAGTTCTACGCTCTCGTTGCTTTCCCACTTAGGGTTGTCATCGCCCCAAGCCACCACGTTGCCGATGAGGTGCATCTTAGGATATTTCGCCAATACAGCATTCTTGAACTTCTTGAAGCGCTCGTAGTAGTGGTCGCTCTGAGCCGCAGGATCCGGCTGGTTGTTCTCATTACCAATCTCCAGATACTCGATGTTATATGGTTCCGGATGACCGTTCTTGGCACGCAGCGCACCATATTTGGAGGTAATAGGACCATTGGCATACTCCAGGGCATTCATGCACTCGTCAATCCAAGGCTGGATGCTATCCACAGGAGTCATACCGCCGTGCCACAAACCTACGTTTACTACATAGAGAGGCTTGGCGTTCAAGTCTTCGGCAAGCTGAAGATACTCATCGAATCCCATACCGTCGCTGGTGCGGTAGCGCCAGTTCACGTTCTTATGTCCCGGACGCTCCTCGATAGGACCGATGGTCTTCTCCCAGTGGAATGCATTCTCAGGAGATTCCTGTCCCTCTACGTAGCAACCGCCAGGGAAGCGGACGAACTTAGGATGGATGTTATAGAGAAGCTGAGCCAAATCAGGGCGCAAGCCGTTCTCGCGATTCTTGAAAGTAGGAGGGAAGAGGCTTACCACGTCGAGAACGATGGTACCCTTGCCGTCGGCTACGAGTTCGAACTGTGCTTTCGCATCGTTGGCATTGGCTGTGAGTTCAGCTGTATATTTGGTCCACTTCTTGCCTACCTTGGCATTGAGGGATGTTTCTGCATACACCTTGTCACCCTTGGCGTTGGTGAGTCGTGCCTTCAATCCGCCCTTGTAGCTACCCTTTGCCCAGAAAGAGAGCTTGTAGGTTCTGCCCTGAACGGCGTTGATGCCCCAGAAACCTTCGTTGATGAGAGAGGCTGTGGCTGCTGGCTTTGCCGCAATGGTAAGCTGGAGAGCCTTGCCCTGTGCATTGTTGAGCAGACCCTTGTTGATGAGTTGTGTCTGGATCTTTGCACCTTCCTGGGCGGAAGTTTTCCAGGTAGGGATGTTCTTGTCATCATCTTCGAAGGAGCGGTTGCTGATGAGTTCGGCATAGAGACCGCCGTCAGCAGCATGGTTGATATCCTCGAAGAAGATACCATATAAATTAGGTGAAACCTTGACGCCTGGGTTAGAGGCATCTACATGGATGGTTACTTGGGCGTTGGCTGCCAATGTTGTGGCGAGCACAGCCGAGAGTAAAAAATGTCTTTTCTTATTCATTGTTTATTCTTTAGGCTTGTTTTTATTTTGTTGCTTGTTATTTGCAGGTAGCATGAAGCCGCAGCTTTTGGAAGTTACTTCCTGCTGCGATTCATACACAGCCGCAAAAGTACACAAAATACACGGAAAAGAGGTGGACAAAACGGAGAATATAGTGTAAAAGGTGGATTTTCAGCTGAAAATCCACCTTTTTATCCTCTGTGAGGGTGTGTCATTATTCATCGGATTACGCACGGAAAATCTATGAAGTAATCCCCCAATCCAATATGCCTTTTCCTTCCTCGTCCAGTTCTATGCCGAGGCCTATCACCTTTCGCTTGTCAGCCTTGAAAGGTTCCAGGTATTGGTTGTCTAGGATCTGCTGGATGGCAGCCTTCTTGCCGCCATTGTTTCTCAGCTTCAGTTCTATCACGTAGATGTAGCGGGAAGTCTGGGCTATGAGGTCGATTCTTCCTGTGGCAAGCATGTGCTCTACTTCTACTTTCAGTCCGATGGCATTCAGAATGGTACTGATGATGAGTCTATAGCGCTCTTCCATATCCATTGAGGCAAGCTTCTTGTTGCTGTAAGGCACGTCGGCAACCAATGCTTTCAATGTTTTCATAGCATCTGCGATTTCACCAGTACCCAATTGACGGAACAGACTACTCTGCAGACTGATGATATCGCTTTCAGATTGCATCGTCAGCGTGGGCAGTACCACCTCGTAAAGAGCCTGTTTCACTTCCTGATTAGGGAAACCGAGGAAGTAGCCAAATTCATCGCTGCTTTTGATGGTAAGGTAGCCCGTCTGATAGAGGAAAAGCTCGGCACCACCATTGATTACATCAGAACTCTCAAGCGTTTTGCGTAAGATTGGACAATGTTCGAAATTACGTAAGCGAAGCTCCATATTATCCACAAACTTCGGCAGCATGGAGGTAGCGCCTGATGAAACCCAGAAACAGCTCAGGTCTTGTGTATCAAGTGCATTGAGGAGACTGAAAGGATTGTAGATGTCCACCATATTTCTGCGACTGAAATGGTAGCCGTCGTAGTAATCCTTCAGGTTATCATGGGTTTGCTGCAAAGTCCAGCCGTTCACTTCTGCCATTCTTTCCAGTTCCGGCTTGAAGTTCTGTCCGATTTCTTCTTCTGTGATGCCGCAGATGGCAGCATATTCTGGAAGAAAACTGATATTGGTCAGGTTGTTGAGAACCGAGAAGAGAGAAATCTGCGTAAACTTGGTAATGCCCGTGATGAAGACGAAACGCTGGTAGGCATCATCAGCCTTCAGAATGGCAAAAACGCTTCTATATACGTCTGTGCAACCCTCATGCTCGGGAGTTTTCCAGGAGTGCTGGAGAGGAGAGTCGTATTCATCGATGAGAATGGCGACTTTGAGTCCTGTTTGCTTATAGGCGGTTTTGATGATGAGGTCGAAGCGGTTTCCCAGTGAATCTGTTGGTTTAATATGGATGCCATATAATTGCTCATAAACATCAAACGTTTGATCCAGATATGCCTTAACTTCATCTGCGGTTGCTCCCCCTCGGCTCATATCAAGTCGAATTACCGGGTACTGTTTCCAATCTTTTTCCAGCTCCATGATTTTCAGTCCTTCGAAGAGATCTTTTCTTCCATCGAAGTAAGCCTGGAGCGTATCAACAAGCACAGATTTTCCGAATCGGCGAGGACGGCTCAAGTAATTATACTTAAAACCTTGGTTCGCCAATTTCCAAATCATGTCAGTTTTATCAACATAGAGGTATCCTTCCTCTCTGATAACATTGAAAGATTGTATGCCTACCGGCAGCTTTCTGTATTCATTGTTTGCCATAATCATTTCTCCTATTCCTTTCTTTATCCGCAAAGATACGGCATTTTTTTGGATTGTGCAAGTTTTTGGCAATTAAAAAGATGTAAATCGTTTCTGACAGGGGGGATTACAAATCCCCAGGTTTGATAAGTCGAACCTTTTTTATACGACGGATTGCAAATCCGTCGAAACTGCAAGCCACTTTCAAAAGCACTCTTCACCCTTCGCCGGAGTGACGTAAGTGTTTGTGTATGAGTTGCTTTGGTAGGGTGAAGAGTGCGCTCGACTCTTCACCACTCTTCACCACTCTTCACCCGGAGCCGCTTACCACCACTCTTCACCCACTCTTCACCTGGAAAATCTGCGTTATTCTACAGACCGAATAGGTCGAGCTTCCGTTTCAATTCCGTGCGTAATCCGTGGAGCAAGAATGCTCTGTTAACTCAGCGTAATCCGATGAATAAAAATATCCAGGTGAAGAGTGGGTGAAGAGTGGTGCGCCACTCTTCACCTCTCGGAACCCCTGTGTTTATCGGGGTTTCAGGCGATTTGGTGAAGAGTGAAGAGTAAAAAAGAGAGTGGGGATTTTCTCTCCCGACGTATCGTTTTGTGCCTGGCAATGGCAAGATATTGCCCTGGTAAAGGGCAATATAATGCCGTAGTGAGGCAATAAGCGATGGAAGCGTCTTTACCATCCGTCAGTACTATCATGATGACCTCTCAGTGACACCTTGACCCCTTGTCAGGAGTATCCTGACAAAAAGAAGGGCTGGACTTTCTCACGAAAACCCAACCCTTCTTTTTAAAACAGCTGTTTTTGAACTTTATTATAAGTAAAAGATGTTATTGTATTTATCACTTATCTTATGTTTATTACAGAACATGTACCAGGCGGATTGGCATGGCCCTGTAAGTCCCGGTGTTTTTACCTGCACTACCGCTTACGAAGCGGAGATTCGACATGGTGCAAATCTTACCATATACATCCAAATAGCGATACCAGAAACCATACTCAGTACTCGTAGGGCTGAAGCCCTGACTGCCAGCGAGCAGCGTGCGTGTCCACAGGCTGACATGAGTAACATTTCTGAAAGTCTCACCCTCCACATATCCTGTGGCTGGCAAATAGATTACGGGCAGCTCCGAATTGTCTGTTGTTATCTCAACACTGTTGTACGCCTCGCCCGACAAGGTGTAGCGGGTCTTCCCTTTCAGATTACCGCCGTCTATAATGTCTTGGAACACACTATTCTCGGGAATAGTGAAACCTTGAGGCAGATTGTTGATGATATTACCCGCATATGTCTGATTCTGCTTTTCTTTGGCAATATAGAAATATCCGCCAATGGCTCCTTTGTTATCTTTAAGCGCCTTGGTGCCCGGAGCATAGCATCTGTCGCTGGAGGCTCCGAGGTTGCGGTCGAGCATGATATATGTTTTGCTACCTGTTCCCTTCACTTTCACCACACCATAGTAGAAACGTCCTCTGACAGGCTCTTGCTGTTTATCATCTTCGTCATAAGGCGGTTGTTGGTTGTCGGTGGCATCTATCTTGTGGAAGATTCCACAATGATAAACAGGATACGTGATAGCAATGTTGTGTCCACTCTTTTGATAGGTGATGGTGAAGTCACCTATCCAGATATCATAGTTGTCAGCGGCACTTTCCAGCGTCACTTTCCAGTTAGCTCCATCTTGCTCTACCTTAAACATGTCGCTGTTTGCGCCATAAGTCACAACATCACCTTCTTTCTTTTGAATCAGATAGCTGAACTTGTTGGTTCCCACCCCGAAGTGCAGACCATCGTTTCTGACAATATCGTTCTGCATATCCTTCGGGCTGATACCTTTAGTATCTGGCAGGAATTTGTTGAAATAGTCATCATATTCTTCCGATGTGCCCACATTGCTTGATGTCACAAGCTTTACGGTTCTGTCAGAACGCTTGAAGTCCTTACCTTTCTGGGTCACGGTTATGGTGCGGGTCAAGTCGCCCGACTTCACGATTACCGTTCCTGTGCGTGGTTCCTCAGAGTATTCATTTTTTTCTACCGCAATCGAAATCTGATATTTCGTACCTATAGTAGAGTTTGGACCGTCAGTATCCGGCACAGTGCCAGTCTTAGTGATCGTCGTAACATCTTTTTTTATCCAGCCATAGGACGTAGAGAAAGTCGGCGTCTCGCCGTTTTTGATAGTTGTAACGACAGTGGCGATAATATTCTCATTATCCCATGCGCCGCTTACTTGGTCGCTTACTCCCAGATGGTAGTCCTTGCAGGCTATCATATCGTTAACCAAAGGATTATCATCTTTCACGTCCACCCTCATTCGGTTCTCGGGATATGGGTCTGCAATAGCCCCATCCACTGTGGGCCATCCGTAGGTATTGACGTGCTTGATAGTCACCGTATAAGCATGGTTGCGCAGCAGTGCCATCGGTTTTGTCATGTCGTTGTCGGTAAGGAAGGATACTTTATAGAAAGACTCCACACGATTATATTTACCCTTCACGATGAGATAGGCTTGACCGGCGGCAGTCTCATAGAAAGGTGTTTCGCCTGTCTGCCATCCGCTATTAGCTTTGTCTGCATCATCTGGCACATTGACTGCTGCTGCATTATAGTTAAAATCCTTGGGAGCTATGGTTCCCTTGTTTGCAGCTTCATACAACTGGAAGCTTTCCAATTCAAACGTATTGTCGTCTTTGAAATCACTGGATGTAGTCTTCTCATACTTGACGTTTACCTTGGCAAACTGGCGCAGCAGACTGATTTCCGGATTTTCCTTCATCAAGTCTGACACGCTGATCATTCCCCAGCAGACAGGATTCTCTGTGTTGATTGTTCCCGAAATGGCAGCCTTGTCCAAACCACTCTGACATTGAGTATCTGACAAATCGCCGTCATTGGCAACCAGATGAATCATTGTAGCCTTTTCCTTGACTGGCACTTTCACTTTGTAAGTGTTGTCGGTGCCCGACACAAGTTCGTAATCGGAAACGCTTTGGTTCGACAGGAACACTCCTTTATCATCGTAAGCCACTACGTTCAGACTCTTCAATCCCGTATCGCCAGCCCTTGTCAGTTCCTCTTTTGAAAAGTCGGGAAGTGTGATGGTGAGCGTGATGCCACCATCTTCCAGTCGGCTCCCATCTGAGGGTGCCGAGCCTCCGTCCTCGTTCAGAGAGTCACTGCAACTGCTCAATACTAACAGTGTCAGCAAAAGTGATAATATCTTTTTCATATTAATTCTCATTGTTTATTTCCGTTATCATCAGTCCAATCACCACTGTTAGGTACTCCAGGATGCCATGCAACAATTCCGCCACCTTTTCTTTCAATCCATCCTGTATCGCCATATTTCTCATAACTTCTACCTCCGAAAAGGACTTTGGACTCATTTGTATCACCAGAGTTGTTCTGAATCAAAATGGTTTTCTCGTGATAGCCTTTCACGGCTTTCAACTTAATCTTTGTCACATACCATTTTTTACCACCAATTGTTTTTTCAGAAAAAGTCATGGAGCCGTTCGATTCTGTACGACTACCTACTTCATCGTAAAGTGTCCATTGTCCTGTCAATTCGTTATTAGAAATTCCAAAGTTACAAGACCATCTCTTGATTTCATATGGAGAATACACTGTATATGTCACATTCTCTACTTCCGGTCTTTCGTCGAAGATGCGGTATGTAGGGTCTGATGTCGGGTCATAGAGTATCCATCCCTCATGGTCTTCGTAGTTGAAAAGAGGAATACCTGGTTCCATGTGGTGAGGACAGCGGTGGTACTCTGGACCATCATTGTTGTAACTGTAGAAAATCATCAAAGTCTCACCTGGCTTGATTTCCCTATCTGCTTTGTTATGATTATTATGTCCCTTAGCATCTTTTGGTATTTTGTAATAATACCATCCCGGATTATTTGCGGCCCCAGTCATACGGCTGTTTCGCTCAGCAGGACCGTTCACTCCTGGAGTCGTATAATAGCCGGTAAAATACCATACATTCTCCTCAGGTATATTATCAGTACCATTACTTTCACCATATTGATAATACATATATAAATTATGGTGATTTACATTAATGGCATTGCTCCCTTTATCCTGTGACCAACCGTCATTCCAATTATTGTTATCTCCCGACACATTTACATTTTCGTCAAGAGTATAATCATATTTAGCAGCATTGTATGTTCTGTCATTGATAGCACGGAAATAGATATAGTAATCACCGAATGGAGGTTTTACAACCACCTTGATAGTACGCTCTATATACTTACCGTCAACCGGCTTTTTAGAATAAGCCTTAAAGTAATGCTCGACAGTGGTTGTAGGGTCATTTTCTGCCTTCACAGAGATTGTACCCTTTGCATCAGTATCAGAATTTTCCAGCTTGATGGTGATATTTGAAGAACCGACAGTTGAATTGTACTTATCAATCTTAATACCTCCCAAGTTGGTAACCCATGTAAACTTCTTTGTGTTAGTTTCAGCACCAGCCTCATAAAAAATGGTTGTCTCCAGGGGATCAACCTCGAAAAGAGGCTGAATATTGTATTCCACATCCAGATACTTTATCAAGTTGTTGGCTTTTACCCAAATCTTAGCCTTGCCTTCCCTTTCTGCTTCCGAATAAGCGGTATAAGGAATCGCAGGATTGATGGTGAATATGATACGGTCATTATACGTCTTTGCGGCAATGATAAAGTCCTTGTCCTTTCCATCGACTATGATTTTCTTGTCGCAGCCAAACTCCACGGCGGCAGCGTTGGTCTTGTAGAAGATTGAGTCGTTGGTGAGCGAAGTTAACTTGGCTCTTGTCTTGTCTAACCACAGCGTGGTGTGGCTGAAGTCGGCATCAATGCTCATTGGCTCCCAAGGCTTGATGAAGGTCTTGCCGTCGAGGGTTGCGTTTCCCAGACTCTTGATGTTGCCGATAATTTCGTAGTAGGTGCCACGAGGGAAGGTTGGAAGCTCTGTTGTAGAACTTTCATTCTGCTTGTGACCTAATGGAATGATATACTTGTTGTCGATTTTTCCATCGATGCTTCCTCCAATAGCCAGTCGTGACTGCTGGGAAGCATTGGCGATGTATCTCTCCGGCAAATAGTAAGTACTCTGGAAAAGCCATTTGGCTGTGGCATCTGTTGGATTGGCAGAGCCTTTGGCTCCTTCGTTGAGGGTGATTACATCTTTCTCGTTTATATTTGCATTAGCATCATTTCGTTCCCACGCATCCCCTTGATAGTAAAGGCCATTTTTGTTATTGGCAGCATCATATTGATTACTCTCAAAGCCTTCTGCATATTCTTTACTAACTTCAGACTGGCTGAATTTTCCATTCCAACAGAGGGATGTTTTTGGGGTTAACTGCTGCGCAAGAATATTCTTGATCAAAAAACTTTTACCGCTGAATACTGTTGCTTCAGCAGGATCAAAAATGAGATTCAACTTTACCTTGACACAGGTGAACTTCAGATTTGCGATAACAGTTGCTGATTTATCTGTCGCCTTGATTTCTGTTTCTGCAGTTTTGCCGTTGTCCTTTGGCTCGTATATCATTGGAATATTGGTGCATACAGGCATACCTGTTGGACTTGTAGGTCTGTAATCGAGCACTATATTTTTGAGAGCATCTTCAGTTTGGATAGTCTGACCACTCAATACCTTGTTCATGTTGGCAACCACATAGATATGATACTTTCCCGGAGTAATATTCAACTGATAGGTTGCAATTCCATCATCGGCCATCATGCTTGCCAAAGGTGCAGGAAGATTCTCTGCTACCAGCTTGCCATTACCATCTACAGGAAAGGCGTAGAGGCGAAGATCATTGATCTGGCATTCATCTACCGTGGCATTATAGGTAGGTACTTCAGAGGAACTGCCCCTGGTTGCATCACCGTTCGCACTGAGCACGGTTGGTACCAGCACGTGCAGGTTGCTTGACGAGTTGGGGGTATATCCGTTACCCTCCAACTCGTCGGTACAACTAACTGCAAATAAACTAGTCAACAACCAAACTATGAAACCTATATAGATATGAAATCTTCTCATGATAACTTTACCTTTTACTTTTTCCATCTCGATGCTTCCATCTCGATGAATGATTTACGATTATAAGTCGACACGCTGTATGCGCTTGCTCCAGTCGAGGATGGAGATGCCGAGTTGCATATACTGCCACTGGTCGCCTTTGAGGAAGAAGTCGAGCTTGTAGTCGTATTCTCTATCCAGGAACTCCTGTGCCGAATAGTTCATGTTCTCGAAGGCTCCTCTGCCTTGGGCGAGACAATCGGCTAGATTGATGCGGACCACCTCCTCGCCCGTCTTCTTGTTCCAGATGCTCAGTATCGCATTCTTGTCGTTCTCGGTTACGGGATGAAGTACGACTCTACTGAACATTAGGGCTGCGATGGCTGTTCGTTCTGTTACTTTGCCATCTTGATTCTTGAATTCGGTGGTCCATGTCTTGTATGGAGTGTATCTTAACTCCTCGTCGGGGAGGAGGGAATTGTCGTAGTTGATGTAGCCGTTGGCATCGGTTATCTGATAACTGAAGTCGTCGGCATTGATGTTGGTAGGCTCGTTGAGCTGGTGCAGTCGGACGGTGAGCTGCTTGGTATCTCTGACGAGGCTGATGGTATGTTTTGTTACCTGTAAGTCTTTTACTTCTACGAGATGGTCGCTGAGTCCCTGCCAGAGTGTGTCGAGTGGGAGAGATTGATTCTCTACGACAGCTGGATTATCTTCCGGGGCGTTGCCGTCAGGGCTTTGGGCATTCTGGTGATTCGGACTGGTGCGGTCGAGCCTTACGTTCAAATCCTTGATGTCGCTGCCTTCCTGGGGAATGGCGATTTGGAATTTGGCTCCATTATGCGTACGGGTTTCTTCGTATTTCTTTTGGAAGGCGAAGGTGGCGAAGCGATATTTGCCCGGTTCCAGATTCAGGCGCATGGTATAGTTATGGTCTTTCAGCGGCTGCGATGTTTCACTGTTGTAGGCATCTTGGCGAGTAATGAATTTACCCTGCTGATCATATACGAACACGCTAACTCCGCCTACATGATCATTGAACATGTCGGCACGTTGCACGTTGTAGTCGTACTTGAACTGCAAGTCAACTCCCATATCGCAAGAGGGTAGGTCATCGTGCATCAAGTCGTTGCAGCTGCAGAGCATGCTGCCGAGAGCGACGATGCTGCTGAATGCTGCCGTACGGCTGATAGCTGCCAAGCTGTCGAATCCCCATTCCATGCGTATATTCTTGATCCAACTATGTAACTTATTGTTTGCCATGATGCTTTTTGGTTATTATCAATATAATATTTCAGAATATCAGGTTGTGTTTCTAGCTTCCACTATGGTGAAGCTGAAAACACAACTCGTATGTTTTAACGAAGGCGGGAGCCTAAGCTCCGCCTTTCTTTGTTATTACGCTATTACAAATCAACGCTCTGTGAACGCTTAGCCCAGTCGAGGATCTTCACGCTGACCTTGATGTACTTGTCATCCTCATCGTCTTGAGTGTTAGGCTTAACTTCTGGAACGTCAGGATAACCAGGACCGCTAACGTTTTGTACATCCAACTCATACCAGTTGTTACGGAGCATACCATAACGACCCAAGTATGCAAGATTGTTGTCACCATAGACACCTGAATTCCAAGGAGTCAGGGCATCACCGAAGTGCTTGATACGAGCGATATAGTAAGACTCTCCATTTGCGTAAGTGCTGATACCAGCTTTGTCGGTGAGACCCACCTTGTCGTTGACAGCTTTTTCTTCTGCTTTTGTAACAGCATCATGTCCTTTTACAGTAAAGTTTGCTGCTGTAATAACGTGATTTCCTGCAGTTGTTATATTATTACCATCTGCGGCCAGGTTGATGGTTATATCATCTGTTGTTGTGACTGAAAAAACCTTAGAAACAGCAGCCTTGATGTGATCCTCAAGATCCTTCTGCTTCCAAAGAGCGACGCTTGTACCGACCTTGTAGAAGGTCTTGCCATCTGCTGCAGTAAAGTCTTTTGGAGTATAGCTAGCCTTGAAAATGACGCGAGTGGTCTGTCCCTGCATCATATTTGCAAGGTTGAAAGTATTCTCGAGGCAGTACAATGGTTTAGTTGGGTCTGCTGTTACGTCTGTATTTGCTGTAACATAGTTAAACTCTGCTGCACGAGCAGTCTTGCCAGCCTCATCAGTTTTGAGTAAAGTATTGTTGTTGTAGTTAGGGTCTTTACCCCAATATACACGCTTTGCAAGTGTTCCTGGATTGTTATCTACGAAACGCAGAGTGGATGGACCGGATGTTGCTGCTTCGTTCTTCCAAATATCCTCGTAGTTTAATTCATCAACATTATGGATAGGGAAGGTCTTCAGGTTGGTAACATCCAAAGCCCAGTTGCTGATTTTAACCTTGTCGCCTGCATATGAACTACTAGTAGCTACAGGTTTTTCAGCGTTAGTGGCAGCAGTCAATGTAACTTTAGCAAGACCACGCTCTACGTAGATGTCAGCAGCAGCTTCGCCAGAAGATGCTTGAGCCTCTGTAGGGAAAATCTTGTTCTTGTTGATAGCAACTAAAGTTGTTACGCTCTTATCTGTAGCATTGTACAGAGGCGCATTTGCCATATAGAATCCCTTTTTGGTATCTGTAAAATTGGTAGCATTAGCATTAGCTGCTACATTCCACTCAGAGAACGTAGTACCCTCTGCAGGCAAATTAACCTTTGCATCTTTTGTACTAGAACCGTTGTTCAAAAGTACCAATGCGAAGAAATCGTCATTCTTATCGACCTTTTCAAGCTTTGCTGTAATCTTGGCTTGGGTAGTTATACCAGTTTCATTTGGGTTCTTCCATGGTTCCATAGAACCCAAATCAACAGTCTCAGCAAGAGTACAATTACCTTCACCGGCAGTTGTACCCTTCTTGAAAACCAGCAAAGTAGCATTAAATACATCGTACTCGTTAGCATCTCCTGGCTTAAATTCTGGATTATCAACACGTGTACCTCTTGTTGTAGGCAAGTTGATAGAGAAAGATGCATAGCTTGCACCTGATTCATTCTCACCAGAGCCATTGCCCCCCCCATTTACTAAATCGTTGTTGCTAGAGCAACTAGCAGTCATAGCAGCCAAAACTGCCAATCCAAAGAAATGTTTAATTCTCATAATCTATGTGATTTTATTGTTAGTTATATCTTTTATTGTTCCGCCTTCATTTCCTCGTAGATCTTTCTGATGCGCTCAGCCTCCTTCGAGTTTCCTGCCTTGGCAAGATGTTTCTCGGCAGTTACGAGGTCGCCCTTCTGCAAATCTGTGCAGGCGGCATTGAGATTGGCTGTCTCATCATCAGGGAAGAGACGGACGGCAATATCAAATACCTCGTTGAACTCTGGAGAACCAGGCTCATAGGTCTGTGCCACCAGATACATCTCCTGTAATGACAACTGCTGAGGCTTGGTCTTCAGGATTACCTTTGCCTCTTCAATGTCGAAAGGACGAACGGTATAGGTTACCGTATAGTCGCTGTGGCGCAAACGAGGATAAATCTCACTCATGATGTAGCGATAGCTAGCCGGATAAAGCTTCTTGATTTTCTGGTCCTTTGCATCGGGTGTCAATGATGAGTTGGCAACGGCAAGGATGGCAGACTTATCGGCTAAGCTGCTTGCTTCCACCTTCTTCTTGAATCCCTCCCAGTCTTCTGGGGTGGCGTGATAGGTGAAGAGCTTTTTATCGATAGTGTAGAGATTGCATACATAATTGCGCAGGGCAGCCGCACGGTTGTTGGCGAGTCGCACGTTGTTGGCGTAAGGACCATCCGGCGACGCATAGCCATGAATATCGATATTGGTGATGCTCACATCCTTGTCGTTCTTTACGAGGTCGATGGTGGATGTAATCTTTCTCAGCTCTGTGGCATTCTCACGGAAGTCGGCAAGGATATCGCTCTTGTTGAGTTTGAAGCTCAGGTAAGCTTCACCCTTTTCGGCTCTCACCTTGATGGCTTCAGCCTTTGGCTTCACGTAATGGTCGCGACCAATCTTGGGTATTGGGTTGATGACCGCCATCTGGGTGGTATCCTGATCCATCAGGTTGCCGCATCCGCAGAGGTCTTCCGTCATGGAGAGGTTGAATGCCTTCATCCACTTCCTGTAGGGAAGGGTCTGTGAGAAGAGCACCTGCTGCTCGGTATCATTCCTGCGTCTCACTACCACTGCCTGGCTGTTTTTCAGTTTGCTGCTTTTGCGCAGGTATCTGATGTTCTGGTTTTTGCCATTGATGATAATGGGATTCAGGGCGATGGTATCTTCTCCGGCAATAAGCGGAGTGAAAATCAGCTGTTGCTCTGATTTGAGCTGCAGACTATCGAGATGGAGGCGGAAAGCAACCTTGAGACTGTCGCTCTTCTTCTGTGTCAAGACGCTGTCTATCAGAATCTTGCCTCCAGCCAACCGTAGCTGCGAATCATCTATCTTCTGGGCTTGGACAGTCAATGCGCTCTGTGCAAACAGAATGCAAAGGGGCGAAATGACCGCATAAAGCTTCATTTTCTTCATATTCTTCATCTTAAATAAAAGAGGGTTTGATTTGGTTTTTGCTATCTCGGTGATATCGTTCCTAGAATGCGTATATCAGGGAGAGGGCTGCTTTAGTAGGACCAACATAGTTGCGGTGGTCCTTGTCAAGACATTTTTCACATCTTCCATAGAGCTTGTATGGGCTGTAGATGTATCCTAATCCGATGGATCCTTCGAGATTGAGATGCTCTGACAGCAGCCATTGGTATCCGTAGGTGAGACCACCACCGACATACCAGCCTTCGTAATGTCTTCCTTTCTCTGTCTTTGGCAAGATGCCGAAAGGCAGGTCCACATTTTTTACGTTGTATTCACCTCCAAGGGCATGGATGCCGAAGAAGTGGCCTCCAAATTTCTGACAGGTGTACCAGCGGTATTCTGGCATTACGTTCCAGTAGCGCAATTTCTTGTCGCCTGAGAACTTCCAGGGATTCAGGGCGCCGAAAAGCTGAAAAGTGCTCTTCCTGCCCGTGCCTATTTCTAGACCAGCATTGAGCGAGGTGGTTGCCAGACCAAGCAGGTTGGTCTTCAGTGCTACCTCTTGCGCTCGGGTTATTACTGTTGAGAGAATCAGCAGTAACAACATCGGTGTTCGTTTGAACAAACTCTGCTTCATCATCATATTTTTACTCTGTTGTTTTCTTTCTTAAGGATACTGTTAGCTGTCCTATTTTGTTATTGTCATTTACTTATAATCACAGGCTTACCCTTGTAACAAGATGAATGTCGCCGGGTTTCCTTTTCGGTTGCAAAGATAGAATGATTTTCTCAAAGATGCTTCAAAAAATTGATGGAAATCAAGGAAAATGAAATGCAAACGTTTGCATTGCCGTGCAAAGTGTGTGGGAGCACAAAATTTGTGAATATGATATAAGTGCCTGATATATAGAAAATAAAAAGCGAGGGTGTAAATTGCACACCCTCGCTTATGAAATATTGTACTCAAGTTTCGCAAGTAAGCCCCACACGCCCTGAAAGGGCAGAAGCTCCTAGCCCAGGGCA
>OGJJ01001506.1_pt1 | contig 17415 bp, 14 predicted proteins | sample 1572081 | NCBI WGS metagenome assembly OGJJ01 (sample SAMEA2582122, study PRJEB24529) | metagenome | biome: Human gut stool | place: China | collected 2011
TTCATCAGTATGACACTATCATGGATTTCTTCACTCGTAATCTGCATAATGTGCAGGTGGGAGATGAATTCAACAGCATGGGTAAGTTGGAAATACCTTATACCAGTTTGGTTGAGTTCACAGTAAACAGCCTTGTACATCGCTCGTTGAACATGAAAGCCCCTGTTCGCATTTTCATTTTCGACAATCGTGTTGAGATTCACAGTCCTGGTGCATTGCCTAATGGACTTACTATTGAGGATATCAAGGCAGGAACTTCCATGCCTCGCAATATGTTCCTTTTTAACAATGCTATATACTTGCTGCCATACACTGGTGTAGGTAGCGGCATCACTCGTGCTCTGGATGAAGACATCAATGTCACATTTATGAATAATAACAAGGCACAGGAATTTGTCATCACGGTTTGGAGAGGAGAAAGTAACCAAGTCGGTAACGAAGTCCATGAAAAAAGTACCCAAGTCGAAGACCATGATACTGGACTTAGACACTCTGACACTGACTTAGCCACCGACCATGACACTTTTGCCGAAGACCATGACACTATACATAGTTACCATGACACTAACCATGACACTAAAAGAGTGCCATTGACGAATAAACAGAAGGATGTAGTAAACTTCTGTAGCGTGCCAAGAACAAGTAGGGAAATTTTGGAAAGAGCCGGTGTTGTCTATCATACAAAAAATATAGCCAAATACATCACCTCCCTTGTTGCAGCAGGATATTTGCAGATGACTAATCCAGATAATCCTACAGCAAGTAATCAAAAATACAAGAAAGTAAACAAAAGATAAGAAGCGTATGGATTCATTATTTCTACTTCAGTTTGCATGTTTTATATTCATGCTCATCAATGCCTTCATCGTAGCACTCTCTCATCTGCATGTAAGATGGGAGAACAAGCGGTATGAGCGTTCTCGATGGATGATCGTTGCTGCCCTGATAGGACTGGCGATACAATATGTGCTGCAGATGACTTTCGGGTTCCGTGCTATGCACGATAATCTGGGGGCGGTCATCAACATCCTCCTCTATACCCCCTGCTTCTCGCTTATCTCCATAGGAATCTACAACATAGAAACCACCCGTGCTAACCTCAGAAAGATGATACTGATGTGCAGTGGTATTTATGCTGCCATCATTGTGGTCTTTTGCGTGGGTATCAATCTCCATCATAGCCTGTATATCAGAGGAGGGCTTTATCTGATGCTGACTCTGTTTTGCGTAAGTGTTTTCTATTGCATATACATGATTATTCAGGAGATGATTAGGCGTAAAAATATGTTGGAGACAATGGCGGCAACTGATTTGTTGCCTTACGTGAAATATTCGCGTGCAAGTGTAATCATTCTATGGCTCGCAGTTCTCGCTATGCCAGTTGCCATCTTTTCTACTACCTTATTATATATAGTAGGTCCAGCCGTATTGCTTGCCTTGCTGTTCTTCAACCTTACGTTTATCGCTCTCGGCAGCAGTTATATTCCAACAGAAGAGCTATTGGATAAAGAAGAGGAAAATCAACGAAGCGGAGAGAAAAAACCTTTACAGCAATTGTCTGAGGAGCGCAGAAACTTTATCCAAAACAGTCTTGACCAATGGTGTATGGATTTGGGCTATAAGGATTGTAATGTAAACATGTTGACGCTTTCTCGCACACTTTGTATCTCCAAGGATGAGTTATCTGTATTCTTCGACCAGTATCTGAAAACTACATTCAGAATATGGCTTGGTGATATACGTTTCAATGCGGCAAAGAAGATGATGTTTGAATTTCCAGACTATAGTAATGACATTATTTCTGCCGAGTGTGGCTTCTCTGCCCGTACCTATCTGTACCGGATATTCAAGTCAAAGGAAGGTTGTACGCCTACCGAATGGCGAGAAGAACAAGTTGCAAATGCAGCCCCAGATGATGAAAAACAGGATTAACCATTTTTCAATAAATACCAGAAAAACGCATAATAAAAGGGAATAAATCGTTAAAATGGGTGTCTACTTCCTACGAAGTAGACACCTAAAACATAGGAAGTAGACACATTGACAGGGGAATGCGCCTCCTTTTTATTATAAAAAACTGCTGAATTGCAGCTATAATTAGCAAGAATTAATGTAGACTGTGTTAGTATGGTAGGAAAGTTAATTAACTCTCCTAATTGGTCAGAAACTGCAGCACAGGCGTGCGCTGAGCACAGTGAAGCTACCTACCTTGTTGTTGATGTATTGGAACGAGGGCTACAGAGCGATGTGTCGGTTCAGTTGGCGGCGGTATGTCAGTTCAACGGAGCACTCTGTGCCCTGCTTGAATCGGGCGCATTGAACGGTTGCGCCGCACAGGTTGAGGCTGTCTGTGTATGCGCAGCCCGCCTCGGCGTATCTGTAGCAGGCACTTTGGTGACAGGTGTTCTCAGAGTATTGCGCCATGCACGTCACGCTGCGCTCGGCTGACGACCATACCGGCTGTTCGCCGTACACCCACCATGCGCAGGTAGTCTTGCGCAGCGCCTTGTCGGCAGACACCATCTCGCCATCCTCCTGCACAGGATATTGCCGCGAGTGTACAGCTACGCCAGCGAAGTAGTGCGCACCGCGGTTGGCATACTCCAGTTGCGAGATGTTGAACACTCCGTCTCGCTTCGGGTGCACCACGAACGGGTTGTCCTTGCGCTTCCATCCGTTGTAGCCTGCGCCGTTGTACAGACTGTTCTTGAAAAGCCAGTTGCCCTTCGACACATCGAAATAGACGGTAAGCCCCGAGAGCGGATAGTTGGCTATGGGATAGCTTGCGGCGATGGTGGGGAAGATGCCGCACGAACTGTTGGTGAATAGCGACGTTACGTCGGACGTGAAGAAGTCCTCGTTCACGTTCCTCACGCCTACGAACAGATGCGCCGCCTGCCACTCGTGCATGTAGCCCAGTACGGCGAGGGTGGCAACGCGGTTGTCCTCCTCTATGTTCGAGAATGTCTGCCAGTCGTCGGCTATTCTATCGTTGGTCTTAGCGATGTGTAGAATTGAGGCCTCAATGGTGCCCTTGCCGTCGAAGAGCTGTATGTCCATGTTCAGGCACAGCAGGTTCACCCAGTTAATCTTGCGCTTCATGTCCCACTGCCATTCTGCGGTGTATTCGCTCGAAAAGGTTTGTGCAGCGCAAAGGTAGGGGAAGAAGCTGCTTATAATAATAAGAATACGTTTCATTTCTGATGTTTTGTGTTTTGCACACCCTCCTCCTATTATAGCCAGCGCTTGAACACGTGGATGTACAGCGTCTTGAGCCACTGCGTGAGCACGCAGTAGGCGAGCAATATGCCGACGAGCCACGGGAAGTAAGACAATGGGAGCGGCGTGAGACCAATCGAACTGCCGAACGGTGTGAACGGTATGCAGATGCCCACAGCCATGATAGAGAACGTCATGAGCATTACGGGCCACGAAGCCGAACTCTGCACGAACGGCACCTTGCGTGTGCGTATCATGTGTACGATGAGTGTCTGCGAGAGCAAGCCCTCTACGAACCAGCCCGACTGGAACAGCGACTCCATGTCCGGACCCTGACACTTGAACACCCACCACATCACCAGATAAGTAGCGATGTCGAATATCGAACTGATCGGACCAATCCATATCATGAAGCGGCTCAAGTCGCCCGAATCCCAGATGCGCGGACGGCGCAGATACTCGCTGTCCATGCGGTCGAACGGAATGGTGGTCTGCGAGATGTCGTAGAGCAGGTTCTGTATGAGCAGATGGATAGGCAGCATGGGCAGGAAGGGCAGGAAGGCGCTCGCTGCCAGCACGCTGAACATATTGCCGAAGTTGGAGCTGGCGGTCATCTTCACGTACTTCACAATGTTGCCGAACGTCTTGCGACCTTCGAGCACACCGTTCTCCAGCACCATCAGGTCTTTCTCCAACAGGATGATGTCGGCACTCTCCTTTGCTATGTCCACAGCCGAGTCTACCGATATGCCGATGTCCGACTCGCGCAGTGCTGCAGCGTCGTTGATGCCGTCGCCGAGGAAGCCCACTGTGTTCTGGTTCTTCTGCAAGAGCTGTATGATTTCAGCCTTCTGCATCGGTGTCAGCTTAGAGAAGATGCTGCACTTCTCCACCATTTGCGTCTTCGCCTCCTGGCTCATCACCTCCAGTTCGGGTCCGGTCGTGGCGTTAGCCGTGTCGATGCCCACCTGTCGCGCTATCGACTTCACCACAGCGTCGTTGTCGCCCGAGAGCACCTTCACCTCTACGCCGTGCTCGTGCAGCTGCTTTATGGCTTGCGAAGCCGACTCCTTTGGTGGGTCGAGGAAGGCGAGATAGCCGATGAGCACCATGTCCTTCTCGTCCTCGATGGCAAAGTTGTTCTCCTTGCTCAAGAAACTCTTCTGCGCCAAAGCCAGCACGCGCATACCCAGCTCGTTCATCTCCTTCACGAAGCGCAGCGCTTTCGCACGCATCTCCTTTGTCAGCGGCAGCACCTTGCCGTCGAACTCGGCATGAGAGCACACGCCGAGCATCTCCTCCACAGCACCCTTTGTGATGATTTGTCGCTTGCCGCTGAGGTCCTCCACCACTACCGACATACGGCGGCGTTGGAAGTCGAACGGTATCTCGTCCACCTTCTTGTACGAACGGCTCTGCGACTCCAGTCCCAGCTCCTTCACGTGCGAGAGAATGGCACGGTCCATGAGGTTCTTCAGTCCTGTTTGGAAGTAGCTATTGAAGTAGGCGTGGCGCAGAATGCGGTTTGCCTTGTCCTCCGTGCCATCCACGTTCACGTGTCGCTCCAACACGATGTGGTCCTGCGTCAGCGTGCCCGTCTTGTCGGTGCAGAGAATATTCATCGCGCCGAAGTTCTGAATGGCGTTAAGGTCCTTCACGATAGTCTTCTTGCGCGACATGGCAAGCGCACCCTTCGAGAGGTTCGCCGTCACGATCATAGGCAACATCTCCGGCGTCAGACCCACAGCCACCGATATGGCGAAGATGAACGCCTCCATCCAGTCGCCCTTCGTGATGCCGTTCACCAGAAACACGATAGGCACCATTACGAGCATGAAGCGTATGAGCAGCAGACTCACCTTCGTGATGCCACGGTCGAACGCCGTAGCCGCACGATGTCCCGCCACGCTCTTCGCTATAGTGCCGAGGTAGGTGTGGTTGCCCGTAGCGAACACGATACCCTTGGCAGAACCGCTCACCACGTTAGATCCCATGAAGCAGATATTATCGAGGTCAACGATGCTGCCCGAGTGCTCGCGCGGCTTCGAGAGCGTGGCGAACTTCTCTATCGAGTCGGACTCGCCCGTCAGGCTCGACTGGCTTACGAACAAGTCCTTCGACTCCACGATGCGCACATCCGCCGGAATCATGTCGCCCGCCGATAGCATCACAACGTCGCCCGGCACCAGTTCCTCGTTGCTTGTCTCGTCGCCCGGTGTTCCGCCTCTGCTTGCCGTGCCTGCACGCACCACGTAGCACGTGTTCGTCACCATCTTCTGTAGAGCCTCGCTCGAACGGTTAGCCTTCCACTCCTGTGTGAAGCGCAGCAGCGCACTCAGCACAATCATCGTCGTCACGACAACAATGGAAGTCCAATCCTTGTCGCCCGGGTCAGCCATCCATACGTCCATGACGAACGAGATAGCCACCAGCACCGTCAACACACCCACGAACGGATTGATGAACGCCTTGGCGAGCATCACCAACGGGCGCTTCTTCTTCTCGTGCTCAATCTCGTTCTTGCCGTACAGCCCCTGTCGCTTCTCCACCTCCTCGTCGGTCAGACCCAGTGATGTGGTCTGGAAGTGGGTGTACACGTTCTCCAGTTGCACCTTTGCTGCCATCAGCACCCTCTCGGTGTTGAAGGCAATCTTACTGTTTTTCTTTTTTGTCTTCCACATAATTAGTTCATTTTAATGGGTTGTTGTTTTCGTTTCGCGCTGCAAAATTACTCACACAATCCGATAGCGTCGGTTAGAAAACTATTAGAGCCGTATTAGAATTCCATTAGAACAGGCTCTAATGGAATTCTAATACGGCTCTAATACATCTCTAATATAATAAAACAGGAAAAGACCGTAACTTTGCCGAAAAACAAATAGTTATGATTCTCTTTACTGAATTTCTTACAAGAATAGGATGTGCTTTTCTTATGGGTACACTGATTGGAGTGGAGCGACAGTACCGCCAGCGCAATGCCGGACTGCGCACAAACATTCTCGTTGCAGTAGGCGCAGCCGCATTTACGGTGTTGTCCTATTCGATGACAACAGGTAGCGGCGATCCCTCGCGTGTGGCTGCGCAGATAGTGTCGGGCATTGGCTTTCTGGGTGGCGGATTGATTCTGAAAGACGGCTTCACCGTGCGTGGGTTGAACACTGCTGCTACGATATGGTGCTCGGCAGCCTGTGGCACGCTCTCGGGTGTGGGTGCCTACTGCGAGGCTGCCGTATTGGTGGCGTGCGTGTTGATTACGCATTGCCTTTTCCGTCCGTTGTGTACATTCCTCGAAAAGCGTACAGCCAAGGTGTTCCACTACTCTGTGCGTGCTGAATGTCAGCGCAATGCGTCAGGCAGCGTGCAGAAACTCATCATGGATACGCTTGCTTTCGACCAGGACGTAAGGCTCAATTCGCTTTTCTATAAAGGCGATGACGACCGAGTAACTGTTTGTTGCGACATGGAAACGTTAGGCGAACACAAAGTGCTCTTAGATCTCGTTGTGTCGCGACTGCGCTCACGCTCGGAGGTGTTCAGCGCAGGATGGGAGAAAGAAGAATCGCCACAGGAAGACTTCTGATTATTACATATTGCTTAGAGTGATTTCCGATGTGATTGAAAGTTAAATACGTTAAATAATCACCTTTTCGTATCTAATCAGAATCCATACAGTCACTTTTCTACCGTTTAGAGCGTATAACACTGATAATCAACTAATAATAAATTCAGATATTGTAACCTTCCATCCAAAATCAAGTCTGACATCATTCAACGTTTTGGCGAAAAAGTCTTTGAATCATGATAGTAATAGAATCCAAGCGTAGAAAGCGCAAAAGCGCAAAAGCACACTGAAGAACATGCAGAGAACCTGCAGCCATTATATCCGAAAAATGCAAGCTTTGCAGCGTCACTAAAAACATTTACTTAAACCATACAATATGAAAGTATTAGTATCTTTTCTGATATTCATGACCAGCTCGCTTTGCTGCTATAGCCAGTCTTCCGTGATGGGTGCGCCGCGACCGTCTGCTGCGCTGCTTGCGTCTTTCAATGATATCATTAGCATTGGTGAGCTGATAAAGAGTGTGAAAGAGGGCAATGCTGGTATTAAGAAAATAGCGGAAAAGAGTGGCTATGCGTTTCGCGGGCGCTATCACGACCCTGAGTTGAACGACTTCTATTATGAGGATGTCTACTATAAGAATTGTATGGTGGCGGCAGACGGCAGTCCGATTAAATATGTTAATGGTAATTCTTCTGTGCTGATAGCAGGAAGCGTTGGTTTCGGACCTTTCGTCTCGATCCGTGTCTACAACAAACGTGCCTATAACTACATAAAATCAGAACTAAGGAACAAGTTCCATTTCAAAATCGCGGAGGTTGATGGCAAGTGGACAACGCTGAAGAAAGGAAATGTGGTTGTTGACGTCTCCGTGGATGGCAATGCCTATGGTTTCACCTTTTACATCAAATAGACGTTGTTTTTTTCGTTAACTTTATTTGCCAAATAGTTTGTATTCTTTTTGAGCGTATGTGCATTTTATACTTACTCTTTTTTGATATCTTTAGATAAGATTAATTAAACTAAGAATGGAGTTATGCCGTGGTTTGCATAACTCCATTTTTAGTTTTTTACATGCTTCTAATTTGCTTAATATCTTGCGTTTAAACATAGTGTTTGTTTTAATTCATGGGCAAAGATACAACTTTTTTGTCTCAAATCAGTGGCAATAGCTATAAATTTTGTTGCAAATCATGGGCAACAGGGCTTCAGTTTTGTTGCAAATCAGTGGCAAGCGAGGCTTTTCTGTTATGTTTTTTAGCGGATGAGTTTATGGAAATCACATTTATTTGCACGAGTATTTGATGTAAACTTACATTTATTTGCATGAGTATCTGTGATAAAGATATTAAAAGAAGTAGTTGTGCCACAAAAAAACTGTATATTTGTATTTCGTTACTAACGTATAACAAATAATTGATACGACCTTGCAACAATGAAAGACTTTGCAGCTATAGATTTTGAAACCGCCAACAATGAGCGTTCTTCGGTATGTGCTGTTGGCGTGGTTATTGTTAGAGGAGGTGAGGTGGTGGATCGTTTCTACTCGCTCATCAAGCCAGAGCCAGAGTATTACAACTACTGGTGCAGTCAGGTGCATGGTCTTTGCGCTTCTGATACAGACAGTGCGCCGGTCTTCCCCGAAGTATGGAAGCAGATTGAGCCGAAGATAGCGGGGCTTCCGCTCGTGGCGCATAACAAGGCGTTCGACGAGAGCTGTCTGAAAGCCGTCTTCCGTGTCTATCAGATGGACTATCCCGACTACGACTTCTATTGCACTTGCATCGCCTCGCGCAAGGTCTGGCCCAAAGGTCGTCATACGCTTGACGTTATAGCAGCCCGCTGTGGCTATGACTTGACACAACATCATCATGCCCTCGCAGATGCGGAGGCCTGCGCAGCTATTGCGTTGCAGATATTATGAGAGTCAACAACTATTTGATATATACTATGAATACTACAATGGTCAAGTTTAATAATATTTAAAGTAAGAGTGAAGATGGTGAATTCAACGTATTTAAGTAATATTGATAGGTCATACGATCTTCGAGAAGATGTTGAAGGACAGTTACCTCAAGTTGAGATCTGCAGTGTTGGCTCTTTGCCATTCAATGATTTTGTTATTCCGCCATATCAAAGACCATACAAATGGACGGCAAAGAATGTAAACCAACTTATTTCAGATATTATTGCATTTAGGGAGCGAAAGCAATACAGACTTGGTACACTTGTCTTACACAACAACGAAATAGTTGATGGACAACAACGTATCATCACATTGACATTGCTTATTCGTATCATGTACGATGCTTTGAAAGATGAAAAAGTAAAGGCAAGCTATTGTGATATATATAAGAAAATAACAGCTTTTTCAAATTCTGACAGGGTTTCTTTCTGTAACCGCTATACACTTCATAATATTGTTGATAATATTCACATAATTGAGAACCGTAAGTCTGACTTTGATCAGCAACTTTTCGATTTTCTATTGACAAAATGTGAATTTGTTGTGGTTAGATTAAACAGCATATCAGAAGCCTTTCAATTCTTCGATTCGCAAAATGCTCGTGGAAAAGATCTTGCTGCACATGATCTGTTAAAAGCTTTAACTCACTCTAAATTGGACTTTGATTGAAAATCAAGAAGTTGGGCGTTTGCCTATATTATATAGGTAACAATATGGAAACGAGCGGACTTCTGCTCGTTTCTGTATTTTGCAATATGCAAAGAACGCCTCAATTCGGGGACAAAGATACGATAAATTTCTAAATATCCCATAACTAGCAAGGAGAAATTTACGGAATTTAGAACTTTTTGAGTTAAATCTGATGCTTACCAACAATATGTATCCAAAAACAAACAGCAGTATTCGGATATAGCTTATCCGAATACCTGCTGCCATAACGTTTTGTTGCTGACGATGATTCTGACATCGGCTTTCATGTACTTTTGCAACACAGGGGACTTTTGTCTCTGAGTGCTCACTGTGGCTGTAGCCATAAAATAGTTGCCATCATCCCTATGTATGAGCTTGGCATTATGGCTTATGATGTCGCAGTGATAAGATGCATTGTCGTTGCCCTCAAAAGAAACGTGAGCAGTTCTTGGCTCATCAAAAAGATACAAATACTTGTATGGCACAAACACCTGTATTGTTCTTTGGTTTATAACCTCACCATTAGCCTCTATAGATATAGGATAAGGTGTCTTGTAGAAAGCAACTGCGAGGGCGAGGACTATTATCGTAATGATAACTGTCCCCAAGCTGACGAGGCGAGGAGGAACCTTGCCTATCACGTTCCTCACCTTCTCGCTTCTCAACTCGATGTTATCTGATTCTTTTTCTTTCTGTTCCATATCAAAAGTATTTTTAGTTTCCCAATTCCAACTGATTCTTCACAAGGTTATAGTATGCCCCTCGCTTGGCGGTCAAAGACTCATGGTTGCCTTCCTCAACCACTTTTCCATGGTCGATGACCACGATTTGGTCGGCATTCTTCACCGTGCTTAGGCGATGAGCCACAATCACAACAGTCTTTCCCTTGTAGAACTTATCCAAGTTCTCCACGATGCTTCTCTCATTGTTGGCATCGAGCGAGTTGGTCGCCTCGTCCAGAAAGATATAGTCTGGATTCTTATAAACAGCTCTTGCTATCAAGATGCGTTGTTTCTGTCCCTGGCTCAGTCCCACGCCATCACGTCCAATCTTGGTGTTGAACTTCAGAGGCAAAGCCATCACATATTCCTTAATACAAGCTATCTCTGCTGCTTTCAACAATCGTTTCTTGTCTATGTCGCCATCATCAACGGCTATGTTTCGTGCGATACTCTCCGAGAAGATAACACCATCCTGCATGACAACACCACATTGTCTGCGCCACCATTTCTTGTTGAGCTTGTTGATGTCGGTGTTACCAATGTTGATTTGTCCTTCCAAGACAGGATAGTAACCAAGCATCAAACGGATGAGGGTGGTCTTTCCACTGCCAGAAGCACCAACAATAGCTGTCACCTTACCTTGCGGAATGTGAATATTCACATCGTCTATGGTCTTACGCAAAGCATGTGGGTCGTACTTGAACATGATGTTCTTGATGTCAATTCCCTCACTCTTGTCCTCGATGGAAGTTAGCAAGCCTTCCTTTCCGTTCTCATCATCCATCTGGTGAATCTCGTTGATTCGCTCCAAGCTAATCTTCACATCTTGCAGAGAATAGAAGAAGTTCATCAGTTGCTCCACAGGTGAGTTGAGCTGTCCGATGATGTATTGCACGGCAAGCATCATACCGAGTGTCATTTGCCCATGAATCACGGCGGTTGCTGCTACAACCGTAATAATGATGTTCTTCACCTCGTTGATGAAGATACTTCCTGCCTCCTGTGTCTGTTGGAGTTTGAGAGATTTCATCTGCACCCCAAACAAGTCTGCTTGCGTGTCCTCCCATTCCCATCTTCTACGTTGTTCACAATCCTGCAACTTGATTTCCTGCATGGAGGTGATAAACTCATAAGTTTTGTTATTGTTGATGGCTTGCTGCTCAAACAGTTCATAATCAAGCACTTTTCTTCGTTTCAAGAACAAGGTCATCCATGCGCCATAGAGAATGCTTCCCAACAAGAAGATGGCAAACACCAACTTGTTGTAGAAGAAAAGCACTACCGAGAATACCACGAAAGTAAGCATGGCAAAGGTGATGTTGAGCGTCTGCTGCGTAAGGAAGTTGTTCACACGGCTATGGTCGTTCATTCTCTGCATCAAGTCGCCCATGAGCTTCGTATCAAAGAAAGACATCGGCAACTTCAAGAGCTTGATAAAGAAGTCGCTAACCAATGATATGTTGATGCGCAAGGATATGTGTAGCAACAACCATCTGCGGATAAAGTCTATTGCCGTTCGGCTGATTGTAAGCATCAACTGTCCCAACAGAATAAGCCAAACAAAGCCAATATCTTGATTCTTGATGCCGACATCCACGATAGACTGAGTGAGGAACGGCAGGACAAGCTGCAAGAGGCTCCCGACTATCAAGCCCAAAATGATTTGCCCGAAGTACTTGCGATATTTCTTCACATACCCAAAGAGAAAGCGGAAAGACCGCTTCTCTTTGATATTCTCTTCACCTTGCATCTTATAAGTAAAGAAAACAGGAGTGGTTTCCAAGAACATAGCAATGCCCTTGTCTTCACCATTGGAGCTCGTGCTTATCCAATGTTGCTTGAACTCCTCTAACGTATAAACAACCAATCCCTTTCCTGGGTCTGCTACATAGAAGTTCTTTCCTTTCTTGACTTTATACAAGACAACAAAGTGATTTTGGTTCCAATGAAGGATACAAGGCAAAGGGACTTCATCTAGCACCATAGTTGTTGCTCTAGCGCATGTAGTATGCAAGCCAAGTGTGTTTGCTGCCTCATTGATACCTAACAGAGAGACTCCTTCCGCAGTAGCAAAACAAAGTTTCGACAGAGAATCCAAAGTGTATTCTCTGCCGAAATATTTACATACCATTTGCAAGCAGGCTATTCCGCATTGCATGGAGTCATGTTGATGTATAATTGTTATTTTTTTCATTTTAAAGAACATCGTAGAATTACATTCTATCCTTCTGGCTTTGACCTGCTCCTGTACCCTTATACTTGCTTCGAGTAACATTGAACTTATAGCGGACTGTCAATGAGATTTTACTTGTTGAGAACTCATCAAAGATTGTTTCCTTCAGTTTGCCGTACTTGCCTATTATGTGACTGTCGTTCGTGCCAAACACGTCGTTGACATAAAGCTGGAAAGTCAGGCAGTCCTTCAGAAAGCCCTTGTATATAGACAGGTCGGTGTTGAACATCGGCTTGTAGATGTAATGGTTTTCCTCATATCCCTTTGTGATGTAAGTCGTCATAACGGAGAACATCGCCCATTTCGTATCGAAGGTGTTGTTGAGTTTTAGCTCAGCTACAGGCTTGTTAAGATAATGTCCGTCCCTTGTCTCCAACTTGAACCATTGCTTCTCAACCATAGCTGACAGCATAGGATGCCAGATGCCAAAGGCAGGCTGCAAGGTGAGCATAGAAGACACATTGTTGTAAGATTTGCCATTTATCATCCTCATCAATCCTATGGTGGCATTGTCCTTATACATCTCTACAGTCTGATATATCGGATCGGATACATGTTCATAAGTCAAGTTGAAAGTCAGCCATTTGTAGGCGAGGTCGTAACTTATATTTCTTGAAATCTCTGAGACAAGAAACGGATTACCGGTTTCATATGTATAATGATTGCTATATTGCACACCGCTTCTTAATACCCAGTAGTTAGGACGATCGATGTCGGCTGCATAGCTCAGCTGCATCTGTACATTGCCAAACGGCATCGAAAGGCTGAGAGACGGAAACCAGTTGCCGTAAGTCTTGCTTTGCTCCGACATATACTTACCATCGTCATAATATTTGAAATCAACATTCTCGTATCGCAATCCCGCTTCCATGTTCAACTTGCCAAAGTCACGACTATAGGTAACGAACGCAGAGGACATGCCCTCTTTAATGCGGTCTCTTACATTGTCGGCAAGAGTATTTGGTATGATGGCGTAGTTGGTGTTACGATTGGTGAACGAATACTCGCCACCTACAGACAAGTCACCACCCAAAAGCGGATAAGAGAGCACCGTTTTGGAAGCTATCAAGCGGTTGTACTTTGAAGTGGTACTGTTTACAAGTTGGTTTTGCATATCCGAGTTCACTTCCTGATAATGCTCATCTATATTGTTTTTATTGTTTCCTTTCGACCAAAACCAATCGGTATTGAAGTCAATACCCAATTTACCTACCTTACCTACATAATATATATTACTTGACAAGTTGCTATTCTGCCCAAACTCCGATCTGATAGAAGTGTTGGTCTCAGTCAGATCTTCATCTCTCAGCACAGAGCCTTCCGTCTTTCCGTCTGTTATCAGCTTTGGATTGCGCAAGAAACTAAAGCTTGCTCCCAACGAATTGTTGTCGTCAAACTGATAACTGACATTCAAGCGAGAACTGAAAGTTTCGGTTTTGTTCTTCCAACGTGTTTTGTCCTGTTGGTTCCAGGTCTTGTCAAGATAGGTCATCTGATGCAAGTCCTTCTCGTCTGGCGACGATTGTTTTGAGCCATAGGCGTAGGCGCCAAGCTCCAATCCGTTCTTACGGTAATACATATTCAGCCTACCATATCCTCCAATGTTCTTTTTCTCGTCGTACGATCCTTCTGTTGTAGCGTCAAATCCAAATCCGTCGCCCTGTATCTTCTTTGTGGTGATACGTATAACAGCCTTAGTGCTTGCAGCATAACGAGCACCAGGGTTGGATATTACCTCTACCGACCTTATGTTGTCCGAACTCAAACGGTCGAGTTCGCTTCTGTCCCTCATCTGCCGTCCGTTGATATAGATGATAGGCTCGCCACGTCCAAACACCTTGATGTTGCCATTCTGTGCAGATACGTTAGGTATGCGGTCGAGCAGGTGCTCCATAGTTCCTGCCTTTTCAAGTACAGATCCGGCAACGGTTGTTGTCATTCCGCCATTCTTAAGGATGGTCTTTGGCAAAGATGATTTTATCACTACTTCACCGAGCATCTTACTATCTTCTTCCATCTTAATAACTCCCACATTCTCACCTTTGCAGTCCTTGAATATTGTCTTATATCCTACGGAAGTTACCTTGATGATTCCGCCATTGCAAGGAGAGTCGATGGTAAAACGCCCATCTTCTCCACTCACAGTCCCCTTGACGAATGCTGAATCTTGACGGTATAGGAGCACTACATTTGCAAATGCTAAAGGCTCGCCCTTGGCATCTACAATCTTTCCCGAAATGTTCTGTGCCATCATCTGGGACATTGCCCAGAAACACACGGCTGTTGTCATGATAAACTTTCTCATAATACAACTTTTTAATCAAACATACTTTTTCATAGATATGGGCAATCATTTATACTAACAAATCTTTTCTTTGCACATCTCGTTTATACCTTGTACATAATCGTGCCATTTGTTTTTATCCTGTCTTAAATGTGATATGCTTAAAAGAATCTTTTCTATATGTTCTCTTTGTGATTTACATTTATCCTCATTAGGAGTTGTCTGATAGCATTTGTTCTTTTCATCATAAAAAAATTCCCTAGGACAACCCTCACATAAATTGCGAGCCCAACAATTGGAGCACAAGTCTCTTTTGTTGGCAAGCAAACTGAACAAAGGGAAAGATTTTTTGATGGTATCTGAATTGAATATATTTATTCCTCCAATATTCCCCAAATTTAAACCTTCTTTTCCAACATCCATATGGCATGGAAATATCTCCCCAAAAATAGATACCGCAAATTGCTTACTAGACATTTGGCAAGACATAAGTGGCTTTTTAAATGATATAGCCCATAGAATACTTGCAAAACCTTCTGGAAGATTTTCCAAATTATCGATAGAATAAGCATCGTCATGCTCTTTTACACTCATTTCGTCAACAACAAAACCTCTGAGACCAAAGCGTTTTGACATATATGAAGCAATTTCATCTCTAGAAATTCCTTTTCCAATATGGTATTCTGTAAAAGTGGACTCATATTGAATCGTAACGTTATCAATTTGTTTAACGGTGTCTATAAACTTTGCTATTCTGTCAAACGAACCATTACCTGCTTTATCCAAGCGATTATAATCATTAAATTCCTTATTACCATCAATGCTAACAGTAATATAAGATATATATGTTCTAATAATTTTCAACAGTCGCTCATTTAGTATGGTACCATTGGTTATGATGGCAAACTTAGGCATATCCTTTAGTTTGTCATCAAACTTGTAGCTATTAAAAAGAGAGCAAACGTATTCCATCACATTTAAATTTAGGCATGGTTCGCCACCAAAAAAGACAATTTTTTCAATATGAGAGAAATGATGTATGCAAAAATCATAAAATTGCTTTGCGGTATCCGTAGTCATTAATGAGCGTTTCATCTTGTAGTTGCCTCCACTTGCATAGCAATATTTGCATCTGAGATTACAATCATTTGAAATATGTAATGTAATTCTATCTGCGACATCCGTTGTTGGATTAGGTGTCAAAGGAGGCAAATTCTTTTTAAACATATCCTCTAATTTCAGTAAACAGTTCTTTATTTCATCGAGAGAAATAGAGCTGTTTTGGGCAACATCGCTTATTGAAGCACCTTCTTTCAACGACTTAAGTATATTTGCTGTATCGCTACTTAAGCTAACAAGTGTAAACGAGGGAACATGCAACAGCAAGGAGACATCCCCATTCTCTATAAAGTGTATATCGTCAAAATTAATCATATTATTTCCCATTTTCTTGATTACGGAATATGTTCTAACATAAAGAGTGGATTGTTGATAACAACAATCCACTCTCCACCGTCAAAAAAGACTACTTATGGTTTCTTCACAGATGTAGAATCGGAGGTTTGGGTTGTTTTAGTTGTGTCTCCACAGCTACAGTGATGACCGTTGGTACCAACTATTTTGATGGCATTACCACCAACAATAGCATCCAATTCAACAGGAGCAAGTTCCTCCATAGGAAGAACCTCATTAAAACTAAGTTTCTTTTCCATTGTCTGTTTCCTTTCTTTAAAAAATCTACTAATGTTTTAAATCTTGGAATCTAACGTTTCTTGGAAAGTATACGCCTTTTTACCCAGACGGGGCTGTATCAACCTTGCGCAAAGGTTATTGGAACAATTGCACCAAAACGAAAGCAAACTGCAATTATTTGCCTCATTTTGTATTCCGAGTGCAAAGGTATGAAGATTTTTTGAAACAAAGTAATTTTCAGAGAATATTTAAACTACATTAAACTATGTTGTACGTGATTATACTTTGCATAATAATACAAAAAATAACGTTTTCATTTACTTTTATTACTGTTTATCTGCATTTTTATCCTATTTGATTCATCAATAAGTTGTCTTGCTATACTATCTTTATATGATGCTACCTCAACCATTTTATGATGTTGATAGACAGAATCTTCATAAACATCAACTCTGGTTCTGAGTTTGTATATCACATCTTCATCTCGTTGCACATTGAAATACTTTTCGATGTAGCGAATATTCGGGTCATCAGATGGAAGCACCATCTTCAATGCCCGATACTTCAAGTCTGCCTCCTCCCAATCTTGATGTTCTCGCCATTGGGTGAGGTTTCCCCAAATAGAGAGGACAAGGGATAGAGCCAAGCTACCGATGAAAAGAAGAACATTCTTTGAGGTTGGCTCGAAGCGATGGGTTACAACCTTCTTTTGAGGTGATTTGTTCATTACTTCAAGTTTATCTTGCAATGCCTTTGAGGAAATATCATTCCCTTGTCTCATCTGCTTGACTGCATCAACCAAGAACTTGCTTCGCTGCTCATTTTTGCCAAGTTCAACCTTAATAAGGTCAGCAAAAACGATAATGGCATCTCTTAATTTGGATATTTTACCTCTGACTTCCTCTTCTTTGATAAACATCGCATTGATTGACTTATCCAACTTGGTTATGTCATTACTTGCAGGAACGGTTTCCGCTCCTGCGTTCTTTGTGGAGGCAGAAAGTTCATCAACTTTCTGCTCCAATCTCTCAACTGTGCCGTAGATGG
>OGJJ01001511.1_pt1 | contig 17352 bp, 16 predicted proteins | sample 1572081 | NCBI WGS metagenome assembly OGJJ01 (sample SAMEA2582122, study PRJEB24529) | metagenome | biome: Human gut stool | place: China | collected 2011
GGCGAGCTGACCGGCAGCCAGATCCGCAACCTGTCGGCGGCACTGCAAGTCGAGGTGCTGGACCGCACGATGCTGATTTTGGAGATTTTCCGCGCACGCGCCACGACGAACGAGGGCAAGCTGCAGACCGAGCTTGCCACGCTGCGCTATCAGCTGCCGCGTCTGCAGGGACTGGGCGAAGCCCTGAGCCGCCAGGGCGGCGGCGGCGGGGGCGGCGGGGGTGCCCGCCGCGGCGCCGGTGAGACAAGGCTCGAGCTGGACCGCCGCCATCTGCACCACCGCATTGAGCATCTTGAGGGCCGCTTAAAGGAGCTGGAAAAGCGCCGCGGCGAGACCCGCCGGGCCCGCCGGAAAAACAATGTGCCTGTGGTCGCGCTGGTCGGCTACACGAACGTCGGCAAGTCGAGCCTGCTGAACGCGCTGTGCGGCGAGCAGATTTTTGAAGCCGACATGCTGTTTGCGACGCTGGACCCGACGGCCCGCAAGCTGGTGCTGCCCAGCGGTCTGCAAATTATTCTGGTGGATACCGTCGGCTTTGTCAGCCGCCTGCCGCACCATCTGGTGGAGGCGTTCAAATCCACGCTGGAGGAGGCCGCGTTCGCGGACGTCATCGTCAAGGTGGCCGACGCGGGCGACGCACAGGCCGCCGAACAGCTGGCCGTGACCGATGAGGTGCTGGGCAGCCTCGACTGCACGGACATCCCCCAGCTGGTCGTCTACAACAAGTGCGACACCGCCAACACTGTGGCCTTTGACCCGGATATTCTGCTGACGAGCGCGAAAACCGGCTACGGTCTGCCCGCACTGCTGGCAAAGCTCGACGAGGTGCTGAACCACCGCGTGCGCACGATCGAGATCGTGCTGCCCTATGACAAGCTGGCGCTGGCGGACATTCTCCGCAGCCGCGGCAGCGTCGCCGCGGAGGAATACCGCGAGGATGGCGTGTATTACCGCGGCACAGTCAAAATTGACGATTTGCATCGGTTTGAGGAGTTTTTGGTTTGATGCCGCAAATGCGTTTGCTTAGCGCCTGAAAGCAAACATTTAGAATTCAGATTTGGTGTGACTGCCCCAGTATAGCACACTGACAAATCGGAAGTTATAAAGGAGAAACACTATGGGATTATTTGGTAAAAGCAAAAAAGAGCGAGAAAAAGAGTATATGAACAGATTAGATGTTCCATTATGTTTAAAAGAAGACTTTGAATTGATTATTGATGATGTATTTACAATTATGGGGGTTGGAACAGTTGCCACAGGAAACATATCAACAGGAATGTGTAGAGAAGGAGAAAATGCGTGTGTTTATAAAACAAATGGAGGTGTATTAGAGACTATAATTACTACCATCGATATACATACAAAAGAACGAAAATCAAATGGTTGTGGATATAAAACAGAACATGTTGGACTTGGGTTAAGAGGAGTTTCTAAGGAACAATTAGAAAAAGGAGATAGAGTGATTGTAAAGAATGCCAATATGTATGGAATGTAATTACAACTTCCAGTTTGCCTTTGTATCCCTTATTCATAATACTTGAAGACCCAAAGAGGAAAATTATTGGGTGATGAAACAGTAAATTTAACAGGCGCTCTCTGCAAATCCTCAAGAGGAGGTTACATTGCAGAGAGCGCTTGTTTGTATCAAAGCAGAGAATTGTATAATTTCGTACAATGTGTTCAAAGTCCGAATTATAGGACAGACCATGATTTATAATAGAAGTATCGAAGGGAGCGGTTCCCTTCCCCAATACAAAGCGGAGGTAACTACTATGCTGAAGGATATGGATTTCGGGGTCTATGGTAAGGGCGTTGACGGATATGTTCACTATTCTCTGGCGATGGATCGCATCCGGAAAGAAGAGGAAAGCCGTAAAGCGCTGATGGATGAGTTCGATAACGATGAGGACAACCTCGATTCGGACGATCTTGATTCTGATGACTTTGGTTCGGATGATTTCGGCGGTGATGATTTCTGACGGAAAACGTCACCGGTAAAATATCGTACATGACAGAAAGGACTTTACCATGAAAAAGACTATTTGGAAAAGCATTCTTTGCGCAATGCTCGTTACGCTGACTGCCTGCATTTTGTGTATCGGTGCATTCGCTGCCAAGTATACCTGCATCAAGAGCGGCTGCACCAGAGAAGCGGCTAAGGGCTCCGCCTATTGCTGGGTACATAAACCCACTAAGAGCAATTCCATCGTCTCCGGCAGCGGCTCCAGCACAAAGCATAAATACACCTGCATCAAGGACGGCTGCACGCGAGAAGCGGATAAGGACTCTGCCTACTGCTGGGTACATCGCCCTTCCAAATCTTCCACCAAGAGCAGCACTTCTTACAGCTCCAAATCTTCGTACAGCAGTTCTTACTCCAGCAGTAAAAAATCATACAAGACGTATGATTCCTATGACGATGGCTACGATGCCATCTATGATGATGACGACTACGATGAGGATCGCTACGACAGTGACCCGGACTACGCAGCAGGCGTAGATGACGCTATGGACGAGTTGGATTGCTATACAAACTAAAGAACGCCGAGGGTTCCTCCCATATATGGGAAGGGATTCCTCGGCGTTCTTCATTTCATGCTTTTTGATTGCCCGGTCAACAGTATCACGCGCCTTACTGCAATGCACAGATCACAGCCACTGTTTCAGCACATCGTTCAGCTTATTCAAATCAAGCGGTTTGGCGATATGCTCGTTCATGCCGGTGTTCTTTGCCAGCTGCACGTCCTCGGCAAAGGCATTTGCCGTCATGGCAATGATGGGCACTTTGCCCCGGCTGCCGGCAAGCGCACGGATCGCAGCAGTGGCTTCGTAACCATTCATGATGGGCATCTGGATGTCCATAAAAATGAGATCGTACCACTTTTCTGGCGCTTCCATCACCTTTTCGACTGCAATTTTTCCGTTTTCGGCAATGTCAATGGTCACGCCCGTCATGCCTATGATCTCGGTTGCGATCTCACGGTTCAGCTCGTTATCTTCCACAAGAAGGATCCGCTTGCCCGCATAGTTTTCCTTCGCAAAGTCTTCCAGATAGTTCCGGGCGTTTTTCTCCTTCTTCCCGGATGTAAACTGCCGCAGAGTTGCCGTCAGACGGGAACGGAACAGCGGTTTTGCCATAAACGCATTCACGCCCGCTGCTCTGGCTTCTTCTTCGATCTCGCTGAAATCAAAGGAAGTCAGGATGATGATCGTGACATCTTCTCCTACCCGTTCCCGGATTTTTCTGGCGGTTGCAATACCGTCCATTTCCGGCATCTTCCAGTCCAGAATCACCGCAAAATAGTCACTGTTGGTCTCATGACGCGCATAGCAGCGCTCCACAGCTTCCTTACCGGTCAGGACCCATTCGCCCGCTATGCCGATCTCCTGAAGGGTCGCAACGGTGCTTTCGCAGCAGGTCTTGTCATCGTCCACGACCAGTACCGGCAGATCGAGCAGTTCTTTTTCCTGTTCCTTCTCGTTCTCCTGAAGCTTCAGATAGACCGTGACCGTGATCTTCGTTCCCTTGTTGGGAGCGCTTTCGACCTGAATGTCACCATTCATCAGGTTGACGATGTTTCTTGCAATGGCCATGCCAAGACCGGTGCCCTGCACCTTGGTCGTCCGGTGATCGTCTGCCCGGCTGAACGGCTCGAACATGATCTTCTGGAATTCCGGCGTCATACCGATGCCGTTGTCCTCGATGGAAAACTCGTAGCAGCCAAGCTCCGAGAAGCCGTTCGGTTTTTCCTTGATCGTAAGGGTGATGTTTCCTCCATCCGGGGTATACTTGACGGCGTTGCTCATCAGGTTCACAAAGACCTGCTGGATGCGCAGGCTGTCGCCGCAGACAGCTTCGTGCTCGATGTGCTCAACATGGACTTCGAGCTGATGTTTGTGCTCGTCGATTGCCGGTTTTGTGAGGGTGAGCAGGTTATCGACCAGCTCCGGCAGGCTGAAATCCTCCTCGGCAAGGCTCATTCGCCCGCTCTCGATTCTGGCCATATCCAGCACTTCATTGATCAGTCCCAACAGATGACGGCTCGATTTTGTGATCTTGCCAAGGCACTCGACCACCCTGTCCTGACTCTCGATATTCGCACCCGCAATGGCGGTCAAGCCAACGATTGCATTCATCGGTGTACGGATATCATGGGACATATTGGAGAGGAATTCCGTCTTGGCGCGGCTTGCGTTTTCCGCTGCCCGGTACGCATCCTTCAGTGCCTTATGGGATTCGATCTCGGCCTTTTTCTCCTGTGACACATCCATAGATGCCAACAGTGCTTTGACCAGCTTTGTGCCATCCCACTCCAGCGGAATGAAGGAAGCGATCTTATAGGTGTTCTCATCTATGGAGCAGTATTCAAATTTGTAGATGTCGTTCTCATCCTGCAAATTCTTGCGGATATTTTCCGGTGAAATCAAAGCAGCCAATGCGTCCAGCGGTTCCAGTGTCTTATACTTTGCAACCACCTGCTCCACAAAATCATGGTAGGTTCCCGTCGGCGCGTATATCATTTCACCTTGCAGATTATAGAACCGATACCGGTCATTCTCCAGATCGCAGACGACAAAGCGGTCCAGCAGACGCACCATACTCTTGATCAAAAGATCCATCGATGCGTTATCTGAGGCCATCTGCATCCGCCGTGCCGTCTCTGCTTTGGACTCTGTGATGTCCCGCAGAAAAATCATCGCATATTCGGAATCTTCGATCTCACCGCGCATGACCACGTTGCTGACCCATCGTTCCTCCCCATTCAGAACGATGCGGCACTCCTGACGCAGCTCCGTCTCAAGCCCCTTTAATTTTTCCGTGATGTAAGCGCGATTATAGAAATTCGTTACAGACTTTTTGTCCTCTTCAACCACATAGTTATCCACAAAGAATCGGACCAGTCCATCCCATGTGTGGTTCTGCTCAAAGGCCGTCATCAAAGAGGGCTCCACTTTGAAAGTATCAAAGGTGTTCTTTTCCAGATTTACATAGTATTCGCAGAGGTTTGCGCTGGTAAATGCACGGTGAAATGCCGCTGCCCGCTGCGCCTGCATCCGGCTTCTTTTTTCCGCGTCAATGTTGCTGATGATTCCGGCAATTCGATTGGCCGAGCCATCCAGACGGCGTATCACCTCCGCCGATGCCCGGAACCAGTGGTATTGGCCATCCTGCATTTTCAGTCGGTACTCAACATTATATTTTGTAGTATTGGTTTTGTCCGCAATCGTTTCCAAAAGCAGCTGCATTACCCGGTCATAGTCCTCCGGGTGCAGAAGATTCGACCACGAATCCAGTTTGTTCGGAAAATCCAGAATGTCGTGATATCCAAGGATCTGCCGGAACGCATGGCTCCAGTTCACATGAACGATCTCACCGTTTTCATTACACTCAAAATACCATAGTGCAGAATGGATGGATTCATTAACCAGCGCAAGGTTCTCATACGCCCAGTTCATCTGTACTGACATGATCCAGATCGGTGTTCCATCCGTATCGACTGCATCTTTTTTGTAGAGACGCACATAGACGGGAGAGCCATCTGCCGTGAGGATCCGGCCTTCCCCTCCGCCCTGAATCTGACGAAAGCGTGCATTGTCGAGGAATGCGGCATCTTTCTTATAGAAAAGATTCTTCAGCGAACCCTTTGTCTGCTCCATCAGGGATGCATAGCTGTGGTTCAGATTATGCAGCAACAGATCACTGACCGACAGGATCGACAATTCGGCATCATAGTACCCGGTAATGGTTCCGACACCGCCATTATGATAGATCGTCTCCTGCATGGCCTGAAATGCATCTTTTCCCAGCCTTACCGTATCGGAAGTGTAGATTTCATCTGTAAGTCTTCTATCGAATTTCATTTTCTTCATCCTCGTAGGGTTTCGATTCTGCCGCACGCTTCCATTCTGGTATGTCTTTTATAGTCAACTGATATACCAATTCGTGCTCATACTTGTACAATATAACTATATTGTGTTCATTTTCTTTCTTTCCAGTTTACCCCAGTTCAGTTTGTTCTTCTTGTATCCCACAAATGCAGTCACACGGACAAATGCCAGATAATAGCGGAGAAAAGTTGTTTCAAAAAAACAAGCAATAATAGCAAGGATCAGTTCTCGAAAAGAAAGCCTTTGGTCAATGGTATAGATTCTTGAAAAATATGCAGTTGTAGAAATTTCTTTTCTTCCCGCAGTACATCGCACACTGTATTATTTCCTCCTGCTTTTGCTTTTTAGTAAATACTATAATAGTATACACCCATAAATTTTTTTGTCCATATTATATAGAATAAAGCCTTGTAGTATACAATGAACTCTCGATAAAGTCAACATTTATTGATAATATACACCAAAAGATATATGATATTTTATAAATAAATACATAAAAGTCATAATGGAAATGGGGATGTTGTATGATATCAAACTACCAAAAATATCTTGCCATACTATTAACATTCATCTGTGTGATCGTACTGTATCCACAATCGACCTATGCCACCGAAGCCATTTCACAGCGTGAAACCATACGCGTGGGCTTCTTTGAGATGGACGGATACCATATGCAGGATGAAACCGGAAAGCGAAGCGGCTATGGATATGATACCTTACGTCTTATGGCACGCTACTGGAATGTTCGGTTTGAATACGTCGGCTACGACAAGAGCTGGGGTAATATGCAAAAGATGCTTGAAGACAACGAAATTGATATAGGTACTTTCACACATAAAACACCCGATTGGGAAAAAAAGTTTGATTTTTCCAGACCGATTGGAAGCAACGAATGTATGATAACTGTCCGCAACGACAATACATCCTTTGTCGTACAGGACTATACGACCTACAATATGCACAACTTTCTGTCAGCATCAAAGTAGGATCATTTTGATTCATGTGATCGACCTTTGCATTTCTCCACGCAACGCCGGAGAGACCTTTCTTGCTGTATGTAAATGTTCACCGAAAAACGCCGATAGAATCAGCCTATTATAAGTATGACTTATTCGGCACAAAAATCAGTTCTTGAACGTTCCAAATTGGCGTATTTTAGACGATTGTGCGATTTTTTTGGTTGGGTTATTTTGCTTCCCGTGGCCGGAGCAGGCACTGCGGGCGAATATCCACTGCCAGATCTCGTTGGCGCTGAACCGCATCTACACCGAGTGGTACCCCAGCAAGGGCTACACCTTCAACATTACCAACTCCACCAGCTACGACCAGTACTACGTCCACGGGCGCACGGTGTTCGAGGTGATGGTGCGCATTACGGACGATATCTTTAACACCTATCTGCGCAAGCGTGGCACGGTGAACCCCTATTATTCCGAGTATTGCGATGGCAAGTCGGTCACCTGCCCCGGGCTCAAGCAGTGGGGCACGGTAACGCTGGCCAACAACGGGCGCAGCGCCTTGCAGATCTTACGCTACTACTACGGCAGCAGCATCGAGATCGTGCGCACCAAAAATATCCGCTCTATCCCGCAAAGCTACCCCGGCACGCCGCTGCGGCAGGGCAGCCGCGGCACAGCGGTATTCACCCTGCAAAGGCAGCTGAACCGCATCACCAAGGACTATCCCTTCCTTGGCAAACTGACGGTAGACGGCGTATTCGGCAGCCGGATGGCCGCAACGGTGCGGGCGTTCCAAAAGCAGTTCAACCTGACCGCCGATGGCGTGGTGGGGCGGCAGACATGGTACAAGATCAGCTACATCTATGTATCGGTAAAGGACCTCGCCGAGCTGACCAGCGAGGGCGAGACTGCCACCGGCACCCTGTCTGACGGCACATGGAACGGCACGGCGCTGGGCACTGGCGCCTCCGGCAGTGCGGTGGAGCAGGTACAGTTCTGGCTGAACACGCTGGCACAGTACGACAGCGCCATCCCCGCCGTAAAGGTGGACGGCGTATATGGCACTGCCACCGCCAATGCGGTGCGCGCCTTCCAGCGCAAATACGGTCTTACGGCGGATGGCGTGGTGGGGCAGGCCACATGGAAGGAGCTGTACGATGAGTTTTTGAGCATCCAGTCCGACAATGGCACCCCCAACGCCTACCCCGGCACGCCGCTGCGAGAGGGTTCCTCCGGGCAGAATGTGCGGCTGGTACAGTTCTGGCTGAAGATCGCCCGCACCGTGTACACGAGCCTTGAAAGCGTGACTGTAGACGGAAAATTCGGTGCGGGCACGACGGCAGCTGTTCGGCGGTTCCAACGCTACTTCGGGCTGACGGCAGACGGCGTGGTGGGGCGCACCACATGGCAAAAGCTGTACGAGGTGTATAACGATATCGCCAACCGGCTGCTCTCCTCTTCCCTGCGCCCCGGCGAATACCCGGGCGTGCTGCGTAGCGGCTCCACCGGCACGGCGGTGCGGGAACTTCAGTTTTACCTCTACCTCATGAGCGCCTACGAGAGCAGCATCCCGCCGGTAAGCATTGACGGCAAGTTCGGCGCAGATACCGAGCGGGCGGTGCGGGCGTACCAGCGGTTTGCGGGGCTTACCGTGGACGGCGTAGTGGGGCGCACCACATGGAACTCCCTCTATGGCCGCGCCAGCCAGCTGCGCTCTTCCGGCCCGGTGGTCACTTTAAAGCGTCTGCCCTACCCCGGCGCCCCACTGACGGTGGGCAGCAGCGGTGAGACCGTATTGTATTACAATCTGCTTTTGCAGCGCATCGCCTATTATTTTTCCAGCGTGGAAGCTCCGCCCCTTGCCGACCGTTATACCGATGAAACTGCCACAGCCACCCGCAGCGCCCAGCAGCTTTTGGGGCTGGAGCAGACCGGCATTGCAGATGCCGACACATGGACGGCGGTGGAGGCACTGAGTTTGCAGCTGGCCGCTCATGCCCCGAACCCCGATAGAGACACCCCACCCAGCACCGCTTACCCGGGGCGCGCCATCGCCGAGGGCAGCGCCGGGCAGGAGGTGGGACAGGTGGAGCGCTGGCTCAACCGCCGGGCACAGCTTTCCTGCGGCGAGGGCTATGTGGCCGATAACAACCGCTTTGGCGCGTCAGATGCCGCTGCCGTGCGGGCTGTCCAGCAGCAGGCAGGGCTGCACCCGGTAAACGGCATCGTGTACCGGGAAACATGGAATGCTTTGCAAGCCCAGTGCGCCGACCCCTGCGGCTGCGAGAAGGAGGAATGAGGGATGGCACGCCTTTTGATCTATGACGCCTACGAAAACAAGGTGTACACCTACACAAACCTGAACGAGAATGACCCCATGCCTTACAGCACCCTGACCACCCTGCGGCTGCGGGAGTTCCGGGGCAAATCGGCCAGCCCTACCCTGTGGACCACCATTGCCGCCATGGAAGCGTGGAACCTAACCCGCCGCAAATATGGCAGGGGCATCCCGGTGGGGTACGCCTTCCGCCGCATCTGGGAAGGCGGTCACGGCACCCGCAGCCAGCACTATGCAGGGGTAGCGTTTGACGTAGGGCAAAGCCTTGGCCAGCGCCAGCGCACTGCCATTTACAACGCTGCCCGCGCTTCCGGCGCATGGGGCTATGTGGAGCCGCTGAGCCAGACCCCCACATGGGTGCACTTTGACCGTCGCTACGGCACCCCGGCCTGCAGCGGTACCACCGCAGGCTACCCCACCCTGCGCCGGGGCAGCCGGGGCTGCTATGTCATGGTTTTGCAGGATGCGCTTTCCACCCTTGGCTACCAGACCGGCAGCCGCATCGACGGCATCTTTGGTGCCCGCACCGAGCAGGCGCTGCGCGGCTACCAGAAGCGCACCAGCCTGCGGGTGGACGGCGTGTGCGGCTGCGACAGCTGGAAAAAGATCTCCACCGCCGTCATCGGCATCGGACGCACCAAAACCACCATTGACTAGTTTTCCGTTTATATAAAAAAGGTTCCGAGACGCCCACAGGCGTTTCGGAACCTTTTTTACGGAAAATCTTATTTTACAGCCTGCTTCAGCTGTTCCAGATCTGCGGCGTCCGGGTGGGAGAGTGCCTTATCGAAGTTTTCGATCAGGGCATCCAGATTGGGGATGTGCAAAGGCTTTGCCTTCATGGCCTCGTACCGCTGCCGGACGGACACCGGCATTTTGCCCTGACACATAAAGCTGCCAATGACGGTGTTGCTGCCGTCCAGCGCCTTCCGGGTGGCGGCAAGGATCTTTTCGAAGTAGGGCGCACTGCCGCCAAAGCCTGCGGTGCCGAACAGGAATACCCGCTTGCCGTGCAGCTGCTGCAAGAAATCCAGCGTGTCGGCGTCCGCCTCGCCCTTGTCCGTCCAGAAACCCACATACAGGGTGTCTGCTGCCAGCGCGGCAGCGTCCGGTGCGCCGAAATAGCAGCAGTCTGTCTGCGGCAACTGCTCCCGCAGGGTCTGTGCCAGCAGTGCGGTGTTACCGGTTTTGCTGCTGAATACGATGGCGTAACTCATTTTTACCTCCCTCAGAGCAGCGGCAAGGCTGCCGGATACTCTTGTGCATACGTTATTTTCACGGCAGTTCTTTTGCCGGGAAAGCCTGAAATCATGGAACAGTATAGTACAGTGCCCTGCCAAAATCAAGGGTTGACGATATTCTCGCCTTTCCCGGCCAGAAAGCTGCGCAGGTTGCCGGTGGTGATATCCATCAGCCGCTGCAATGCTTCCTTGGTGGTCCATGCAATGTGCGGGGTGAGCACCGCGCCCGGCAGACTGCGCAACCGGCTTTGAGGCGGCAGCGGCTCGGTGGCAAAAGCATCGGCGCCGTAAAAGGCAAGCTTGCCGCTTTCCAGCGCATCCGCTACGGCTTCCTCGTCCACCAGTGCGCCCCGGGCGGTATTCAGCAAAATAGCACCGGGCTTCATTTTTGCAAGGGCTTCCCGGCTGACCAACCCGCGGGTTTCCGGGGTGGCCGGGCAGTGCAGGCTGAGCACATCGCTGCGGGCAAGCAGGGTGTCAAAGTCCACGAATTCCACCCCATCGGCGGCGTACTCCGGGCGCACCGTGCGGGTGCACACCAGCACCTCCATGCCAAAGGCCTTTGCAATGCGGGCGGTCTGGCGGCCGATGCTGCCGTAGCCGTAGATGCCAAAGGTCTTGCCCAGCAGTTCCACCTGCGGCAGCAGACCATATTCTGCCGGGACGCCCAGCTGCCAGTACCCGGCCTTTACTGCCCGGTCGTACCGCTGGGCGCACTGGCAGATGGCCAGCAGCAGGCTGAAGGTCATCTGCGCTACGCTATAAGTAGAGTACCCCGGCACGTTGGCCACTGCCACCCCATGGCGGCGGCAGGCTTCAAGGTCGATATTATCCGTGCCGGTGGCGATGATGCCCACCCACTTGAGGTTCGGGCACTGCGCCAATACTGCCTCGTCAATGCGGCACTTGTTGATGAGCACCAGCTCTGCATCCCCGATGCGGGGTGCAATGTCGGCGTAGTCGTTACGCACATAACTGGTGGTGTCCGGCACCAGTGTCTTTACCCCGGACCAGTCCAAATCCCCTTCTTCCATCACATAGCTTTCCAGAATCACTGCCTTCATAGCTTTCTCATTCCCTCTCTGATTACGTTATTCCGTTTCTTTCAGCGGATAAAGTGCCAGCGCAAGGCTGCCACCGTAGGGGCGGCTGTCCAGTGCGGCATAGCCCTTTGCCAGCAGCAGCGCCAGCTGCACCCTGTCCTCCAGCGGCACCCACACCGGCGCGGTGCGGGCGGGCACGCAGCCGGTGCGCAGCAAAAAGCAGGGCGCAAGGCTTTCCAGCGGACGCAGCGCCCGCAGCCCGAAGCCCTGCCGAAAATACAGCGGAAGCAGCGCTGCCGCCGTTTCGGTGCACTCTACCACCGCCCATGCCGTGCCCTTGCGGCGCAGCCGGTCTGCCCGGGCTGCGGCAATTTCCACCAGCCGGGCGGGCAGCTCCTCGCCGGTATTCACCGGCGGGGTGAGCAGACAGCCGCCCTCCAGCTGCCGACGTCCCAGCCAGCTGCGCAGTGCCGCTGCTGCGGCGGTATCGGCGGTAAGGGGCAGCACCAGCAGCGCCGCCCCGGCTGTGCCCCACGCCTCGCCTGCGGTCAGCATCCGCAGCACCTCGGAACAGGGGCGGTAAAACCCCGCCCCGCCGCAGCGCACCAATGTAAAAAATTCCTCGGCGGAAAGCCGCCGTACCTGCCGCTGACGCGGCGGGTCGCATACCTGGATCATTTGCAGTTCCTCCGTTCTGATGTTCTTTCCATCAGCATACGGAAAACTGCGCGCGAACCGGCGCGAAACAGCGCGCCTTACAGTGCAAAAATCAGTCCAGCGAAACGTCCTCGCTCAGCACCTGCCCGATGGGCTTTGCGATGCACAGGTCGGCAGAAGCATCCGCTCCGGTGGGCTGCATGTTGATGACCACCAGATTATCGCCCCGGAAATACCGGATGAGCCCGGCGGCGGGGTACACCACCAGACTGGTGCCGCCGATGATAAGGGTATCGGCATGGCGGATGGCATCCACTGCGCCGGACAGCACCTCCTCGTCCAAGCCCTCCTCGTAAAGCACCACGTCCGGCTTTACGATGCCGCCGCATTCTGTACAGCGGGGCACACCGGTGCTGTTTGCGATGAAATCCACATCGTAGAACTTGCCGCAGCAGGTGCAGTAGTTGCGCAGGGTGCTGCCGTGCAGCTCGTACACGGTTTTGCTGCCTGCCGCCTGATGCAGGCCGTCAATGTTCTGGGTGACCACCGCCCGCAGCTTGCCCTGCCGTTCCAGCTTTGCCAGCCGCAGATGGGCAGCGTTGGGCTTTGCCCCCTTTACGATCAGCTTGTCGCGGTAAAAACGGTAAAATTCCTCCGGGTTTTCCTCCCAGAAGGTATGGCTGAGGATGGTTTCGGGCGGGTAGTCGTATTTCTGGTGGTACAGCCCGTCCACACTGCGGAAATCCGGGATGCCGCTCTCCGTAGAAACGCCCGCGCCGCCGAAAAAGACGATGCTGCTGCTTTTTGCAATGATGTCTTCCAGTGCCTTGACCATAGTTGAAACGCCCCTTTCCTCACGGAAGCTTTTGTGTTAAGATAGTACCAGTATAGCACATTCTTGCAGGAAAGGAAGAGGCCGATTTTGAACGTCTGGTACATCAACAGCATCCTTGGAGCCATCTGTCTGGAGGAGGAAAACGACGCGCTGCGCGGGGTACATTTTTGCCCGGACGGTGCGCCGGAGCTGGAGCCGCTGCCCCGCAGAGTGGTGGAAACACCCCTGCTGCAGGAGGCAGAGGAGCAGCTGAACGAATATTTTGCCGGGGTGCGCCGGGAGTTCGACCTGCCGCTGGCAGCAAAGGGCACGCCCTTTCAGCAGGCGGTATGGGCGCAGCTGCGCAAGATTCCCTACGGGGAGGTGCGCACCTACGGGCAATTGGCGGCGGCGCTGGGCAAACCCAAGGCAAGCCGCGCCGTAGGCAGCGCCTGCCACCGCAACCCGCTTTGCATCGTGGTGCCCTGCCACCGGGTCATCGGCGCAGACGGCAGCCTGACCGGCTACGCCGAGGGACTGGAGATCAAGGAATATCTGCTGGAACTGGAGCACTTTTAAGGAATTTATTTTGGGATAACAGAACACCTGCGGGCGTTCCGTTATCCCACTTTCAAACTTATAAAAAGTCAAAAAGGCTGCTGCGCATCGTTTGCGCAGCAGCCTTTGGCGTTTTATGCAGTTTTAGAAGCCCGTAGGCGGGACGTAATAGCTTGGGATAGACCCGCTTTTGGGCATAGCTGCGGCCTGCTGGCGCAGCGCCGAGCGGGTAACCTCTGCCCAGGAATACTGGGTCATATACTCGCCCCGGTAGGCGTTGAAGGCCGAGCGGTCTCCCCGCAGGAAGTTATAATAATCGCAGTCCACCTTGCTGGTATCCAGCGCCAAGGTGCTGCGGCCGCGTACCAGTAGCCCGTTGACCCCTGCATCCTCCAGCGTATGGCTGAGGTCAAAGATCAAATTGCGCAGGTGGCTGTGCAGCGAGGCGGTGTCGGGCTTGTCCTCCCACAGGACAGCCAGCATCTCGCCGTTGGTACAGGTGGCGCCGTTGCGGTCCACAAGGTAGGCCAGCAGCTCCTTGCTCTTGCTGCGCTTGAAGGAGAGCGGACGTCCGCCCACAAAGATCTCAAAGTTGCCGAAGCACTGGATCTTGATACCCACCGGCGCAGTCTCCGGCGGGTAACGCAGGTTTTCCAGCACATTGCGCACATCGGCCTCGTTGGCGGGCTTGAGCAGAAAACCGCTGACGAAGATCTGCAATGCTTCCAGCGCATACTCCGGGTGCTCGGTGACCACGATGATATTGCAGCGGGGCTGCAATTTCTGGATCATACGGGCAAGGGCAAGGCCATTCATACCCGGCATTTCCAGGTTCAAAAAGGCAGCATCCATCGGGCCCTGCCGCATCCACGTCAGGGCATCGTCAGTCGTCATGGCACTGATATAGTCACAGTCCGGTGCCACCCGGCACAGGATACGGATCAGCGAATTGATCGCAAGCTGACCGTCATCCACGACCAGTATTTTCATAGCTTCACCCCCTGTCTGCTTACGCAAAACAATTTCCCGCTGTTAGTTTAGCACGCCGCAAACTTTTAGGCAAGTTTTTTTCCGGAAAAACCCCAAAAAGTAACGTTTTCGCCCAGATATATGTCCATCTTCTCCTGTCTCTTCAAGACATTTCCGCAGCTTCGGTCGCCTTTTTCGACGAAACACCAGAGTGTTGCACAGCCAACTGATATATCAAACCAGCATTTATTTGCTCCCTCTTCCCGCCGGAAAGTACGGCTTTTCCCCGATAAACACAAGGCCGCTGCACCGGTCTTGTGCAGCGGCCTTGTGAATAATTTGCGTTTTGTCGTGCTCTGCGGAGCGCTCCAAACGTTTTTTCACGGGTGCTTCAATGAAGGTCCAGCTCCGGCGGGACATCCAGCTGGTCGGAGACATATTTCCCGTTCTTTTTGCGCTGACGCACGCACTCGGTAAGCAGATATTCGATCTGCCCGTTCACCGAGCGGAAGTCATCCTCTGCCCAAGCGGCAAGGGCATCGTAGAGTTTAGCATTCAGGCGCAGGGGCACCTGTTTTTTCGGCTCTGCCATATCAGTACAGGCTGCCGCTGTTCACGATGGGCTGGGCATCCCGGTTGCCGCACAGCACCACCAGCAGATTGGACACCATTGCCGCCTTGCGTTCATCGTCCAGTTCCACTACCTTGTTCTCGTTCAGACGATCCAGCGCCATTTCCACCATGCCCACAGCGCCGTCCACGATCATCTTGCGGGCGTCAATGATAGCGCTGGCCTGCTGGCGCTGCAGCATGACCGCTGCAATTTCCGGTGCATAGGCCAGATAGGTGATGCGGGCCTCCACCACCTCGATACCTGCCTCTGCCACGTTCTTCTGGATCTCGTCCCGGATGCGGGCTGCCACCACCTCGGAGGAGCCGCGCAGGCTGCCCTCGTCGGCCACGCCGTCGCCGGTGGTGTCCACGTTGGGAGAAACATCATAGGGGTACACCCGCACTACGTTGCGCAGGGCGCTGTCGCACTGCAGGGAGAGGTATTCCTTATAGTTATCCACGTTGAACACAGCCTTGGCGGTATCGGTCACGCGCCAGATGACTGCAATGCCGATCTCCACCGGGTTGCCCAGACAATCGTTGATCTTCTGGCGGGAGTTGTTCAGGGTCATCATCTTGAGGGAGATCTTTTTGCTCATGGACTCGACGCTCATCTGAGCATTCTGGCCGTTATTGCCAAACAGCGCAGCCACGCTGTTTTCCTTGCTGTTCACGTCTCCGCTCTGGCTCAGGCGGGTGCCGGCGGCGGGGTTGACGGCGGTGCAGAAGGGGTTCACCCAGTAAAAGCCCTGTCCCTTCAGGGTGCCGATGTAATCGCCAAACAGGGTGAGCACCAGCGCCTCCTGCGGCTTTAACACCTTAAGGCCGCAGAACAGGAAGATGCCTGCGATGAAGTACGCAATGGACAAAATCAGCAGCGGAATGCCCAGAAACAGCCGGTGCGGCCGATCTGCATTGAGCAGCGTGATACAGAAAATGAACAGGGCAATAGATGCCACATAGCCCAGCAAGGTGAGCAGCAGCATGGCCATACCGTTTTTGCGGGTATTCAAAATTTTCTCTTCCATAACAAGTCCCTCCTTATCAGGGTCGGAAGCGTTTCTTTCTGATATCAAAATCATATCACTTTGCAGAAGAGCTGTCAAGTACTTCCAACAAAAAACCCCGCCTGCCCGGGTAAAGCGGGCAAAGCGGGGTCAAATGTTATAGGAGCACCGCGCACCGGGCAAGCAGGGTTCAGGCGTCTGCCTACTCTTCTCCCCCGATCAGCACCACGGCAACATCATTGACGTTGGTACCGGTAGCACCGGTGATGATAAGCCCCTCCACCGCCTGCAAGGCGTGGTAGGCATCGTTGTTTTGCAGGGTGTCGAACACGTTCCAGCCCTTTGCCGCCAGTGCCGCGGCGGTGTCGCCGTCCGCATAGCCCCCGGCGGCATCGGTGGGGCCGTCGGTGCCGTCACTGCCCACCGAGAACACCGCGGCGTTCTGTCCCGCCAGTGCCGGAGCTGCGGCCAGCGCCAGCTCCTGATTGCGCCCACCCAACCCTTTGCCGGTCAGGTGCACCACGGTTTCCCCGCCCGCGATAAAGGCCAGCTTTTTTCCTTGTCCCGCATGGGTGCAGGCGATGGCACCCAGAAAGCTGCCTGCCTCCTTGGCTTCGCAGCAGAGCCGGTCGGTGAGGAGGATTGGCTCATAGCCCAGCTCCCGGCAGGCTTTAGCGGCAGCGGTGCACAGCTCTCGGACGCTGCCGGTGATCTGCGTGGTCACGTTATCAAGAGCTTTCGGCGTTTCCTGTGCCAATAACGCCTTTGCCTGTTCCGACAGGTTCAGATGGTATTTCTCCGCAATGGCAAGCGCTTGTGCACAGGTGGAGGAATCCGGCACCGCCGGGCCGCTGGCAATCATATCCAGCGGGTCGCCCAAAATATCGCTGAGCACGATGCTGAATACCTTTGCCGGAGCACAAGCCTGTGCGAACCGACCGCCCTTGACAGCGGACAACCGCTTGCGGATGGTATTCATCTCCACGATATCGGCTCCGCTGGCAAGGAGCTGATTGGTAATGTCCTGCAATTCTCCGCCGGGGACAAGCGGCTTTTCAAACAGGGCGCTGCCGCCGCCGGAAAGCAAAAACAGCACCGTATCCTCTGCGGTCAGTCCCTGCACCAGCGCTAAAGCTTTTTCGGTGGCTGCAAAGCCGTTGGCATCCGGCACGGGATGGCCCGCCTCATAACAGCTTATGCCGGGGATTTCGCCCTTCACATGGCCGTATTTGGTCACCACCACGCCGCCGTCCACGCGCCCCAGT
>OGJJ01001514.1_pt1 | contig 17340 bp, 20 predicted proteins | sample 1572081 | NCBI WGS metagenome assembly OGJJ01 (sample SAMEA2582122, study PRJEB24529) | metagenome | biome: Human gut stool | place: China | collected 2011
TCCGAAAGTGCGGGGCGATAGCCGAGAATTTTTCGGGGGCGCACGTCTTGCCAGAACCAAGTTTTGGGGCGGATAATTTCGCCCGTATGCCACTTCACAAAGACGTTGTGTTGGTAGCCGTCGCCGTTGATCCATTCGCCTGCCAGAATGTCTTTTACCGTGCGTTGCAATGCCGGCACCAGTTTGGCGACGGCGTTTTTGCCTTCGCGTTTGAGTAGTATTACTTCATACGGCACTTCTTGCATTAAGCGGCGTTGGAAGGTTTTAAAACTGGCAAGCTGCCAACAGTATTCCTCCGCCAGCAATGCGGTGCGGCGATAACAGGCGCGTAAGTCGGGCTTTTCGGGGCGGAGGTAATCTGCCAAAAAGGTGTCCCACGCTTCTTCTGTAATGTGGGCTTTTTTGCCAGGCTTTGCCGATTTGCCTGAGCCACTCACCAACACCGCTTGCCACAGGTGGACGGGGTAGCCTTTCACTTTGTAATACCAATTTTTTAAAGAGCCTTGCGACAGATTGTGTGCGGCTGCTACGCCCGCTAATGCCTCTATTTGGTTAAATCCTTGGTCTAAAAAGGCTTGCAACTGTAAACAGGCATTGACTTTCTGTTGCGCCTTTTCCCTTGCTTTGTCGGTGGCTTGATTCAGCCGATAGACCAGCTCTGGGTCGTCTCTTGTCACCACGGCAGGTGGCTGTGGCATGGCTGCCAAGGCGGCGTTAAGCCTTAATTGCTTTTGGGTTTCGGGGGGAAGGCTGTGGAGGTGGTATTCGTAGGCCTTGCCTTTTACTCCTTCTCTTTGCCGCTTTTGCCATTGCTCCCGATCTGCTTTTTTCATAATTCCACGATCTGAATTTGGCAGCCCTGATATTCCCAAAAGTTCCTGAATTGAAAACCATTCTTTCATTTCAGTTCCTCTCTAATTTATTGATAACGAGATGGCCAGATTTCTTGTGGAGTTTTACCAATCGCTTCCGCAATAATTCGTTCACCTTTCGGATAACGACGTTCTAAAGCATTATTTAATGTGGTTGGTTTCAATCCTGCCTTGACAGATAAGGCTGAAATAGAAGTTCCAGCTTTCCGCACGGCAGCAACAATATCTGCTCGGTGCATATCTTCTCTTTTGCTTTTATCCATTTCGGTGTATCCTTTAAAATTAACTAACTAAAATCATTTACTTGTTTAAGTAACTTGAAACGAACTATAAACCAATTTTGAGACGAACTCAACAGTTCTTTTCAAGAAATTTTAGTTCTTTTTTAGTTCCTTATATAAATCAATAAGTTACGTTTCAAAGAATTAAAACGAACAAAGTTCGTTACAAGGTGGTTTTATGAAGAACTCAAAAGAATGGTTTTCAGTAAGCGAATTGCTTTCTGAAAACTTAAAAGATCTGCCTTCAACAGATAAAGGCATAAGTAAAAAAGCCGATAGAGAGGGCTGGGAAAAAAGGCAGCGTGCTGGAGTTAAAGGAAAAACGTTTGAATATAACGTGCGAAGTATGCCAGAGAACGTGCAACAGGCGTTGGGCTTTACAGCAAGCCTACCGACTAACCAAAGCCGAACTCATGATGATGTGATTATTACTACACCCAACGGGGGAGAAATTGGCATAAACCTTAAGGCGAGACGTTTAAAAGGTGGAAATGGTGGTATTGAGGAAATAAGATTCGCAGTGCAACTGATTGAGCAGGCATTACTTAATATCGGAAACGAAGAAAAGCCCAAAAGCGAATTCAACAACATTGAGCGCCATTTGGTAAACTGTTACCGTAAAGCCAGTGAAGATGGCAAAGTGGCAATTCTTAATATGGCGGAATCCATGGCGAACCTGCAAGAGAAAAAAGAAGAGGTGCAGCTGGCTTCGGATAATTTAAACGTGGCGTAATGTCATTTAAACAGAATTTAAATGCGTTTAAACGTGGCTTAATTTTTCGTGGTTTTAATGGCTCAAGTAGTGGTTTTGGGAGATTTTTTCGTAGTTTTGCTTTTTGCTGGATTTCGGGCAATAAAAAAGGGGCGTATTGCCCCTGTTGTGTTATTGTTCCGATATTTCCCGAATGCGTTCCAGTATTTGTTGTTTACGATATTCCAACTCGCCCAGCTGCCTAAATAGCGTTTTTAAATCCCCGCCATTTTCTTCATTTAAGCTGATATTCATCGCAAACCCACCAGCATTACAATTCAGCCCATCATATCGCTTAAATGTTGCTACATAGCGGTGTACAGCGGTTTTTGATGATTTATACCCTTTAGCTTCCAACCATTCCAACAGCTTTCTGAAATTGGCGTACTTATACTCTCGAATGAGTGAGTGAAATTCTTTTAATAATTCGTCAGGTAATTCTAACAAAACGGATTTTCTCGGCATATCATTTCCTTTTAATAGCTTATCTTGTTTCATTATATTCCGTTTTAATTCCGTTATCAATATCAGGATAATTTGATAAATTCCCGCCAAATCCCTGTTTGTTTTTATTTCTTAGTTTTAATGGGTTTTTACAGCCGAAAAAACAAGATTTAGTTGTTCGTTTAAGAATTGATGGCGTATTGCATCTCTATAAAACTTACTCACAGCAATTTGCCAGCCGCATGATTTCCCGCATTAAACTATTGGCCAAACTAGATATTAGTGAATCTCGCTTACCGCAAGATGGCCAGTTTAGCTTTAAAACTACGTTGTCAGAAACCTTAGATTTCCGCGTTTCAACTTTACCAACGGCATATGGTGAGAAATTAGTTTTACGATTACAAAAAAATAAGCCGACTCATTTTGATTTTTTAACGCTAGGGCTAACAGAATCGCAGAAATCCAGTCTATTAAATGCTTTAGCACAGCCACAGGGGCTAATTTTAGTAACAGGGCCTACTGGGAGTGGTAAAAGTATTACACTATATAGTGCATTGAGCCATTTAAACCAGCCAGATAAGCATATTTTAACGGCAGAAGATCCTATTGAAATTGAGATTGAGGGCATCATTCAAACGCAAGTCAATCGAGGGATTTTGCTTGATTTTAGCCAGTTGTTACGCACTTTTTTACGGCAAGATCCAGACATTATTATGTTAGGTGAAATTCGAGACGAAGAGAGTGCAGAAATGGCGCTTCGAGCTGCGCAAACAGGGCATTTAGTACTTTCTACATTGCATACTAATGATGCGCCTTCAGCATTTGAGCGGTTGTTGCAATTAGGCATTAAAGATTATGAATTAGAAAATGCACTATTATTAGTGATTGCACAGCGACTTGTCAGAAAATGTTGTGTTCATTGTGCCGGTCAAGGTTGTGCTGAGTGTCATCAGGGCTATAAAGGCAGAACAGGGGTTTATCAATTTTTTGCAAAAAATGGTAAAACTTTTGAAAAATCGACCGCTTGTTTAGATTTCCAAACGTTAAGAGAGAGCGCAGAACAAAAACTACGTACGGGAGAAACAAATGAAGCTGAAATTTCTCGGGTGTTAGGCTATGTTTAAAATTGCTCAATTTGATTGGAAAGCAACAGATCGTCACCAGCGTATTCAACGTGGAAAAATGTTGGCAAAAAATAGTGAAGCGGTAGAACAAGTTTTACTCGCAAAAGGTTATTTGCCGATTTTTATTCGCCGTAATTTTATTTTAGCAACCAAACCAAAGAAATCAGAAGTAACACAATGTTTATTACAATTGAGTTTATTATTAAATGCAGCTATGCCATTAAAACAAAGTCTGCATTTAATTTTAGATGGCCTTGAAAACATTCCGTTATTTAATTGGCTAAATAGTGTTATTTCACAAGTGGATGCAGGTTTCCCTTTTTCTCATGCGTTAGAAAAACAAGCTAAATACCTTTCTAATCAAGAAATTCAGCTGATTAAAATGGCTGAAAAGACAGGTGGTTTAGCAAAGATGCTAGATAATATTGTTCAAGCGCGGTTAAAGTCAGAAAAAATCTTTAAAAAAGTAAAACGAGTGTTGTTTTACCCTATCTTTATTTTAATAGTTTCTTTTTTGCTTTCATTGGCAATGTTAATTTTTATCGTGCCATCATTTGCTGAACTTTATCAAGGAAAAGAACAAAATCTGCCATTTATTACAGAGGTTTTATTTGGGCTTTCTCAATTATTGAGAGAACATGGTGTTTTATGGCTAATTATTGGTTTATTGATAATTGGATTATTATTTGGTGTTAATCAAATAAGCGATGTGCTTAAAAAGCTAAAAACAAAAATGATTGCGCATATTCCAATCTTTTCTCAGATTATTCAGCAAGCGCGTATTATTTATTTTACGCAAAATGTGGCATTGATGCTCAATGCGCATATTCGGTTAAGTTTAATATTAACGTCTTTTTTATCTGAGAAGCAAACTGACAAAATACTTGAACAAGAAATTCGCTGGATGAGTCGATTACTCTCACAAGGTTATTCTTTTGCAGAAGGATTAAATCCTGCAGTTTTTACTACACAAGTGGTTCAGATGATCGCCATTGGTGAGAAAAGCGGTAAATTGGCTACGATGTGTGAACATGTAAGTGAAATTCATCAACAACAATTAGATCATCAAATAGATATGCTTTCTCAAATGCTAGAACCTATGCTGATGTTAATTATGGGGGTAATTGTGGGTACTATTATTATCGGTTTGTATTTGCCAATTTTTGATATGGGAAGTTTGGTGGGATAGGTTTATGCAAGCAGTCATTTTTTCACTTTGTTTTGCAATTTGGTGTCGCTGGGATTTGAATCGATTTTGTGAGCGAATTAATCGGCAAGTTTTTCAAGATTATCAATTTTTACGAGGAAATATTGAAACGTTTTCGCATTTTAAACAGCATTCCCGTTTAAAACCAAAATCAATGCCATGGGCAAAAAGTATTTGGTGGTTATTCCCATTATTTGCCTTCATACATGAAAATCCTATTGTTGCCTTTTTATGGATGTTGCTCTATTTTCTTGCTTTACTCGATAGCTATTATTACTTAACAGATAGCCGATATATTGCGGTTATTTTTGTATTGGCGTTATTACAACCTATTCCGCAAATTGATACGTTAATTTTTACAATATGCTTTTTTACGGGTTTAACTTTACTACTATTGTTATTTCGCCAAACAGAGAGTTTCGGAATGGGAGATAGTTTGCTTTTTATTGCTGTTTCTCCGTTTTTTTCAGTTACGCAAATGCTCCAAGTTATTCTATTTGCCTGCCTATTTGGTTTGTTTTTTGCACTGATTGTTTTTTGTAAAACGCAGCAAAAAATTGACCGCTTGCCGTTTATTCCTTTTATTAGTTTGGCCGTGGTATTTGTCCTTTAAAACTGGCTAGGAAATTCGCATTACACTTGAACAAGTGCTAAGATACGCACCGATAATAAGGAGGCGTTATGCGCTATGTAGTGGGGTTAACCGGTGGAATTGGTAGTGGGAAAAGTTTAATTGCTAATCTCTTTGCTGAACTGGGTGTGCCGATAGTTGATGCTGATGTGGTGGCAAGAACTGTGGTGGAGAAAGGTTCTCCATTACTTGCAAAAATTGCTGATCATTTTGGTGAATCTGTATTAAATGAGAAAGGCGAGCTCAATCGGGCTTATTTGCGTTCATATATTTTTGCACATCCAACAGAAAAAGAGTGGTTAAATAATTTACTGCATCCGGCGATTCGAACAGAAATGTTAGCCCAAATGCAGGCGGTGAAAGCCCCTTATCTTTTATTAGTTGTGCCACTGCTGATTGAAAATCAGTTAACAACGTTATGCGATAGGGTGCTAGTTGTGGATGTGCCAATGGAAGTACAAATTGCTAGAACCTCTGAGCGTGATGGGAGTTCGCTTGAAACAGTTAAGCAAATTATTACTGCACAGGTTAATCGAGAAACCCGTTTGCAATATGCGGATGATGTTATCGAAAATGCACTCCCGTTAGCACAGAATTTAGTGAATTTAAAAGCCCAAGTGCTACAATTACATCAACGTTATTTATCATTAGCTGCACAGAAACAGAAAAAGGAAACTTTATGACAACCATTGTAAATTGCCCAACTTGCCAAACTGAAGTGATTTGGGCGAAAGAGAGCCATTATCGCCCATTTTGTAGTGAGCGCTGCCAGCTTATTGATTTAGGCGAATGGGCAAATGAAGAAAAGCGCATTGCAGCAGTGGAAGATGAGCCAATGAGTGGGGAATTAGAATCTTGGTAATGGAGAAAGCGAAGTTAGACTTCGCTTTTTTTATTGCCTAAAGTTATAAATAAGATATTTTCATTCTTTTGTGTTCTATTCTTTCTCCTCTAATATTCCTACATAACAATAGTGATGGATATCGTTATGAATTGGGAATATATCTGGTCTGTTTTACCTCGTTTTGTCGATGCGACAGCTATGACGTTGCATCTTGCCTTTTGGGGCATTTTCATTTCTTTAGTGTTGGGGCTGTTATGTGCCGTGATTACAACTTATCGGATTAAACCTTTCGATTGGATTGTAAAAGGGTACATTGAACTTTCTCGCAACACTCCATTACTGATTCAAGTTTTTTTCCTCTATTTTGGCTTATCGAAAATAGGCATCAAGCTCGATGGCTTTACCTGTGGTGTTATTAGCTTAGCATTTTTAGGTGGTAGCTATATGGCTGAAGCGATTCGGGGCGGGTTAGAAGCGGTTTCTAAAGGGCAGATTGAGTCTGCATTAAGCATTGGTTTAACTCCGTTACAGGCTTTTCGTTATGTGATTTTTCCGCAAGCTTTTGCGATTGCGATACCGGCTATTGGCGCTAATTGCTTATTTTTAATGAAAGAAACTTCGGTAATTAGTGCAGTCGCTGTTGCAGAACTCATGTTTATGGCAAAAGAAATTATCGGAATGGATTATAAAACGAATGAAGCGCTCTTTTTATTAGTTGTGTTTTATCTGATTATTTTATTGCCGGTATCCATTTTAATTCGTTATATCGAGCGTCGTATGCGAGGAGCAAAATATGGGGCTTAATTTATTATGGGAAGGTAGTAATCTAAGTCGTTTGTTAAATGGACTGGCGATTACCGCAGAAATCGCATTTGTTTCCGTCTTCTTCGCTTGCATTTTAGGCGTGGTTTTTGGGCTGATAATGACGATAAAAAATAAATGGATTCAAGTCATTAGCCATTTCTATTTAGAGTTCGTGCGTATTATTCCTTTACTAGCTTTACTATTTATTGCCTATTTTGGTTTGGCAAAATGGTTTGATATTCACTTAAATGGCATAACCGTTTGTATTTTGGTCTTTATTTTTTGGGGCACAGCAGAGATGGGCGACTTAATGCGTGGTGCGCTCACTTCAATTGAAAAGCATCAATTGGAATCGGCTTACGCATTGGGATTAAATCGTTTGCAAACGTTTTACTATATTTTGTTACCACAAAGCATTAAACGTGTCACACCTAGTGCAATTAACTTATTTACTCGAATGGTAAAAACAAGTTCGTTAGCAATGCTAATTGGGGTGTTAGAAGTGATTAAAGTCGGACAACAAATTATTGAAACTTCTTTATTTACCGATCCAAGCGCTGCATTGTGGATTTATGGCGTAATTTTTATGCTTTATTTTGTGATTTGTTATCCATTATCACTCTTTTCGCGTTATTTAGAAAAACGTTGGATAGATTAAGGAATTTTTATGGCGTTATTAGAAATTAAACAGTTAGTGAAAAACTATGGTGAAGTTGAAGCTTTAAAAGGAATTAACCTAAGCGTAGAAAAAGGTGAGGTTGTTGTCATTTTAGGGCCATCTGGTTGTGGTAAAAGCACTTTCTTACGCTGTATTAACGGCTTAGAATCAATTCAAAGTGGACAAATTTTACTCGAAGATGTAGGTGAATTAGGGAAAGATATTTCGTGGACAAAAGCGCGTCAACGTATTGGTATGGTCTTTCAAAGCTATGAATTATTTTCTCATCTTTCAGTCATTGAAAATATCTTGCTTGGTCCACTGAAGGTGCAGCATCGTGATCGCGTAGAAGCAGAAAAGCAGGCTGATGAATTATTAAAACGAGTTGGGCTTTATGAGCGTAAAAATGCTTATCCACGAGAACTTTCAGGCGGACAAAAACAACGAATTGCGATTGTGCGTTCGTTATGTATGAATCCAGAAATTATTTTATTTGATGAAGTGACAGCCGCGCTAGATCCAGAAATGGTCAGAGAGGTGCTAGATGTGATTTTGGGATTGGCAAAAGAGGGGATGACCATGTTAATTGTGACCCATGAAATGAGTTTCGCTCGCCAAGTAGCTAATCGTATTATTTTTATGGATAAAGGTGAGATTATTGAGCAATCCACGCCAGAAGATTTCTTTACTAATCCAAGCTCTAATCGAGCAAAAACTTTCTTAAACATTTTAAATTATGAACCAAGAGGAACAAACTATGAAGACAACATTTAAGAAAATCAGTGCAATTTTAGCTTCTGTATTACTCGCAGTGGGCATTACTGCTTGTAATGAAAAGGAACCTGCAAACGCACAAAAAACAACATCAACAATTGAACAGCTCAAACAGGCTGGCAAAGTTCGTATTGGGGTATTTAGTGATAAACCACCATTTGGCTATGTTGATGCGCAGGGTAAGAGCCAAGGCTTTGATGTAGAAATTGCCAAGGCAATAACGAAAGATTTATTAGGCGATGAAAACAAAGCAGAATTTGTTTTGGTTGAAGCTGCAAACCGTGCAGAATATTTAGTTTCTAACAAGGTTGATATTATTCTTGCTAATTTTACGGTAACACCAGCACGTAAAGAAGTAGTTGATTTTGCTAACCCATATATGAAGGTGGCATTGGGTGTAGTGTCTAAAGATGGTGGAGTCATTACAGATATTGAGCAGCTAAAAGGAAAAACCTTATTACTGAATAAAGGGACAACAGCGGATGCTTATTTCACTAAAAATTATCCAGACATTAAAACCTTAAAATTTGAACAAAATACGGAAACTTTCGAAGCATTACGTGATGGGCGTGGTGATGCATTAGCGCATGATAATACTTTGCTATTTGCATGGGCAAAAGAAAATCCGGGCTTTACTGTTGGCATTAAAAATTTAGGCGATCAAGATACGATTGCGCCAGCAGTGAAAAAAGGTGATACCGAATTACTAAATTGGTTAAATGCAGAAATTCAGAAATTAGGTAAAGAAGGTGTGTTAAAACAAGCTTATGATAAAACTTTATTACCAATTTATGGCGATGCAATTAGCGAAAAAGATGTGGTAGTCAGTTACTAGGTGATTTTGCAAAACTTTCCTGAAATGAGACCGCTTGTTAGCGAAAAAGCCTCAATCTGCTGATTGAGGCTTTTGTTTATTTATCTTCGTTAATACGACTTGAAACTGCACTTTGTTGGTTTTTATATTTAGCATCTTTGCGGGCATAATAAGGTTTTTCTGCGTGTCCGCTTAATATCTCAAAACTTAATGCACCGATTGCCATATTAGGGCGCAATGCCAGTGGTAATTTTCCAGCATTGAAAAATTCTAAAACGATTTTTCCTTCCCAACCCGGGTCAATTCGATGTGCAGTTACATGCACCATTAACCCTAAACGCGCAAGCGATGAACGGCCATCTAACCAACCAACAATATTTGAAGGAAGTTTTACGGACTCAAGTGTGACTGACAGTGCTAGTTCACCAGGATGTAAGAAGAAGGCTTCATCATCTCCAATCACAATTTCTTCACTCATGACTTTATTCAATTGCGCCGTGACTGCTTCACGAGGGCCACTGACATCAATATAAGGGGTAGAGTGTTCTCTGAAAATACGGAATGAATTACCTAAACGAACATCAACTGTTGCACCGGAAATTTTATAATTCGTTGGGCGAGGGGTAATTTCGATTACCCCTTCGTCCAGATAACGAACAATATCAGTATCACAAAGACGCATATTATTTCCCTTTATGAAGTAATTGTTTGATTTGCGCTTTTAGAATATTGATAGCAATACGGTTTTTACCGCCTTTTGGTACGATAATATCTGCGTATTGTTTAGATGGTTCGATAAATTGTAAGAACATTGGACGAACAGTTTGGCGGTATTGTTTAATCACCGATTCCATTGAACGACCACGCTCAACCATGTCGCGCTGTAAACGGCGGATGAAACAAATATCTAATGGGGCATCTACGAAGATAGAAACATTGATTTCGTTACGAATTTCTTCGTCAGTGAGCAATAAAATCCCTTCTAAGATAATGATTTTTTTTGGCTCGAAATGTGTGGTGGTTGTTTTGCGGTTGTGTTCGGTATAGTCGTATTCTGGAATCTCAATAGATTTATTTTGTTTGAGCAAACGTAAATGTTCGACTAATAAATGATGATCCATAGAACTTGGATGGTCATAGTTGGTTTTTATCCGCTCTTCCATGGTGAGATGGCTTTGGTCTTTGTAATACGCATCTTCTGAAATAATCCCGATATCATGCGTGCCTAATTCTTCCTGAAGTTCTTTATAAATGGTTGATGCGATAAGACTTTTTCCTGAAGCGGAAGCGCCTGCAATAGCAATAACAATACAAGCTGGGGTTTCGTTTATTTCTAACATGGGATTCTCTCATCAAAAAAATTTGCAGGATTATACCTGATTTTGCCGTATATCTCTGCCTATTTATGCAAAAAAATGAATAAAGTTTAGACTTTGATGTATTTTTAGCATATACTTGCCCAGTTTTTCTAAAAACCATTTTTATTATGGTTTTTTTATTTTACGTATTAAATAGGATTATTGACGCTTAAGGTGTTCTGGCGAGACAAATATATGATGAATAAAATAACTGCTTTAACCAAACTCAAACCACTTTTTTTACTTTCTCTTTTTACCGTTTTTAATGGGTATCATGCTAGTGCGCAAGCCAGTTTAAGCAGTAATCAACCTATGTCTTCTCGCATTGTGGCAACTGCTGCAACTCCAGAACAAATCCACGCAACTGTCGCAACTCAAACTCAAATTCAAGCAACTTCAGCGCCAAGTGTGAAAACTTCAACTTTATCAGGTGAACATACTCAGGCCACAAATCAAAAAATCAATAAAGTTTATCGTCAATGGGTGGGAACGCGTTATCGTATGGGCGGTACAGGTAGCGGTGGCATTGATTGTTCTGCCTTTGTACAAAAGGCAATGAGTGGCGCATTTGGCTTAGATTTACCTCGCTCAACCTCAGAACAACGTTATGAAGGTCATTCTATTTCAAAATCAGACTTACGTCCTGGCGATTTAGTATTTTTCCGTAAAAATCATCACGTTGGTGTGTATATCGGTAACGGTTTATTTGTTCATGCAAGCACTAGCCAAGGTGTAACGACTAGCTCATTAAGCGAAAGTTATTGGGCAAGAAATTATACCCAATCTCGTCGAGTACTATAAATTTAACGTGTGTTGTTAAGATAAAAAGAAACCATGCTCTCAAGCATGGTTTTTTGTTTTTTAGCTATTAGCAAGAATAACGGCACGTTTAGGTGCTGGCAGTCCTTCAATTGTCTTGCTGTGATCGTTAGGATCTAAGAAATCCACTAAGCTTTCATTTTCCAACCAGTCAGTTTTACGCTGTTCGTCAAGTGTAGTGATGGCTTGATCGACACAACGTACATTTTTAAAGCCCACTTTCTCTAGCCAGTTAATGAGTGCTGGCACTGATGGAATAAAGTAAACATTTTTCATTTTGGCATAGCGATCAGCTGGGACTAACACATCATTAACATCGCCATCAATTACTAGCGTTTCTAAGACCAATTCTCCGCCTTTGACTAATTGCGCTTTAAGTTGCGAAAGATGATCTAAAGGTGATTTTCGGTGATATAACACGCCCATAGAGAAAACAGTATCAAAGGCTGCAAGTGGTTGCATTTCTTCAATGCCTAGCGGAATTAAATTAGCACGACGGTCATTGCCTAAGAGTTTTCGTACGACTTCAAATTGGCAAAGGAATAATTCAGTGGGGTCAATTCCTACAACCATTTTGGCGCCTTCCCCAACCATTCGCCACATATGATAGCCACTCCCGCAGCCGACATCTAAAATAGTTCGGTCTTTTAAAGGTGCAAGGTGGGGCAGTACGCGATCCCATTTAAAATCGGAGCGCCATTCGGTATCAATATGAATACCATGCAGATGATAGGGGCCTTTACGCCAAGGCATCAGTTGTTTGAGGTGGTGTACAATGCGCTGTTGCTCACCGGCTGAAAGTGGTTCTGTTGGAATAGATTCCACTTTGTCTTTTAGGTTAATACAAGCGGTTGAATTTGGCATAAAATCTGCAATTTTGGCCCACTTTGCATAATCGCCATGAGTTGTTTTTTCCCATTGCTTGAGTTGAGCGGGTAAGGTTTCAAGCCACGCAGAAAGATTCGTGGTGGCAATTTGTTGGTAAAATGGACGGAAGTCTATCATAGTGTTATTGAATGTTATGCTATGGTTTTAGCATAGGTTATGTATAAATCAGCCCCTGATGGGGCTGTGATAAATTAACGAGAAATAGGATTTACTTTTGCTTTTTGTAATTTGCGATAAGCATTCAGTAATTTCTGATGTGCAGCCATATTTTCAAGGGCTTCATCAGAAGCGGTTAAACCGTTAAATGGATTACCTCCATGGATGGCATTCCATGCAAATTCAACGGCTTGGCTGCCATACATTTTCTCAAAGACTGGGCGATATTGTGCTGGTTCGCGGTTTTTATCTAAGAACAATTCAATACTTTGAATTAAGCAGCGATAGTAGTTATTACGCTCTGCTGAGAATACTGAACCATTCATATTTGCAGTCCAGTTTGCCCAATCTAAGGCTTCCTCTAAATTGCCTAAAGCTAAATGTAGCATCGATTTTAATTCACCAATACGCAAAGTCTGCATGGCTGAACCTTTTTCTGACACGATACCGATAAATTCGCGCACGCGAGTTAAATCATCAATACCTTGCTCATCTAACTCATCTAAAATCTCTTGATAAGTTTCTTTATCATGATGGAAATGCGGGAGGTCTAATAAAATCTCACGCCAATCCATGCCCATATTGTTATTGGCATAGATAAGGTCGTCTGACGGGTAAATGTTTGACATACCTGGCGCCAAAATACGGCAGGCATAAACGCCTAAGTGCTCATAATCCATAATATAAACAGGCTGTTCATATTTATTGAAAATAGCCATTAAGTGATTAAATTCTTGTTCGGTAGTACCAGAAAAATCCCAATGTACAAATGGATAATCTGCGTCTTTTTTGAAAAGATCCCACGAAATTAGACCGCTTGAATCAATAAAATGCGTTTCAAGGTTGGCATGTTCAGCTACATCTTCATTATTAAATGAAGGTGGGGAAAATACATCTAAGTCTTTTAAACTACGACCTTGTAAAAGCTCGGTAACCGTACGCTCAAATGCTACTTGGAAATTCGGGTGTGCGCCGAAAGAGGCAAAGCAAGTGCCGTTATTTGGGTTTAATAAGATCACACAAATAACAGGGAATTCACCGCCTAACGATGCGTCATAACATAAAATAGGGAAACCTTCTTGCGCTAATTTTTCGATTGAAGCTTTAATTGTTGGGTAATTTTCAATCACGGCTTGTGGAATTTCTGGCAAGCTGATGGCTTCGCTAATAATACGGTTTTTCACAAAACGTTCAAAAACTTCAGATAAACCTTGTACACGTGCTTCATTTTTGGTGTTACCCGCAGACATTCCGTTAGAGACAAAAAGGTTTGCAATGATGCTTTGTGGAATGTAAACCGTTTGATTGTCTGATTGGCGCACATAAGGTAATGCAACGATACCACGATCGTAGTTACCTGATTGCAAATCGACTAATAATTCAGGCGTTAATTCTCCATTAGGGTCAAAATATTCCCATAAAAAATCATCCATCATTTCTGCTGGTGGAAGTGCTTCATCTTCAATCGCAAACCATTTTTCACTTGGATAATGAACAAAGTTGCTATTTGCAATTTCTTGCCCTAAATAGAAATCAGCCCAGAAATAGTTGGTCGATAAACGTTCGAAATACTCGCCTAAAGCGGAAGCAAGTGCTGCTTTCTTACTTGCGCCTTTACCATTGGAGAAACATTGTGGGCAATCAGCATCACGAATATGTACTGACCAAACATTTGGTACAGGGTTTAACCAAGAGGCTTCTTCAATATTAAAACCAAGCGTTTTTAATTTATGTTGAAATGAGGCAATACTGTCTTCAAGCGCAGCATCTTTGCCTGTAATAAAAGTTTGTTCAGACATTCAAATAGACCTTAAATGAGGTAAAAAAATCGACATATTTTAGCAAACTTTATGGCAAATAACTAAAAAAGATTGCGAGGCGTTAATCGGTATCTGATTTTCTTTTCGATAAGCGAAGTGGTAAACTAAATCCACTAAAATGAATAAAAAGCAATAAATTAAAATGAATAGCGCAGAATTATTAGTCAACGTAACGCCCCACGAAACGCGAGTGGCGTTAGTTGAAAATGGACTTTTAAAAGAGCTTCATATTGAACGGGAAGCTAAACGTGGCATTGTGGGCAATATTTATAAAGGTAGAGTTACTCGTGTTTTACCGGGAATGCAGTCTGCTTTTGTGGATATTGGATTGGAAAAAGCCGCTTTTTTGCATGCTTCGGATATTGTTTCACACACCGAATGTGTGGATGAAAATGAGAAAAAGCAATTCGTTGTAAAAGATATTGGGCAGTTGGTAAGAGAAGGTCAGGATATTATTGTTCAAGTAGTAAAAGATCCGCTCGGCACGAAAGGTGCACGTTTAACAACGGATATTACACTACCTTCGCGTTATTTGGTCTTTATGCCAGAAAACAGCCATGTTGGGGTTTCTCAACGTATTGAAAGTGAAGCTGAGCGTGAGCGCCTTAAAGCCTTAGTTGAGCCTTATTGCGATGAGTTAGGTGGGTTTATTGTTCGTACCGCAGCAGAAGATGTTGCATCTGAAAGTATTGAACAAGATACGATTTTCCTAAAACGGTTATGGCGTAAAGTGTTAGAGCGTAAAGCAAAATATCCGCCAAAATCAATGTTATATGGGGAGCTGGCGCTTGCCCAACGCGTGTTGCGTGATTTTGTTGGCACGCATATTAGCTCGGTAAAAATTGACTCTAAGATGACTTATGAGCGCGTGAAGGAATTTTTATCAGAATTCATGCCAGAATTGACGGACAGTGTTTCGCTTTATAGTGGCACACAAACTTTGTTTGATGCCTATGGTGTGGAAGAAGCTATTCAAAAAGCATTAGATAAACGAGTAAATTTAAAATCAGGTGGTTATCTGATTATTGAACAAACTGAAGCCATGACGACAATCGACATCAATACAGGCGCTTTTGTTGGGCATCGGAATCTATCGCATACTATTTTCAACACTAATATTGAAGCAACACAAGCGATTGCTCATCAATTACAGCTACGAAACCTTGGCGGTATTATCATTATTGATTTTATTGATATGCAAGAAGAGGAGCATCGTCAGCGTGTATTACAATCATTAGAAGATGCATTAAAAGGCGATCGAGTCAAAACGAATGTGAATGGATTTACGCAGCTTGGTTTAGTTGAAATGACACGTAAACGCACACGTGAAAGCCTTGAGCGTGTACTTTGCTGCGATTGTCCAACTTGTCATGGGCGTGGCACAATCAAAAGCGTGGAAACGGTTTGTTATGAAATTTTGCGAGAAATTGTGCGGGTGCATCGCTCATTTAGTACAGAAAGAGTACGTGTTTATGCATCCAAAGAGGTTGCAGAATACTTAATTGATCAAGAGTCACATGGCTCGATTGCCGAATTAGAGGCTTTCATCGGAAAAAATATCGAAATTAAATTAGAGCCATATTATCATCAAGATCAGTTTGATGTGGTAGTGATGTAACTGTCTGCAAGCGGTTTATTTTTGCAAATCTTTTGCAAAATTAGACCGCTTGTTTCCTATTCAATCCCTTGAAAATTCGCTATAATTACAAAGTTTTTCAATTTAAATAAAATCCAAAGGTATTCGAATGTCTGAAGTAGAAAATACAGAATTAGATCTTAATGGCGAAATGATTGCTCGTCGTGAAAAATTAACGCAATTACGTGAGCGCGGTAACCCATTCCCAAATACTTTCCGTCGTGAAGATAAAGCAGCTGATTTACATCAAAAATATAACGACGTTGAGGGTGAAGAATTAAAAGAAAAAGCAATTCCAGCAGCGGTGGCTGGTCGTATTATGCTACGCCGTGTAATGGGTAAAGCAACTTTTATTACTATTCAAGATGTCAGTGGTCAAATTCAGCTTTATGTTGCGCGTGATAATTTACCAGAAGGCGAATATCAAAACACCGTTGGCTTATTAGATTTAGGTGACATTATTGGGGTCAAAGGAACCTTATTTAAAACTAAAACGGGTGAGTTAACCGTTCGTGCTTCAGAATTACAGTTATTAACCAAAGCACTTCGTCCGTTACCAAACAAACACAAAGGGTTAACCGACCAAGAAACTCGCTATCGTCAACGTTATCTTGACTTAATTGCAAATGAAGAGTCTCGTCGTACTTTTGTGATTCGTTCTAAAGTTGTTTCTGGCATTCGTCAATTCTTCTTAGATAAAGGCTTTATCGAAGTTGAAACCCCAATGTTACAAGTGATTCCAGGTGGTGCAGCAGCAAAACCGTTTATTACTCACCATAATGCATTAGATGTAGATATGTATTTGCGTATTGCGCCTGAGCTTTATTTAAAACGCTTAGTAGTAGGTGGTTTTGAACGTGTGTTTGAGTTAAACCGTAACTTCCGTAATGAAGGTGTTTCTGTTCGTCATAATCCTGAATTTACGATGATTGAATACTATCAGGCTTATGCAGATTACATTGATTTAATGGACAACACCGAAGAATTATTACGTAAATTAGCAATCGATATTTTAGGCACTACCACCGTACCTTACGGCGAATATGTCTTTGATTTCGGTAAACCATTTGAACGTATTACGATGCATGATGCGATTGTTAAATATGGCAATGGTATCAAACGCGAAGATTTAGATAACTTCGAAAAATCGGTTGAAATTGCTAAAGGTTTAGGCATCGAAATTCAAAAATCTTGGGGCTTAGGTTCAGTGGTGAATGCGATTTTTGAAGAAGTGGCAGAACATCAATTAATTCAACCAACTTTCTTAATGGCGCACCCAGCAGAAATTTCTCCGCTTGCTCGCCGTAATGATGTGAATCCAGAAGTGACAGATCGCTTTGAATTATTTATTGGCGGTCGTGAAATTGGTAATGGTTTCTCAGAATTAAATGATGCTGAAGACCAAGCTGAACGTTTCCAAGATCGGAAGAGCGTCGTGTAGGGAAAGAGTGTAGATCTC